>Ga0181533_1004000_pt1 | contig 15466 bp, 7 predicted proteins | sample PEATcosm2014_Bin_45_FD_119772 | JGI IMG/M metagenome (GOLD analysis project Ga0181533, IMG submission 119772) | Peatland microbial communities from MTU Mesocosm Facility, Houghton, MI, USA - PEATcosm2014_Bin11_60_metaG | ecosystem: Environmental > Terrestrial > Soil > Wetlands > Peat | place... | reverse complement strand
GGTCTCAACGTGAGCTTTCCCACGCTTGCCGGTGCTGCCGGGGGCCTGGCGGTGGACGGCACGCTGGCCGCCAACCAAACCAACCTGAGCATCGTCAACCAGACGATAACCAACTGGCCCCCCGGGGCGGCGCTGTGGCTGCTTTGGGTCATGGCCGACTCGACAGGCAAGGCCCAGGGCCTGGCCATCGATGACCTCAGTTTCTCGGCATTGGACACCACTGCGGTCCCTGCTCCGGAACTGGGCGTCGTTAATCTCACCGGCAGCACTCTCACGCTGGCCTGGCCCAGCGTGCCCGGCGCGCTCTACCGCGTGCAGTACAAAGACGACCTGGCCACTCCAGCCTGGGCCACCCTCGGCAATGATATCCCAGGCACCGGCGCCCCTGTCTCACTCGACCTGGACCTCTCGACAGCTCCACAACGTTTCTATCGAGTCATGGTCGTCAACGGGCCCTGAGGGCGCAGACAACCGGCCACTGATGGCGGGCGCTTCGAGCCAAAGCAGGTGGGGCGCGCCTCCACCGAGGGATTACGCCCTTTTGTCGTTTTTCGATGGCCCAAAGGGCGTCAGTAGTCTATATGCCTTAACCATGACGATCCGACTTTCGACAACCAGCCTTTCGCTCGCTATGTCCGTGCTTGCGGCCGCCTCAACGGCAGGGTCCGCCCCGAGGGTCTTGCCCGAAGCCAGGCAGCCCGAGGACGTCCGCCTGCAGCCGCTTAAGGACCTGGACGGCTACTTCCCTTTCAAGCCGCCGGCGTCCAGGGCCGAGTGGGAAAAGCGCGCCCAACGGGTGCGGCAACAGGTCCTGGTCTCGCAGGGACTCTGGCCGATGCCGACCCGGACGCCACTGCACGCGGTCATCCATGGGCGAATCGACCGCGGTGACTTCACGGTCGAGAAGGTCTATTTCGAGAGCGCGCCGGGCTTCTTCGTCACGGGCAATCTGTATCGTCCGAAAAACGTCTCGGGCAAAGTTCCCGGGGTCTTGTTCGCCCACGGGCATTGGAGCAACGCGCGCCTCTCGCTCGCGACTCCGGCCGAGCTGCGGCATGAGATCGCCGAAGGGGAGGAGCGATTCGAGGAAGGGGGCCAAAGCCGCTTTCAGTCCTTATGTGTTCAGGTTGCCCGCATGGGCTGCGTGGTCTGGCAGTGGGACATGCTGGGCAACTCGGACTCCCAGCAGCTTTCGATGCAACTGGTCCACGGGTTCGCCCAACAGCGGCCCGAGATGAACACCCTCGAGAACTGGGGCCTGTTCAGTCCCCAGGCCGAGGCGCATTTGCAGAGCGCCATGGGCCTCCAGACGTGGAACTCGATCCGCTCTGTGGACTTCCTGCTGAGCCTGCCGGAAGTCGATGCGGACCGCATCGCGGTGACCGGCGCCAGCGGCGGCGGCACCCAGACCCTCATCCTCGCCGCCATTGAACCGCGCCTTGCCCTCTCCTTCCCCGCCGTCATGGTCAGCACCGCAATGCAAGGCGGCTGCACCTGCGAAAACGCCTCACTCCTCCGCCTCGACACCGGCAACGTCGAGTTGGCCGCCCTCTTCGCCCCCAAACCCCAAGGCATGACCTGCGCCGACGACTGGACCAAAGAGATGTCCGCGAAAGGCTTTCCGGAACTGAAGCAGCTCTACACCCTGATGGGCGCCCCCGACAATGTAATGCTCAAGCGAGGCGAGCACTTCCCGCACAACTACAATGCCGTTTCCCGCTCCGCCTTCTATACGTGGCTCAACCGCCACTTCAAACTCGGCTTCCAGGAACCGGTCATCGAACGCGATTACTCGGTCCTCAAACCCGAGCAACTTACCGTCTGGGATGATAGGCATCCCGCTCCGAAAGCCGCCGGCCCCGGCTTCGAACGCCAGTTGCTGCGCTGGTTCCATGAGGATGCCCAGACGCAGCTCGCCGCCCAACAGGCCACCCCCGAGCGCTTCCGCGCCTCCTGCCTCGGCGGCTGGGACATTGTCCTCGGCCCCCGCTGGCCCCAAGCCGGGAACGTCGAGTGCCAAACCATTCGCCAATCCGACTGTGGCTCCTGGACCCAGACCGCCGCCCTGCTCCGAAACCAGACCTGGCACGAGGAACTCCCGGCCATCTTCTGCACTCCCAAGCAAGGAAACGGCCAGACTGTGCTCTGGCTGGGCGCCGAAGGGAAATCCGCCCTCTTCACGCCCGGCGGCTCGCTCGACCCGGGCGTGGACAAACTCGTAAAATCCGGCGCTACGGTCATTGGCGTGGACCTGCTTTACCAGGGCGAATTCCTCGCTGACGGCAAGCCGTTGACGCACACCCCGAGCGTGAAAAACCCGCGCCAAGCCGCCGCTTACACTTTCGGCTACAACTATTCCGTCTTCGCCCACCGCGTGCATGACGTGCTCTCGGCGGTCAGCTTCCTCAAAAACCGCCGGCCCTCCTCGCGGCTGAGCGTCGTCGGCCTGGCCGGCGCCGGGCCGTGGGTGGCCGCCGCGCGCGCGCAATGCGGCAACGCCATCGACCAGGCGGTCCTCGATACCGCCGGCTTCCGTTTCGGCAGCGTCCTCGACCTGCACGACCCGAACTTCCTGCCCGGTGGCGCCAAATACGGCGACTTGCCGGCCCTGCTCGCCCTGGGCGCCCCGGGCCGGACCTGGGTGGCGGGAGAAACCGATCAGTCCCTCGCCCTGGCCCAATCCCAGTACCAGGCGGCGAAGGCCGAAAAGAACCTCACCCGCATCACTGCCCAAACCCAGGAAGGAATCTGCTCGGCGGCCGTCGAATGCCTGCTGAATGAGGCAGGCAAGTAGTCTCCATAGACTACCCGAACCGCCTTACGTCGAGTGGAGGGCGGCTAGGTGGAGTCACAGGTCTTCCGGGGACTGTTCAATGGCCAATTTTCAGTTTTCGGTTTTCAATTCTCAATCGACCCGCAGGAACCACCGCCTCAAGCGGCAGAAAAACTTCTTTTTGAGCTTTATGCGCTGTAGATTGTCCAAGCTGTCTTATGCGTAGAGAACCTCTTGCATTCCAGAGCCCAGGCGAGACCTGTGCGGCCCCTGACCGCAATGCCTTTCGGGAATTGCCCGGCTTCAAGGCGGGCTGTTTGTTCCTGGCCATTCTCGCCCTGTGCAGCGGGTCGCGCGCTGACGAGGGCCTGTGGCTTTACAACCACCCGCCCCGCCAGGCGATCCGCGAAAAGTACGGCTTCGAGATGACGGAGGACTGGCTCGAGCATCTCCAGCTCTCGTCGGTGCGTTTCGGGGGCGCCTCGGGGGCGTTTGTCTCGGAGGAGGGCCTGATTTTGTCCAATCACCACGTCGGCTCGGGGGCCTTGCAGCGACTCAGCACCAAGGAGCACAACTATCTGCGGGACGGTTTCTATGCCCGAACCCGCGCGGAGGAGCAGCCCGCGCCAGGGCTGGAGGTCAGCGTGCTGGAGGAGATGCAAGAGGTTACGGCGCGGGTCAATGCGGCGGTCAAGCCGGGCATGACCGATGACCAGGCCTTCGCCGCCCGCCGGGCCGTCATCGCCGCCATCGAAAAGGAGTCGCAGGACCGGACCGGCCTGCGCAGCGAGGTGGTCACCCTCTACCAGGGCGCTGAATACCACCTTTACCGCTACAAGAAATACACGGACCTCCGCTTGGTCTTTGCCCCGGAGGAGCAGGCCGCCTTCTATGGAGGCGACCCGGATAATTTCGAGTACCCGCGCTTCGATTTGGACATCTGCCTGTTCCGCGCTTACGAGCAAGGACACCCGGCCAAGATCGAGCACTGCCTGAGCTGGAGCCAGGCCGGACCCGCCGACCACGAACTGGTGTTCGTATCCGGGCATCCGGGCCGCACCGACCGTTTGCGCACCGTCGCCGAAATGGAATACCTCCGCGACCAGGAGTACCCCCGGACCTTGCAGCGGCTCTATCGCCTGGAGGTCCTGCTTGATGCTTACAGCGCGCGCGGCGCCGAGAACGCGCGCCGCGCTCGCAACGACCTGTTCGGCGTCCGCAACTCCCGCAAGGCGCGTGATGGCGCATTGGCCGGGATGCTCGACCCCAAATTCATGGACGCCAGGAAAGGGTCCGAAGAAAGGCTCCGCTCCTCGGTCCGGACGCTCTTGGAACACGAAAACCTCGGGGCCGGCTCCACGCCGGCGCAAGTGGAGCAGGCCTGGGACCGCATCGCCCGCGCCCAGCAGGCCATCGCCCAGTGCGCGGTCGAATATGAACTGCTCGAGCGAGGCGCCGGGTTCAACAGCGCGTTGTTCAGGTACGCCCGCAACTTGCTGCGGGCCGCCGTCGAGCGGGCCAAGCCCGACGGCCAGCGGCTCGAGGAATACCAGGAGGCCGGCCGCGCCTCCTTCGAGCACGAACTCTTTGCGCAAAACCCTGTCTATGAGGACCTCGAGGTTCTCAAGCTCACCGACTCTCTGACCGCCCTGGTCGAGGGCCTGGGCTGGAACCATCCCGTCGTCCGCAAAGCCCTGGACGGCCAGTCGCCGCACCAACTGGCCGCTGCAGCGGTTGACGGCTCCAAACTGGCATTACCCGCCACCCGCCGCCAGTTGTACGAAGGCGGCCTCCAGGCCCTCGACCAGGCTCAGGACCCCATGATCGAGTTGGCGCGCCGGATCGACACCGAGGCTCGAGCGGTGCGCAAGGAGGTCGAGGCGCGGCGGGAGGCGATTCGCCAGGCCCATGCCCAGATCGGCAAGGCCCGCTACGCCCTCGACGGAGCCACCCAGTATCCCGACGCCACCGGCACCCTGCGCCTGTCCTACGGCGTCGTGGCTGGTTATGAAGAAGACGGCAGGCATGTCCCGTTTCAAACCACCTTCGCCGGACTCTATCGACGCGCCGCCGACCAGAATTACCGGCCGCCTTTCGACCTGCCGCAACGCTGGCTTGCCAACGAAAACAAGTTGAACCCGGCTACCCCGTTTGATTTCGTCTGCACGGCCGATATTATCGGCGGCAACTCCGGCTCCCCGGCCGTCAACCGCAAGGGCGAATTCGTCGGCATCATCTTCGACGGCAACATCCAGTCCCTGGCGGCCGATTTCCTCTACACGGAAGACCAGGCGCGCGCGGTGTGCGTCCACTCCTCAGCCATCCTGGAGGCCCTTCAAAACCTCTACGACGCCCGGCCCCTGGCCGAGGAGTTGCTGGGCCGGCGGAAGTGAGCGGTGAGGCCAAAGCTATCAAGCCGGGTAACCGACGCTCTGGGCAAAGAGCACTCGCTGCTCGGCGCGCAATTCAAACTCCCTGGCCGTGGCATCCTTGTTGCAGTTGTGGAACCAGGCGGCCAACCCCTGTGAAGCCGCGAACAGATACACGTTCCCCGCGATGAGACCCGTATCGGTGTAATAGTACGACTTCTGGACCTCCGGGTTGCCGATATTTCGGTCCGGCTGCCCGGGCCCGGTATCGTATCGCGCGAGGTCAACGACGTAAAAGAGGTTCACTGGGGCCGAGGCGGCCGCCCCGCGTCCGGCGCGCCCGCGCAAGTCCCCGGCCACAACCGGTGTTAGCCGGTGAGGAACCGCCTCGTACAAATAGACGCCCTCGGCCAGGGCGACGTAGAGATCGATTTCCTGCGAGTTGCTGGCCGAGGCGGCGGTCCGTCCGGGCTTGCCGAAGGCTCCCGTCTGGCGGTTCACCCCGAAGGCGGCCCAAAGCAGGTTGGAGAGGACCTGCGGAGGGAGCTCCTTGGCGCTGATGTTGCGGGTTGTCCTGCGCTCTCTCAGGGCTGCCAGGACGGACTTCCCACCGTCCGGCTCCGGCTTGGGGAACGGGATGGGTTTCAAGTCCCGGGCGGGGGTTGGCGCTTGCCGGGCAAGGCCGGTCGCGGTCCCGGCCAACAGGGTGAGAGCGGGTAAAGTCTTCACGAACGTTCTGCGGTTCATCGAATTGTCCCTTTTGGTTGAGTATTCATTGCTGTGCGCGTCGCGGAGCATGGTTCCCATTCAGGAACCCCGGAACGGCCCCAGTTAATCTTAGGATTCATGCAAAAACAAGGTTTGGATCCGGTCGTCGCCGTTGCCGGCAAGCCCGCCCGACTCCCGGGCTGCGGCCAATCGGGCGCGAAAAGAATACAAACGCGACCCGGACGACGCGGCCAGACAATCTTAATCCTGCCCCCGACATTTTATCTTGAAAACCCATCGGATGTGCCCTAGAGGTTGGTTCATGCGCGCACACCTTTGCCAAGCCAGGCTTTTTTGGAGCCTCTTCTTGAGTTGTCTCCTCGTTCCCTCCACCGCCAATTTCGCCCAGGACAAACCTTCGGACGCCGCCAAACCGGACGCCGCCAAGGAAGGCGAAAAGAAACCCGACGAAACCGCGCCCAAGAAGCCCAAGATCAAGAAATACGACGAAGTCATCACCAAGGACGCCGTCACCAAGGCCGGCCTGTTCCGGGTGCATCGTGTCGAAGAGAGCCTCTACTACGAAATTCCGGTCGAGGCCCTGGACACCGACCTGCTCTGGGTCGTCCAGATTTCTGAAACCACCGCCGGCAATTCCTACGCCGGCATGCCGGTGGGGGATCGGGTCGTGCGCTGGGAACTGCATGGCGAGCAGGTGCTCCTGCGCGATGTCCGTTACGGGATCCGCGCCGAGACCGCCGATCCGATCGCCCAGGCGGTCAAGGCTTCCAACCTCGCGCCCATCATCCGCGCCTTCGAGGTCAAGGCCTATGGCAAGGACAAGGCGCCGGTCATCGAGGTGACGGACCTGTTCAAGAAGGATGTGCCGGAGTTCAGCGCCCGCGCCGCCCTGAACGCCGGCGCGATGGACAGCGCCCGTTCCTTCATCGAAGAGTTCAAGGCCTTCCCCAGGAACATCAACGTGCGCGTCCTCGCCAGCTTTGCCCTGGAAAAGCGGGGCGGCGGCCCCTCGGACGACGGCCCTCGCTCCAGCGGCATCACCGCCGTGTTGTGCCACAGCATGGTAAAACTGCCCGAAACCCAGATGAAACCGCGCCGGTTCGATTCGCGCGTCGGCTTCTTCACCGAATCGTTCACCGACTACTCGGACCGCAACGACCACGAGGCCGAACCCGTCCAGTATATCCTCCGCTGGCGCCTGGAGAAGAAGAACCCGGACGCCGCCATTTCCGAGCCCGTCAAACCCATCGTCTTCTACGTGTCCCGCGAAGTGCCGGAGAAATTGAAAAGTTACGTCAAGGCCGGCATCGAAGACTGGGCCCCCGCCTTCGAGGGCGCCGGTTTCACCAACGCCATCATCGGCAAATACGCCCCCGACCCCCGCGAGGACCCGGACTGGGACGTCGAGGATGCGCGCATCTCCAGCATTCGCTGGCTGCCCTCGGACATCGAAAACGCCTTCGGCCCCGAGGTCCACGACCCGCGCAGCGGCGAGATTCTCAGCGCCGACGTGCGCATGTTTCACAACGTCCAAAAACTCGTGCGCGACTGGTACTTTGTACAGGCCTCCCCATGCGACCCCAAGGCCCAGACCCTCCCCTTGCCCGACGAGCTGGAGGGCGAGCTGGTCCGCTTCGTCGTCGCGCACGAAGTGGGTCATTCCCTTGGGTTCCCCCACAACATGAAGGCATCCTCCAGCTACACCATCGAGCAACTCCGCAACCCCGAATGGACGAAAAAGAACGGCACCGCCCCTTCCATCATGGACTACGCCCGTTACAACTACGTCGCCCAGCCCGGCGACGGCGCCGCGTTGATGCCCAAGGTCGGGCCTTATGATCGCTTCGCCGTCAACTGGGGTTACCGCCAGTTCCCAAAGGAGGCGGATGAAAAGGCCGAACTCGAAAAGCTCGTCAAGGTCCAGATCGATCAGCCCATGTTCCGCTTCGGCGGTCCCAACCCGGGCGTGGACTCGACCCAGCAGACCGAAGACCTCGGCTCGAACGCCGTTGAAGCCACGAAGCTGGGCCTGCGCAATCTCGAGCGCGTCGCCGATTACCTGGTCAAGGCCACCAGCAAGCCGGGCAAGGACTACGACTTGCTCTCCATCGAATACGGCGCCCTCCTGGCCCAGTGGAACCGCGAGATGGGCCACGTCGCCAACGTCGTCGGCGGCGTCCAGGAAATCAACCTCTACTATGGCGACGCCAGCCGGCGCTTCTTCCCCAATCCCGCCGACTACCAGCAACAGGCGGTTTCCTTTCTCCTGGAACACGCCTTGAGCACGCCCGCCCATTTCATCGGCGAAGACATCGTTTCCCGGCTCACGGCCGAAGGGACCGCTCAACGAGTGCTCGCCGCGCAAAACACCGTGCTCAGAAACCTCATCGCCAGCCGGCGCATCGACCGGCTGTCCGAGATCGAGCAAACATCCACCAACGCCGTCTATTCCCCCGCAAAACTCTTCAGCGATCTCCGCGACGGCCTCTTCCGCGAACTGGCCGGCCAACCCGCGGACATCGATCTCTACCGCCGCAACCTGCAACGCTCCTACATCGACATCCTCTCCGCCAACCTCAAAAACCCCGCGACAACCTCCGACCTCCCCGCCTATTCCCGCGCCGAACTGGCGGCCATCCGCGAACTGATCCGCAAGACCGACGTCTCGAGGACCAAGCCCGTGGTCCAGATGCACTTGAAAGACCTGACTGCCCGCATCACCCGTGCCCTGGACCCCCATCCCCCCGCCGACTAGCAAAAACCATAGCCGTCACGTGAAAAGACTCTTCGGCCACGGATTATGAAGCGGGTGAACCGGAAGGCACTGGCCGCGGGGACGCTCACCTTCGCCATGGTGGCAAGCCTCCTGGCGGACTATGTGCCGGACCCCCAATGCCCCCCCGTCACCGCTCCGCCCGCCTCCTTCTTTCAACTCGTCCGCGAACGCGACCGCGAGGCCGCCCGTCAGTTCTACAAGAAACACCTCGACATCAAAGGCATGCCGGTGGCCGCCTCGGCGGAAGTGGCGGACCAGGCGCTGCAGCGCGCCTACGAGATTGTCACCCATATTCTGGCCGGGCGCCCGGATGTCTTTCAGGCCATGGTGAGCAATGGCATGTACTTAATCATCATCGGCAAGGACCAGGTCTATACCGACATGCCGGAATACCGGAACCATCCAAACCCCGCCTACCAGAACGAGCGGGTCCGCGGCACGGGCGGCAAGCCGACCAGCTTCGGCGAGGAGAACCTGCTTTGCCTGCCGATCGACCGCTATGACGACGAGAGCATCGGTGTCCACGAATTCTGCCACACCATCGACTCAGCCATGAGATCGGTCGACCCGGCCTGGAGCGAGCGCCGAAACACCGCCTACCGGCATGCCCTCGCCAAAGGTCTGTGGAAGAACACCTACGCCGGGTCCAACCCGGGCGAATACTGGGCCGAAGTTTGCCAGGTCTATTTCGATTGCGATCGCGCCAACAACTGGAACCACGGCCCCATCGCCCGGCGCGAGCAGCTAAAGGTCTATGACCCCGAGACCTACGAACTGGTCCGGACGGCCTTTAACCTGGGCGCCGAGCAGGACTGGCGCTACCTATGGCTGCAAGAGCTGCCCAACGTCATTGCCCCGCCGCCCCAGCTTCATGTCCCTGCCTATTATACCAAGTTCACCTGGGCGCGCGAGTTCACTGTGCTGGGCCGGCAGGCCAGCAACCAGGCCCTGCTCAAAGCCAACGACACCATTCGCAAGATGTTCGCTTACCGCCACGACATCCTCAAGGCGCTCATCGCCGAGGGTGTGAAGCTGGTCGTCCTGGCTCCTCAGGAGAGGCTGGCGGACCTGCCGGAATGTCAAACGCTCAAGGCGGCCAAGGACTTCGACCCGGGGTCTCGCTTCCTGGACTACACGCCGGAAACGAAGCTTCTGGTAGTGGGCCAGGAAAACGTGCTGGGCGACCCGCAGGAGGCAATGGTGGGCGATTGCCTGGTCATCCGTGAATTGGCCAAGGCGCTTTACTACGTCACAGGCAGGCGCCCCGTCGACCCCGACTGGAACAATCGCGGCCAGGCCGTCCAGCAATATGAACTGCGGGTCAGCCGCCTCGATGTCCGGTTCGACCAAAAACTCCAGGACGCTTACGCGGCCGCCCTAAACGCCGGCAAATGGAAGGGCACTGCCGCCGCTTACGACCGGGTCCAGTACTGGGCCGAGGCGGTGCTGGCCTATTTCGACGCCGCCGGCCAGGATGCCGCCCCCAGTGACGCTCCGCACCCCATAACCACGCGGGAGGCGCTCCAGGCCTACGACCCGGCCCTCTTCGCCCTGGTCAACGAAGTCATGGCCTACGATGGCCATGCCGACTGGCGCTACCGCGGCGGACCCAGGCATTAGGCCCGATGCTGGGTGCGGCGTGCAAGACGGATGCGTATTCATTTGGGATTGCCCCACTTCCAGTTCCTGATTTCCGGCAGGTCCTCGCCGTACTTATCGATGTATTGTTTGTGTTCGATCAACTTGTCCTTGAGCTGTTGCTTGAGGTAGATGCCCTTCTCGCCGGTCTGCGGCAGGCGGTCGATGGCGTCCATCACAAGGTGGAACCGGTCCAACTCGTTCAGCACCGTCATGTCGAAAGGGGTGGTGATGGTTCCTTCCTCCTTGTAGCCGCGGACGTGAATATTGACGTGGTTGGCGCGGCGATAGGTCAGCCGGTGAATCAACCACGGGTAGGCGTGGAAGGCGAAGATGACCGGCTTGTCCTTGGTGAAAAGCTCATCGAAATCCGTGTCGCTCAACCCATGCGGGTGCTCGGTTTGCGGCTCCAGCTTGAACAGGTCCACGACGTTGACCACCCGGATTTTCAAGTCGGGAAGATGCTCGCGCATGATGGATACGGCGGCGAGCGTCTCCAGCGTGGGCACGTCGCCACAGCAGGCCATGACCACGTCGGGCGCAGCCTCCTGGTCGTTGCCGGCCCATTGCCAGATGCCGATGCCCTGGGTGCAGTGCTTGACGGCGGCATCCATCGTCAGCCACTGCGGCGCCGGGTGTTTGCCGGCGACGACGACGTTGACGTAGTGCCGGCTGCGCAGGCAGTGGTCCATCACCGAGAGCAGGCAGTTTGCATCCGGCGGAAGGTAAACCCGGACGACCTCGGCCTTCTTGTTTGAGACGTGATCGATGAAGCCGGGGTCCTGGTGCGTGAAGCCGTTGTGGTCCTGGCGCCAGACGTGCGAGGCCAGCAGGTAGTTGAGCGAGGCGAGCTTGCCTCGCCAGGGCAGGTGCGCCGTGACCTTCAACCACTTGGCGTGCTGATTAAACATCGAATCCACGATATGGATGAAGGCCTCATAGCAGTTGAAGACCCCATGCCGCCCGGTGAGCAGGTAGCCTTCAAGCCAGCCCTCGCATTGGTGCTCGCTGAGCATTTCCATCACCCGCCCGGCGGGCGCAAGGAATTCGTCGTTCGGCACGGTCGCACCCTCCCATTGGCGTTGGGTCGCTTCAAAGAGGGCTTCCAGGCCGTTGGAGAGGGTCTCGTCCGGGCCAAAGACCCGGAAATTGCGCTGCTCGTTGTTCAACTTGGCCACGTCGCGCAGGAAGCGCCCGAGCAGATGGGTGTCGCCGATGCCTCGCACCCCCGGCGAGGGAACGTCCACAGCGTAATCGCGAAAATCCGGCATCCGCAGGTCGCGGAGCAGAATGCCGCCGTTGGCGTGGGGATTGGCGCCCATGCGTCGCCCGCCCTTGGGGGCCAGTTCGGCCAGTTCCGGTTTTAGGCGGCCGTTCTCATCGAAAAGTTCCTCCGGCCGGTAGCTTCTCAGCCAGTCCTCCAAGAGCTTGAGGTGTTCGGGGTGGGTGGCCGGGTCGGAGAGCGGCACCTGGTGCGCGCGGAAGGTGCCTTCGATCTGCAAACCGTCCACTATCTTCGGCCCCGTCCAGCCCTTGGGTGAATTGAGGACGATCATCGGCCAGCGCGGGCGCTCGCAATTGCCGTGAATACGGGCGTCATGCTGGATTTGTATGACCTGCTCGACCGCCGTGTCGAGCGTCGCGGCCATGGCTTCGTGCATCAGCTCTGGCTCGTGGCCCTCGACGAAGTAAGGAGTCCATCCGCAGCCCCGGAGCAACTGTTCCAATTCCTGGCGGGTGATGCGGGCCAGGATAGTCGGGTTGGAAATCTTGTAGCCGTTGAGGTGAAGGATCGGCAGCACCGCGCCGTCGGTTACGGGATCGAGGAATTTGTTCGAATGCCAGGCGGTGGCCAGTGGTCCTGTCTCCGCCTCGCCATCGCCGACGACGCAGGCAACGACGAGGTTGGGATTGTCGAACACGGCCCCGAACGAATGGCTGAGCGAATAGCCCAGCTCGCCGCCCTCGTGGATGGAGCCCGGGCACTCGGGCGATGCGTGGCTGGGAATGCCTCCGGGAAACGAAAACTGAATAAAGAGCTTTCGCAACCCGGCCTCATCCTGGCTGATATTGGGATAGACCTCGCTGTAGGCGCCCTCGAGATAGGTGTTGGCGACGACGGCCGGGCCGCCGTGCCCGGGGCCGGAGACATAGATCATATCCAGGTCGTACTTCTTGATGACCCGGTTCAGGTGCGTGTAGATGAAGTTCTGCCCGGGGGTCGTGCCCCAGTGCCCGAGCAGCATGTGTTTCACGTCCGCCAGCGCCAGCGGCCGCTTCAGCAGCGGGTTGTCGTAGAGATAAATCTGTCCGGCTGAAAGATAGTTTGCCGCGCGCCAATAGGCGTCCATCTTGCGCAGCAGTTCCGGAGCGAGGGTCTTTGGATTTGATTTCATGGGTGATCATCGCTGCCAGAGGATTCGACCGGCTTCCAGGGGGACCAACACATTTGGACCATGGGGAATCACACGCGCTGTATAATCGGCAGCCGGGCGCGATGCCGGAACCGATGCGCGATAAGCGAAGCCGTTGACGGCCCCCGCCAGCGGCCCGACCCGTGTCATCACTTGCCGCACCGCCACGCTCCCATCGGCTCCGTCCGCGTAAAGTTCAACCTGCACCGCGTCCGGTTCGAGGCCGCCGAGATAGACCTGAATTTCAAACAGGTGCCGGGCAGCCGCGGTTTCAATCTTCGCTTTGCCAAAACGCGCGGCCGTCCATTTCTTTTCCAGGTCGCGGCACCAATCGAGGACCTGCCGGCCCAACGCCCCTTTGTCGGCGGCGCGATGTTGGTAAGCCGCAGCGGCCGGGAGGTAGTGGCGCTCGGTATAATCCTGCATGGTGCGGTTGGCGCAGAAGTGCGGCGTCAACTGTGCCATGCTCTCGCGCATTCGCGCTACCCAGGCGGTCGGGATGCCCTGCTCATCGCGCGAATAGAACTCGGGGATCACCTTGTTTTCGAGCAGGTCGTAGAGGGCCTCCGCCTCGGCGGCATCCCACGCCGGGTCCTGGCCGTGTTCCTGGGCGTCGCCCAAAGCCCATCCCACCTCAGGCGTGTACGCTTCGGCCCACCATCCGTCCAGTTCCGACAGGTTGATGCCCCCGTTGACGAGCACTTTCATGCCGCTGGTTCCACACGCCTCCCAGGGGCGCCGCGGGGTGTTGATCCACACGTCGGCCCCCTGCGCCAGCCGTTCGGTCAGGAGCATGTCATAATCACTGAGAAAGACTGCATGGCGTCGGACCTCCGGCTGGCGGATGAAACGAATCCACTGCTGAATCAAGGCCTGGCCCGGGCCGTCTGCCGGATGGGCCTTGCCGGCGATGATCAGTTGCACGGGAAAATGAGGGTTGGTCAGCAACCGCACCAATCGCGCGGGGTTATGCAGCAACAGATTGGGGCGCTTGTAGGTGGCAAAACGGCGCGCAAATCCGAGCGTCAAGGTGTCGGGATCAAAAAGGCGCCCCGCCGCATCCACTTCCTGAGCAGAACCGCCCGAGGCGGCCAGTTGCCCGGATAAACGCCTGCGGGCGTACTCGACCAGGGACGCGCGGGCCGCGTTGCGCAGTTGCCAGAGCCTGGCGCCGGGGACGCGGCGGATGTCCTTTGCCAGGGCCTCGTTCGTTCCCAGCCACCGATCCTCGCCGCAGGCCTCGGTCCAGAGATCGTCGGCCTGGGGTGAGTCCCAAGTTGGCATGTGAACTCCATTGGTCACGTGGCCCACCGGCACTTCGTCTTCCGGCCAACGTGGAAACAGAGGGGCAAAAATGTGGCGGCTCACTTTTCCGTGCAACCGACTCACTCCGTTGACTGCGCCACTGCCGCGGATCGCCAGATAAGCCATGTTGAAATCCTCCGTGGAGTCATTGGGGTCCCGCCGGCCCAAGGCCAGCAAATCGTGAAGCGTAATGCCGAGCGCCCTGGCGTAGCCACGGGAGTATTCCTCGATGAGACAGGGCGCGAAACAGTCGAATCCGGCCGCCACCGCCGTGTGGGTGGTGAAGATGTTGCCCATCCGGGTGACGGCCAGCGCAACCTCGAATGGTTGGCCTGTCGCTTTCATGAAACTGCGGGCGCGTTCCAGGACCGCGAACGCGGCGTGTCCCTCATTGAGGTGGCAAACCTGGGGTCGGACATTGAGCGCTTCCAGCAGCCGCCAGCCTCCGACGCCGAGGACCAACTCTTGTTTCAGGCGCAATTCCGGACCGCCCCCATAGAGCTCGCTCGTGATTCCTCTGTGCGCCGGGTAATTGGCTGCGTCGTTCGTATCCAATAAGTAAAGCTTCACCCTGCCGACCCGGACCTCCCATGCCCGCAACCAAACCGAGAAGCCGGGCAATGCGATTTCCAGCCGCAGCCATTCCCCATTGGGCTGGCGCAAAGGGCTGATGGGCAACTGCCCGGGTTCATTGAACGGGAAGAGCGCCTGTTGTGCCCCATCCTCGTCTATCACCTGGCGGAAATACCCTTGTTGATAAAGCAAGCCCACGCCGACCACTGGCAGCCCCAGATCGTTGGCAGCCTTTAGCTGGTCTCCGGCCACATTGCCCAGCCCGCCCGAGTAGATCGGCAGGGCTTCGCTCAGCATGAACTCCATGCTGAAGTAGGCCACCCCGCTCAGTGAAGGTTGCGGATATTTCCGCTGAAACCATGCGGGCGCCTCGGCGGCTTCCCGCCTGCTTTCCATGAGGCGATCGAGCTTCCGGCGGAACTCGGAATCCGCCAGTAGTTGTTGGAGTCTGTCTTGCGAAACCGTTTGTAAAACTACCCAGGCGTTTTGAGTCTGCTCCCACAACGCGGGGTCGAGTTGCCGCCATATTCCGTCGGCGCGGTGGTTCCAGGACCAGCGCAGGTCCAACGCCAGCTCGACTAGCGAATCCAAGCCTTCCGCGCTTCCAGGCGCCAACCGGCTTAATCGGTCCCGCACATTTCCTACATTGGTCATGGCTGGTTATCGTTCACGTTCCCTCCATTCGCACTCGGACGGTTTTTTGTCAATGCGCAACCCGAGAAAAGCCGGCTGGCGGGCGCAGGACAGAATTCTTCGTTTTCTTCATTTCCTTGGTGTACACCATTCGCATGCACCCACTTTTCAAGAAAGCTGATGAGTTGAGCCACCTTGCCATTGGCGCGGCCATAGAGGTTCACCGCCTCAAGGGACCGGCTTTGATCGAAAGCAT
>Ga0181533_1003995_pt1 | contig 15479 bp, 27 predicted proteins | sample PEATcosm2014_Bin_45_FD_119772 | JGI IMG/M metagenome (GOLD analysis project Ga0181533, IMG submission 119772) | Peatland microbial communities from MTU Mesocosm Facility, Houghton, MI, USA - PEATcosm2014_Bin11_60_metaG | ecosystem: Environmental > Terrestrial > Soil > Wetlands > Peat | place... | reverse complement strand
GTGCGGGTGTCTTCCTGGAAGTCCACGCCGGGGGAGCGGTGGAGCTGCGCGACGATGACGCGCTGGGCGCCGTTGACGATGAACTCGCCGCCGATCATGATCGGGAGGTCGCCGAGGTAGACGTCTTCCTGGATGGCGCCGTTGGGCTTGTTCAGGCGCAGGCGCGCGCGAAGCGGCCGGCCGTAGGTCAGGCGCAGGCGCCGGCAGTCTTCCTCGGAGTACCGCGCGCGGCCGAGCTCGTAGCAGATGTACTCCAGCGAGAGCGTTTCGTCGTAGCTTTTGATGGGGAACATCTCGCGGAAGAGCGCTTCGAGGCCGACGTTCTTGCGGCTCTTCGGCGCGGAGGTTTCCTGGAGGAAGCGCCGGTAAGAACGCGTCTGGACTTCCACCAGGTCAGGGACGGAGATGGTTTCCGGCACGCGGGCGAATTGGCGAGTCTGCATCCTGCGGGCTCCTCAAAACTTAAAAGGGCGGCGAGCGGCTATTTCTTCTCCGCCGCCTTGGGCTCGGCCGCTTCGGGAGCGGCCGGCTCGGCGGACGGCAGCAGTTCCATGATCACCTGCGGCGCATTGTCGCCGAGGCGGTTCTCGCTTGCGGAGAGGTGCAGGATCCGCGTGTAGCCGCCCGGGCGGTCCTTGAAGCGCGGGGCGATCTTGGTGAAGAGCCGGCGGACGACGTACTTGTCGTCCAGGGCCGCCAGCGCGCGGCGGAAGTTGGCCAGGCCGCCCTTCACGGCGAGGGTGATGAGCTTCTCGGCCATGCTGCGGACTTCCTTGGCTTTGGCGGGCGTGGTGCGGATGCGCCCGAGCAGGAACAAGTTGTTGACCATGTTCCTCCGCAGGGCCACGCGATGGGCGGAGGTGCGTTTGAGATGGCGTCCACGGCGGCGATGTCGCATCAGGTTTCCTCTTTCTTGGGGAGTTCGCGCGGGGCGCCCTCGACCTTCATGCCGAGGGTGAGGCCGAGGTCGCCCAGTTTCCGTTTGACCTCTTCGAGGGAAGTCTTGCCGAAGTTCCGCACCAGCAGGAGTCGGTCCTCGTCGTAGCCGACCAGGTCCGCGACGGTGCGGATCTCTTCGCTTTCCAGACAGTGGGACGAACGGACGCTGAGTTCGAGTTCGCTGATCGGCAGGGAGAGCCTGGCGCTGAGGTCGTCGGAGAGCACCGGCCGGATGGGCGCCAGGCTGCCGGCGGCCTCCGGCTCCTGCAGTTCAGCGCCGAGCTCGAACTGCTGGACGAACGGGTTGAGGTGCTTGCGGAGGATCTTGGCCGCCTCGACGAGGGCGAATTCCGGCGTCAGGGTGCCGTCGGTCCAAATCTCGAGGACGAGCCGGTCGTAGTTGGTGCGCTGGCCGACGCGCGTGTCTTCGGTCTTCGAGCGGACGCGGATCACCGGCGAAAAAATGGAATCAATCGGGATGCGCCCGATCTCCAGGCCTTCCTTCTCGTTCTCCTCGGCGGTGCGATAGCCGCGGCCCTTCTCGGCCGTCATCTCGCACTGGAAGTGCACGACCTTGGTGAGGGTGGCCAGGTGCAGGTCCTTGTTGACGATGTCCACGTCGGCGTCGCACATCACGTCGGCGCCGGTGACGTCGCCCTTCTTTTTGACGTCAATGCGCAGGACGGTGGGCTTGTCGGCCTGCATGCGGATGCGAAGCTGCTTCATGTTGAGGATGACGTCGGCGACGTCCTCGAGCATGCCGTCCACCGCGCTGAACTCGTGGAGGACGTTCTCGAACTTGACCGTGGTGATGGCCGCCCCTTCGAGGGAAGAGAGGAGGACTCGGCGCAGGCTGTTGCCGATGGTGGTGCCGAAGCCGCGCTCGAACGGCTCGATGACGAACCGGGCGTAACGGTCGGTCTTCGTGGCCTCGTCGCAGACGACCTTGGTGGGAAGCTCGAAATTTCTCCAGCGAATTCGCATTTGAAGCCCTCCGGATAGAATGGGCGCCCAGGCCCCGCGCGCGGCCTCTCACCGCGCGCAGATTTCCACGATCAGCTGTGGCTCAAAGCCCTCCGCGAGTTCATCAGCCTTCGGCAGGGCGGTCACTTTGCCTTCCAGCGGCTCGGGCTGCACGTCGAGCCAGGAGGGCACGGCTCGGCCTTTCGTTGACTCCTTAATGGCCTTGAAGAGGCTGACGACCTTTTCTTTGGGGCGCGGGGCGATGGTGTCGTTCATCTCCACCAGGTAGCTGGGCCGGTCCAGTTTGTGGCCGTTGACGAAGATGAGCCCGTGGGCAATGGATTGCCGCGCGTGGCGGCGCGAAAGCGCCAGCCCCATGCGGAAGAGCACGTTGTCCAGCCGGCGTTCGAGCAGCCGGAAGAGGTTCTCGCCGGTGTTGCCGGCCTGGCGCTCGGCAAGGGCGAAGAGCCTGCGGAACGGGCGTTCGCGCATGCCGAAGGTGCGCTTGCAGCGCTGCTTCTCGCGGACGCGCACGGCGTACTCGGAGATTTTCCCGCGGTGGAAGGGGTGCTGCCCGGGCGGGTAGTCGCGCCGATGGAAGGCGCACTTGGGGCTGTCGCAGCGGGTGCCTTTGAGAAAAAGCTTCGTGCCTTCGCGGCGGCACGCCTCGCACTTCATGGCGATTGTCTGACCTTTGGCCATCCTCTCTCCTCGTTGAGAATGCGGAATTCAGGTTTCCGTATTTCGCGCTCCATATGGCGCCATCGGCGACCCTTACACGCGGCGCTTCTTCCGCGGGCGGCAACCGTCGTGCGGCAGAGGCGTTACGTCTTCGATGCTGCGGACGGCGATGCCCGCGGCCTGGAGGGCCGTGATGGCCGACTCGCGGCCCGATCCGGGTCCTTTGACCTTGACTTCGACCTCGCGCACGCCGAGCTTGCGGGCCTTCTCGGCCACGGTCTCGGCCGCCCGCTGCGCGGCGAAGGGGGTGCTCTTGCGCGAGCCCTTGAAACCGATGGTGCCGGCGCTGTCCCAGCAGAGGACCTCGCCGGCCGGGTCGGTGATGGTGATAATGGTGTTGTTGAAGGTCGCCTTGACGTGGGCGATCGCTTTCGTGATGCTGCGGCGGACTTTGCGTTTTCGACTCTTGGCCACCGGCCGACTCCTTCTGAACCTGCGCGGCGATTAGGTGTGCACTTCTTTGACGCCCTTCTTCACGGCGACGGTCTTTCTCGGCCCCTTGCGGGTGCGGGCGTTGGTGCGTGTGCGCTGACCGCGGACCGGCAGGCCGAGACGATGGCGGATCCCTCGATAGCACCGGATGTCGCGAAGGCGCGCGATGTTCTGCTGTTCCTGGCGGCGCAACTGGCCCTCGATGACGTAGTGGTCCTCGATGCAAGTCGCCAGGCGGCTCAACTCGTCGTCGTTGAGTTCCCTGGCGCGCACGTCCGGCTTGATGCCGACCGTCTGGAGGATATCCAGGGCGTTCTTGGGGCCGATGCCGTAGATATACCTCAGCGCAATGCAGATCTTCTTGTCCGCCGGAATGTCCACGCCTGTGATCCTGGGCATTTTCGCCTTCTCCTTTTCCGCCCTCCCAGGCAGCCTTGCGGGCTGCGAAGGAGGGGTTAACCCTGGCGCTGCTTGTGGCGCGGGTTCTTGCAAATGACCCGGACCACCCGGCGGCGCCGGACGACTTTGCAGTCCTCGCAGATTCTCTTGACCGATGCGCGAACTTTCACCACGGCCTCCTCTCCCGCTCGAAGCGGGACGGGACTTAGCTGCGATAAACGATCCGCCCTTTCGAAAGGTCGTAGGGCGAAATCTCCACCGTGACCTTGTCGCCCGGCAGAATCCGGATCCAGTTCATGCGCATCCGTCCGGAAACGTGCGCCATCACCTGATGGCCGTTCTCCAGGACGACCTTGAACAGGGCGTTGGGCAAGGCTTCTTTGACCGTTGCCTCGACGCGAATCGGCTCTTCCTTGGGCATGGGCTCAGTTCCGTTCAGGCGCCAGTGTCAGCACGTCGCCGCCGCTTTCGGTGATGGCAACGGTATGCTCGAAATGCGCCGAGAGCGAATGGTCGGCGGTGACGACCGTCCAGCCGTTCTCGAGTCGGCGCACATCGAACCCGCCGGCGTTCACCATCGGCTCGATGGCCAGGACCGCGCCCGCCGGCAGGACGCGGTCGCGCACGGCCTGGGTCACGAAATTGGGCACCTGCGGCTCTTCGTGCATTTCCCGGCCGATGCCGTGGCCGGTGTAATCGCGCACCACCGAGCAATTCTGCGATTCGACGTACTTCTGTATCGCTTCCGAGAGCGTCGAGAGCCGCATGTCCGGCTCCAGTGTCCGAATGCCGCGGTCGAGCGCTTCGCGGCAAACCTGCATGAGGCGCATCGCCTCTTCGGAAACTTCACCGACCGGCGCGGTGATCGCCGCATCGGCGCAATAAGCTCCCAGCCGCACGCCGACATCCACGCTCAGGATGTCGCCCGCCTGCAGCTTGCGGGGGCCGGGGATCCCGTGCACGACCTCGTCGTTGACCGAAGAGCAGATGCTCTTGGGGTACCCTCGGTACCCTTTGAAGAGCGGAATCCCGTTTCGCCTGCGAATCAGCGCGTCCGCCTCCTGGTCGAGTTCCTCGGTCGTGACGCCCGGCGCGGCCAGGGTCCGGCACAGCTCGAGGACTTCCGCCACAATCGCGCCCGCTTGTCGGATGCACTCGATCTCGCGAGGCGACCTGCGGTTGATCACGACAAAGACCTCCTCGCCCGAATCTCGTCCAGTACGGCGAAGACGGAGGCCGCCACTTTTTCCGGCGCCTCGTCGGAGGCGATCCGGCGCAAGAGTCCGCGCCGGTCGTATTCCTCCACCAGCGCGCGCGTCTGTTGCTCGTACACCTGCAGGCGCCTGCGGATGGTATCCGGCTGATCGTCCGGCCGCTGCGTCAATGCGCTTCCGCACCGGTCACAGCGCCCGGCCTGCTTCGGCGGCATGTGCCGTTCGTGATAATTGGCGTTGCACCGGCTGCACATCCGGCGACCGGAGAGGCGCTCGATGGCCACCGCGTCGGTGACGTCGAAATAAAGCACCGCGTCGAGCGGCAGGCTGCGCTCGGCCAACAGGGCGTCGAGCGCCTGGGCCTGCGGCAGGGTGCGCGGAAACCCGTCCAGCATGAACCCTTTGCGGCAGTCCGGCTCGCCGATCCGTTCCGCCACGACGGCGGAGGTGACCTCGTCCGGCGCCAGCCGGCCCGACTCGATATATCGTTTCACGGAGCGCCCCAGGGGACTGTCGCGTCCCATGGCCGCCCGGAACAGGTCGCCGGTGGAGATCTGAGGCAGTCCGTAACGCTCCTGGATCTGCCGCGCCTGCGTGCCTTTTCCGGCTCCCGGCGGGCCCAGCAGAACTATAATCAAAACCTTCTCCGCGACACTCGGGTAAACCCGTCATAATGGCGCACGAGCAGTTGCGCCTCGACCTTCTTGACGAAGTCCAGCGCGACGCCGACGGCGATCAGGATGCTGGTGCCGCCGAAGAATTCGGTGACGAGATAGTCCAGGCCCATGGTCCGAGTCATCATGGACGGAACGACGGCGATCAAGGCCAGCGACGCCGCGCCGGGAAGAGTGATCCGGGTCATGACGCGCTCGAGGTATTCCGCCGTCCGATGGCCGGGGCGGATTCCAGGAATGAACGATCCGTGTTCCTGAAGGTTCTTGGCCATGTCCGTCGGGTTGAAGGTGATCGCCGTCCAGAAGTAGCAGAAGAAGAAGATCAGGGCGACGTAGAGGAAGGTGTGGATGAAGGTGAAGCGGCCGGCCGTGCCGCCGCCGAGCGAGTCGAGCACCGCCTTCGAGACGCCGTAGAAAAAGCCGCTTTCCCAATGTCCGCCGGGCCCGGTGGCGTTCATGAGGGCTTGCGCGCCGTACATCGGGAACATCAAGAGCGACTGGGCGAAGATGATCGGGATGACGTTCGCGGCGTTGACCTGGATCGGCAGGTAGTGTTTCATGCCGCCATACACGCGCTGGCCCCGCACCTGCTTGGCCTGCTGAAACGGGATGCGCCTCTGTCCCTGGGTGATGTAGATGATGCAGAAGACCACCGCCACGAAGAGGACCAGGAGGAAGCCGATGAGGAGAATCCCGACGTGGTCCGGAGTCGGGTTCAGGGTGAACTCGAACTTCTTGTACAAGTCCCAGATGGCCGAGGGGAAGCGCGACATGATGTTGGCCATGATGATCAGGGAGACGCCGTTGCCGATGCCATATTCGTCAATCTGCTCGCCGATCCACATGAGCAGCAGCGTGCCGGCGGTCAGCAAGAGTCCAGCCAGCAGGAGCATGCCGAAACCGAACGATGCGGGGAAGACGTGGACGCCCGAAACGCTCAGCGCTTTGATCATCATCGGGCCCTGAAAGAAGCAGAGCAGGACCGTGGCGTAGCGGGTGTACTGATTGATCTTCTTTCGGCCGGCCTCGCCCTCTTCGCTGATTTTCTTCAGCGAGGGGATGACCTGCACGAGCAACTGGAAAATGATCGAGGCGCTGATGTAGGGCATGACGCCGAGCGCGAAGAGCCCGCACTGCTGCAGCGCGCCGCCGGAGAACATGTTCGCGAAGTTGAGCAGCGGCGCCCCGCCGCTCTTTTCGGCGTTCTCGAACAGGCGCGCCAACGCGGCCGTGTCCGCGCCGGGGACCGGAATGAAGACGCCGACCCGGCAGACGGACAGAAGGACGACCGTGATGATAATCCGGCGCCGCAGCTCGGGAATCCGGAATGCATTGAGGAGAGTGTCCAGCATTACAGTTCCTTTACCTCGCCGCCGGCTTTCTTGATCTTCTCCGCCGCACTGCCGCTGAAGCGATGCGCATGCACCTTGAGCGGCACGTCGAGCGCTCCGCCGCCCAGGATCTTAAGGCCTGCACCGAGCTGGCCGATCAGGCCGGCCTTCAAGAGCGTCTCCGGCGTCACTTCGGAGCCGGCGGGAAAACCGTTGAGGTCGCCCACGTTGACCGCCGTGAACACCAGGCGGTATTTGGCGTTGCTGAAGCCGCGCTTGGGAAGCCTGCGGAACAGCGGCGTCTGACCGCCCTCGTAGCCGATGTATCCCTTGTTCCCGGAGCGCGACTTGGCTCCCTTCAGGCCGCGGCCGCAGGTCTTGCCGTGGCCGGACCTCATGCCGCGCCCCACGCGTTTGCGCTTGTGATGGCGCAGCGATATTTTCTCGATTTCCTGGAGATTCATTCCAGTGAGACTCCTCTGAGGCGGGCCACTTCCTCCCTCGTGCGGAGCTTGCTCAGCGCGTTGAAGGTGGCCTTGACGAGGTTAACCGGGTTGTTCCTCCCGAACGACTTGCTCAAGAGGTTGCGGACGCCGGCGACCTCGACCACGGCGCGCACGCACGCGCCGGCGATGATGCCGGTGCCGGGGACGGCCGGGATCAGGACGATCTTCGAGGCGCCGAAACGCCCGTGGACCTCGTGCGGAATCGTGCCGTCAGCGACCTTGAAGCGCATCAGGCTCCGGTGCGCCGTCCGCGTGGCCTTCTCGACGGCGCCGGGGACGTCATTGGCCTTGCCGAAGCCGTATCCGGCAATTCCGTCGCGGTTGCCGCTGACGACGATGGCGCTGAAGTGGAAGCGCCGTCCGCCTTTCATGACTTTGGCTGTGCGGTTGATCCCCTTCTCGACGACCTTATCCTCGAGGGAGATCTGCCGCATGTCAATGAGCGCCTGTCTTCTCAAGTGTTCCGCCTCCCGGTTCTAGAAAACCAATCCCGCCTCGCGCGCGGCCTCGGCCAGCGCCTTGACGCGGCCGTGATATTTCCTGCCGCGGCGGTCGAAGCATACCTTCTTGATGCCCCTGGACAGGGCGACGGCGGCAATCTGCTTGCCGACGGCCTTCGCGGCCTCGACTTTTCCGGCGGATTTCAGGCCGGCCTTCAACTCCGGCGTCAACGAACTGGCGGCCGCGAGCACATGGCCGGTCACGTCGTCAATGATCTGTGCATAGATCTGGGCGAGGCTGCGCTTGACGGCCAGACGCGGCCTTTCGGCCAGCCCGGCGGCTCTCTTCCGGCCGCGCCGCGCCCTCCGCGCCAGGGCGAATCGTTTTCTGGTCGTTCTTTCCATGGTTAACTGCTACCGCTGCCTGAAAAATTCAAAACCGCTTCGGGGACGTCCCGACTTACGTGCCGGTGCCGACAAACGCCTTGCCGGCCTTGCGGCGAATGACTTCGTTGGCGTACTTGATGCCCTTGCCCTGATACGGCTCGGGCGGTTTTGCGCCGCGCACGCGCGCGGCGAACTGGCCGACGTCGTGCTTGTCGCTGCCGGAGATCGCCAGGCGGCCCGGGTTCGTGGCCTGCATGATCTCGACCTTGATGCCCTTCGGGACCTCGAACTTGATGGTATTGGCAAACCCCAGTTCGAGCAGCAGCGCGCCGGCATCGAGCTTGGCGCTGTAACCGATCCCGACGATCTCCATCTCTTTGCGGTATCCCTGCGTCACGCCGACCACCATGTTCCGGACGAGGCTCCGCTCCAGGCCGTGCAACATCCGCTGCTGCTTGGTGTCGGAGGCGCGGGTGAGGACCAAGCGGCGATTCTCCGCCTCGTTCCGGCAGGTGATGCCTTGCGAGAGCGAGCGCTCCAGGCGGCCCAACGGGCCTTCGACGGTGATTTTGTTGCCCTCCAGCTTGACCTGGACCTTATCCGGCAACGCGACAGGTTGTTTTCCAACTCGTGACATCGTCGCTCACTCCAACTGCGGGTCCGCTCACCAAAGGGTGCAGAGGATTTCCCCGCCGACATGCTCCTTGCGACATTCCCGGTCGCTGAGGACCCCGCGCGGCGTCGCGATCACGGCGATGCCGGTGCCGCGGAGGACCGGCGCCAGTTCGGTCACGTCGCGGTAGACGCGCCGGCCCGGCTTGCTCTCGCGGTGAATCTCGGTGATGACCGGCTCGCCGACGGGGCTGTACTTGAGGTAGACGCGGATCATCTTGCGCCGGCCCTGCTCGACGACCTTGAAGTCCTCAATGTAGCCTTCGCGCTTGAGGACCTCGAGGATCCGGCTCTTCATCGTCGAGGCGGGCGCGTCCACTTGTCGCTGGCGCACGCTCACGGCGTTCCGGATGCGCGTCAACAGGTCGGCAATCGGGTCCGTCATGCTCATCGGCTCTTATCCCTTCCCGCCATGCGGGAGTCCCAGGCAACTTGCGGCCTCACCAACTCGCTTTGCGCACGCCCGGAATCTGCCCGGCAGAGGCCAGGTTGCGGAAGCAGATCCGGCAGATTTTGAACTTCCGGTAGTAAGCGCGCGGCCGGCCGCACAACTCGCAGCGGTTGCGGTGCTGCACCTTGTACTTGGACGGGTTGATCGTCTTTTCCATCAAGCATTTTCTGGTCATGCGCGCACCTTATGTTCGGTAGCGGCCGGCTCGCGGCGGAAGGGAAAGCCCATCATCCGGAGCAGTTCCCTCGACGCCTCGGGCGATCCGCCGGTGATCACGATCGTGATGTCCATTCCCTGGACGAACTCGACCTTGTCAATGTTAATCTCCGGAAACACCAACTGCTCCGCGAGTCCGAGCGTGTAATTGCCCGACTGGTCGAACGAGTCGGGGGAGAAGCCGCGGAAGTCGCGGATGCGCGGCATCGCCAGCGAGATCAGGCGGTCGAGGAACTCGTACATGCGCTTCCCGCGCAGCGTGACCTTGCAGCCGATCTCGTTGCCCTGGCGCAGCTTGAAGGCGGACACCGACTTGCGCGCCCGGGTGATCAGCGGCTTCTGGCCGGTGATGGCCGCCAGGTCCTTCACGGCGTCTTCGAGGCGCTTCTTATTCTCGGTAGCTTTGCCGACGCCCATATTGACCACGATCTTTTCCAGCCGCGGCACGGCCAGGGCGTTGGTATAGCCGAACTTGCTCTTGAGTTCGGGGACGATCTTGTCTCTGTATGCGTCCAGCAATCGGGCCATCTGTGACGTCCCTCAATCGGGTCGGCGATCCGGCCGGCGGCTCAGTGCGCGCCGCCGCCGATCGTGTCTCCGCATTTCTTGCAAACCCTCAGCACGTCGCGCCGGCGCTTGCCGCGGGAATCTTTTTTCTCGACGATCTGCATACGGACGCGCGCCGGGCCGTTGCACTTCGCGCAGAAAAGCGATACGTTCGAGAGATGGATCGGCGCCTCTTTGGCCACGCGGCCGCCCTGCGGATGCTTCTGGCTGCGCCGCACGTGGCGATAGACGTAGTTCACGCCCTCGACGATGACGCGGTCGGAGTCCGGAATCACTTTGAGGACCCGAGCGACCGAGCCGGGTTCCTCTTTGCCGATCGCGCGCCGGTCCAGTTGCTTGGCGCCGGTGATGGCCTTGATCAGCACAACCTGGTCGTTCTTTCGAATGCGCATTGCGCCGTTCCTTGCCTGGTCAGACGACTTCGGCCGCGAGGGAGATGATTTTCATGAAGTTCTTCTGGCGCAACTCGCGCGCCACCGCTCCGAAGATGCGGGTGCCTCGCGGGTTGCCCTCCGCGTCAATGATGACCGCCGCGTTCCGGTCGAACCGCACATACGACCCGTCGGGGCGGCGCACCGGCGAGCAGGTGCGGACGATGACCGCCCTGACGACCGCTCCTTCCTCGATCTCGCCGCCGGGCACGGCCTTCTTGACCGAGCAGACGATCGTGTCGCCGATCGAGGCGTACCGGCGCCGCGTGCCGCCGAGCACCTTGAAGCAGTAGACGACCTTGGCCCCGGTGTTGTCCGCGCAGTCGAGGCGAGTCTGTTCCTGGATCACAGCTTGACCTCGCTTGCCACTCGGGCGCCGGTGCTGACGACGCGGACCAACCGCCAGTGCTTCGTCTTGCTGATCGGCCGGGACTGCATGATCTCGACCGTGTCGCCCACCTTGGCCTGTTCGGTCTCATCGTGCACGCGATAGAGCGTGGCGCGACGGACATAGCGGTGATACTTCGGATGCTCCACCAGTTCGACGCTTCGGACGACGATGGTCTTGTTCCGGGGACCCCGGTCCACGACGCCGGTCTGTCTCGAGCGTTGGCGGCGTTCCTCGCTCATGGCTTCTTTGACCTTTCCTCGACGGCCTTCGACGGGGCGCCCTCGGCCAGCTCGCGCTCGCGGAGGGCCGTCAACAGCCGGGCGATGTCCTTCTTGAGCTTGCGCAGTTCCGCCGGGCGTTCGAGCTGTTCGGTCTCGCGCTGGAAGCGCAGATTGAAGAGCGCTCTCCTCTTTTCCGCGAGTTCGCGGTTGATCTCCTCGTTGGGCAATTCGCGTATTTCGGCAATCTTCACAGTTTCGGCCTCCGCTTCACGAGGCGAACCCGAATCGGCAGCTTGTGCGCGACGCGGTTGAGGGCCTGCCGGGCGACTTCCTCCGGCAGGCCGCCGAGTTCGTACAGGATCGTGCCCGGCTTGATGACCGCCGCCCAGTAGACCGGCTCGCCTTTTCCGCTTCCCATGCGCACCTCGGCCGGTTTGCCGGTGACCGGCTTGTGCGGGAAGACGCGGATCCAGACCTTTCCCTCGCGACCCATATAGTGCTGCGCGGCGACGCGCCCGGCCTCGATCTGCCGGGCCGCCAGCCAGGCCGGTTCGAGCGCCTGCAATCCGAATTCGCCGAACGCCACGGTGTTGGCGCGAGTCGCCAGGCCGCGGACCATGCCGCGCTGCGACTTGCGGAATTTAACCCGCTTGGGCATCAGCGGCATGAGCGGTCTCCTTCTCCGGCTCCTCGGCGGCCGGCTCCAGGTGGATCCAGACCTTGACGCCGATCTTGCCCATCACGGTCAGGGCCTCGGCAAAACCGTAATCAATCTTCGCGCGCAGCGTGTGCAGCGGGATCGAGCCGAGGCTGACCATTTCGCGCCGCGACATTTCCGCCCCGCCCAGCCGGCCGGCGATGCGGATGCGCACGCCTTTCGCCCCCGCGTCGAGGGTGGTCTCCGCGGCCTTGCGCACCGTCCTCTTGAACGAGGCGCGCTTGCAGAGCTGCTCGGCGATCCCTTCCGCAACGAGTTGCGCGTCCATTTCGGGGTGATGGATCTCAACGATGTTGATCTCCACCTTCTGCTTCACGATCTCCTCCAGGCGCGCCCGGAGCCGGTCCACTTCCGAGCCTTTCCGGCCGATGATCACGCCCGGGCGGCCGCAGAAGAGCGTCACGCCGACTTCGTCGCGCGTCCGTTCGATCTCCACGCGCGAGATCAGCGCGAAGGCGTAATTGGCTTTGATGAAGTCGCGCAGTCTCTTGTCGGCGACGACGAGTCCGCCGAACTCCTTCTTGCGCGCGTACCAGCGGGACCGCCAATTCTCGATGATGCCCAGCCGGAACGATATCGGGTTAACTTTCTGACCCATGTTTCCTCCAGAACGACCGCGAACTACGGCCGCTTCGCCTCCGCTTCTGCGGGCTTCTGCTCTTCGGGCTCTTCCGGGGCCGACGACACCACCAGGTGAATGTGGCAGGTGCGATAGCGCATGCGGGCGGACATGCCGCGAGGCCGGGCAAACCACCCCTTGCGCATGGGGCCCGAATCCACCCAGGCCTTCGAGACCATCAGGTCCTCCGGCTCCGAGTCGAACCGTTCCGAGGCGGTCGCGACGGCCGACTTGAGCAACTTGGCGACCATCGCCGAGGTGCGCTTGCGCGTCAGCCGCAGCGTATTGAGCGCCTCGTCCACGCTGGCGCCGCGGACCAGGTCCACCACCAGCCGCGCCTTGCGCGGAGCGACTTTCGCATACCGGCAGGAAACTTCGAGTTCCATGTTCTACCTGCCTAACCGCGCGCCGGAGCGGCTGCTGCGGCCGGGGCGCCCGCGGCGGCGCCGGCTTCCGCCTTCGCCCGCCGCCCGCTGTGGCCGCGGAACGTGCGCGTCGCCGCAAATTCGCCGAGCCGGTGACCGACCATTTCCTCGGTCACGAACAGTTTCACAAACGTCTTGCCCTGATGGATCATGAACGTGTGGTTCACGAATTCCGGGACAATGACGCACGCGCGCCGCCAGGTCTTCAGCGGCTCGCGGTCCCCCGCTTCCTTCTGCCGCATCACTCTCTGGCGCAGCTTCGGGTCCACGTTCGGTCCCTTTTTCGTCGAGCGGCTCATGCATCAACTCCCTGGGGCTTCAGCCCGGGCCTACCGGCCCATGGGCCGCCGCCGGACAATGAATCGGTTGGTCGGGTTCCTGCGTTTCCGCGTCTTTCCGCCCTTGGAGAGCACACTGGTCGGGCCGACCTGCGGCCGACCGCCGCCGCCGGTGCGGCCTTCGCCGCCGCCCATCGGATGGTCAATCGGGTTCATCGAAGAGCCGCGATTGTGCGGCTTGCGGCCCAGCCAGCGCATGCGGCCCGCCTTGCCGAGGCGGATGTTCTGATGATCGAGGTTGCCCACTTGACCGATGGTCGCGCGGCAGTCGAGGTGAATCAGCCGCATCTCGCCCGAGGGCATGACCAGGTGAGCGTACTCCCCTTCCTTCGCGGAGATCTGCACCACCGAACCGGCCGCGCGCGCGATCCGCGCGCCGGAGCCGGGCGTGCTCTCGACGGCGTGAACGGGCACGCCCTGGGGGATGTTGCGGAGCAGCATCGTGTTGCCGATCTTCGGCTCCACTTCCGCGCCGGAGAGCAGGACCTGCCCGACTTCGAGCTGGTCCGGGCAGAGGATATATCGCTTCTCGCCGTCCTTGTAGTGCAGCAGGGCGATGCGCGCCGAGCGGTTCGGGTCGTATTCGACCGCGGCGACGCGCGCCGGGATGCCGTCCTTGTCGCGCCGGAAATCAATCAGGCGGTAGCGCTGCTTGTGGCCGCCGCTGCGGAACCGGCTGGTCGTGATCCCCTGGGCATTCCGGCCGCCGGTCTTCTTTTGCGGAACGGTGAGTCCCTTTTCCGGCTTGACCTTCGTGACTTCCGCGAAGTCGGAACTGGTGCCCAGCCGCCGGCCCGGCGACGTCGGTCTGAATTTCTTTATTCCCATTGCACCGTCCTCGTCCTCGCCCGCAGGCGGGATCAGATGAACTCGATATTCTCGCCCGGCGCGAGGGTCACAATCGCCCGCTTCCAGGGGCGCGCCTGGCCCTTGACGTACCGATACCGGCGCGATTTGCCGTGGCGCGTCATCGTCCGGACCTTGCGCACGTGGACGCTGAAAATCTCCTCGACGGCCTTCTTCACTTCAGCCTTGCTGGCGCCCATGTGCACCTCGAACGGATACTGGTTGAGGTGCGTGGCGCCGGACATGCCCTTTTCGGTGATGAGCGGCCGCAGGATGACCTGGTAACTGTCTCTCTTCATGAGCGGAGCGCCTCGATCACGCGTTGGAATGCCGTCCGGGTGAAAATCAGGCGGTTCGGTTGGAGTATATCGTATGCGTTGACATCGAGCGCGCGGCGGATGGTGACGGCGGGAATGTTGCGCGCGGATTTCAGGACGTTCGGGTTATCGCCGTCCACGACGATCAGGCACGGGCCCTCGACGCGCAACGACTTGAGCATGGCGGCCACGGTCTTGGTTTTGGGGACGTCGAGGGCGATCTCGCTGACGAGTGAGACCACGCCGTCGCGCAGCCGCGCGAGCAGGGCCGAGCGCGTCGCGCCGCGGCGCGCGGCTTTCGGGATATGATAGGAGATGTCGCGCGTCATGGGCGGGAAGGCCATGCCGCCGCCGCGCCGATGGGCGACGGTGCGCTGTCCGGCGCGGGCGTTGCCGGTATGTTTCTGGCGATAGATCTTGCGGGTCGAGCCGCTGACCTCGCCGCGGGTGAGGTGGCCCTTGGTGCAGACGTGCTGGTTCATCTGGTACATCTGCACCGCCTGGCGGAGCAGCATTCGCCGCACGCGTCCGCCCAGCGAGCTCTCGTCCACTTCCACCGGCTGGAGCGCCTGCCCCTGCATGTCGAACACCGGAACGGAGATCATGATGGCTTCCCCTTGCCGTGCAGGCGCGCGCGCACGACCACGTAGCTGCCGATGGCGCCCGGCACGGCGCCCTTCAGGAGCAGCAGATTCTTTTCCGCGTCCACTTTCACGACCTTCAGGTTGGCCGTCGTATGGCGGTCGTTGCCCATGTGGCCGGCCATGCGGGTGCCGCGGCGCGTGTGGCCGGGGTCCGTGTTGCTTCCGATCGAGCCCGGGGCGCGGTGGTCTTTCGAGGCGCCGTGCGAGGCGGGGTGACCGTGGAAACCGTACCGCTTCATGCCGCCCTGGAATCCTTTGCCCTTCGTCGTGCCGATCACGTCCACGCGCTCACCGTCCTTGAAGATGTTCACGGTGATCACCTGGCCCAGTTCGATCTTCTCGGCGCCGACGGGGGCGACTTCGCGAATGAACCTCTTCGGCTCCGTCTTGGCCGCGCGGGCATGGCCGGACTCCGGCTTCGTCGCGCTCTTGCGCCGGCGGTCGTCGAAGCCGAGCTGGATCGCATCGTAGCCGTCCACGCTTTTCGTCTTGACCTGCATCACAGGGCAAGGCCCGGCCAGGATGACGGTGACCGGCAGCAGCGTGCCGTCGTCCGTGAAGAGTTGCGACATCCCGATTTTCTTCCCCAACAACCCG
>Ga0181533_1003988_pt1 | contig 15492 bp, 9 predicted proteins | sample PEATcosm2014_Bin_45_FD_119772 | JGI IMG/M metagenome (GOLD analysis project Ga0181533, IMG submission 119772) | Peatland microbial communities from MTU Mesocosm Facility, Houghton, MI, USA - PEATcosm2014_Bin11_60_metaG | ecosystem: Environmental > Terrestrial > Soil > Wetlands > Peat | place... | reverse complement strand
GATCGAGTATGGGAGAAAATCCGGGACGCCTTGGGGCATTTCAGAATGCGGCTACAATGCAATCGATGTTCATCTCAACTATCAGTACCGGGCGTTCGGCGTGCCCGGCCTGGGCCTCAAACGAGGGCTGGCCGACGACCTGGTAATTGCGCCCTATGCTTCAGCGCTCGCGCTGATGACGGCGCCCGAGAAGGCATGTTTAAATCTCGAACGGCTGGCCGCTGAAGGGGTCGAAGGAAGATTCGGCTTCTATGAAGCGATCGACTACACTCCTTCGCGCCGGCCGCGTGGACAATCGAGCGCCGTGGTTCGCTCCTTCATGACACATCACCAGGGTATGAGCTTTCTCTCTTTGGCCTATGTGCTCCTGGGCCGTCCGATGCAGAAACGATTCGAGTCGGAACCCCTGTTCCAGGCGACCATGCTGTTGCTTCAGGAGCGGGTCCCCAAGGCTACTGCGTTCTATGTGCACACTACCGAGCTTCCCGAGTTACTCGCGGCTTCCAGTGGCGCGGAGACGCCTATACGCGTTTTCAGCAGTCCCGACACACCGAATCCGGAAGTGCAGTTGCTCTCGAACGGCAGATACCACGTGATGATCACCAATGCCGGCGGCGGTTACAGCCGCTGGAAGGACATCGCCGTCACACGCTGGCGCGAAGACGGCACCTGCGACAACTGGGGCGCGTTCTGCTACATCCGCGACGTGACCAGCAGGGAGTTCTGGTCAACCGCATATCAGCCAACGCTCAAGAGATCGAAGAATTTTGAGGCGATCTTCTCGGAAGGGCGAGCTGAGTTTCGCTGCCGCGACCACGACTATGACACCCATACCGAGATCGCTGTTTCGCCCGAGGATGACATCGAAGTGCGCCGCGTCCGCATCACCAACCTCGCGCGGAAGCGCCGTACGATAGACGTTACCAGTTACGCGGAAGTGGTTCTGGCGCAGCCTGCCGCCGACGCACTGCATCCGGCGTTCAGCAATCTCTTTGTGCAGACCGAGATCATCCGCCCGCAGCAAGCAATCCTTTGCACTCGCCGGCCGCGCTCCCAGGGCGAGCAGGTGCCCTGGATGTTGCACCTGATGGCCGTGCATGGGGCGGAGATCGCAGACGTCTCCTATGAGACCGATCGCATGCAGTTCATCGGCTGCGGCAACACCGTCGCCGATCCACAAGCGATGAGCGGGGTGGCTGACTTTTTCACGGGGGCGCTTTCGGGCAGCGAGGGCTCCGTACTCGATCCGATTGTCGCCATCCGTTATCGGATAACGCTCGATCCGGAAAAATCGGCAACAATAAATATTGTCTCCGGCATCGGTGAAACCCGTGATGCAGCCTTAAGCCTGGTGGAAAAATACCAGGATCGGCGGCTCGCGGATCGCGTCTTTGATCTGGCATGGACACACAGCCAGGTGCTCTTGCGGCAGATCAACGCCACGGAGGCCGACGCGCAGCTCTATTGCCGCATTGCGGGCTCTGTGATCTACGCGAATTCTTCGCTGCGCGCCGATCCGAGCACGCTCATCAACAACCGCCGCGGGCAATCCGGTCTTTGGGGCTACTCCATTTCGGGCGATTTACCCATCGTGCTGCTGCAGATTGAATATCCGGCCAATATCGACCTGGTGCGCCAACTCGTGCAGGCCCACGCCTACTGGCGTCTAAAAGGACTGGCTGTGGACCTTGTGATCTGGAACGAAGATCGCGCCGGTTACCGGCAACTCCTCCACGACCAGATCATGGGGCTAATTGCCGCAGGCATAGAAGCCAACGTGACCGATCGACCCGGCGGCATTTTCGTGAGACCTGCGGACCAGATAGCGGAGGAGGACCGCATACTGTTTCAAACGGTCGCCCGTGCCATCATCACCGACAGTAGGGGGTCGCTGGCGGACCAGATCAACGGTCGCGGTCCGGTGGAAGCAACCGTGCCTCTCCTTACCCCGACCCGAACCCACCGCTCCGAACCCCTGGCGGTCGCCCCGTCGCCACGCCACGATCTGACGTTCTACAACGGACTGGGCGGCTTCACCCCGGATGGGCGCGAGTATGTTATTACCACCGCGCACCGGCAGGTGACTCCTGCGCCATGGGTAAATGTGCTGGCCAACCCGCACTTCGGAACTGTCATCTCGGAGAGCGGTCTTGCCTGCACCTGGAGCGAGAATGCCCACGAGTTCCGCCTCACTCCCTGGGGGAACGATCCCGTGAGCGATTCGAGCGGAGAAGCCTTATACATCCGTGATGAAGAGCGCGGCCACTTCTGGTCGCCCACGCCGCTGCCCTGCCGCGGGGTGACGCCTTACGCCACCCGGCACGGATTCGGCTACAGCGTCTTCGAACACACCGAGCGCGGCATCCGCTCCGAGCTGTGGGTTTACGTGGCTCTGGACGCAGCGATCAAGTTCACGGTTCTCAAAGTGCGCAACGAGTCGGGCAGGTCCCGTAGGCTCTCCGCTACCGGATATGCAGAATGGGTGCTTGGCGACCTGCGGCCGAAAACGGCCATGCACGTGATCACCGGAATTGACCCGAATAGCGGCGCGCTCTTTGCGCGCAACCCATACAACACTGAGTTCCGCGACCGGACTGCGTTCTTCGACGTGGACGATACGACTCGCACCGTAAGCGGCGATCGGACTGAATTCCTGGGACGCAACGGTACGCTGCGGGCTCCTGCCGCTATGAAACGCACGCGCCTTTCCGGCAAGGTGGGGGCCGCCCTGGATCCTTGTGCCGCGATCCAGGTGAGCTTCGATCTGGCCGCCGGACAAGAGCGTGAGATCGTGTTCCGGCTCGGCGTAGGGCGAGACGCCGACGATGCCAGAAACCTGGTCAATCGCTTTCGAGGATCAACTGCCGCCCGCGAGGCTCTCGATAGGATGTGGCAGCATTGGAATCATACTCTCGGTGCGGTAAATGTGGAAACACCCGACCAGTCCTTCAACTTGCTGGCCAACGGCTGGCTGCTGTACCAAACCCTGGCGTGCCGCCTTTGGGCGCGAAGCGCAACCTACCAGTCCGGGGGCGCCTTCGGCTTCCGCGATCAGTTGCAGGACGTGATGGCGCTCATCTACGCCATGCCATATCTCGTGCGCGAGCACCTGCTCCTTTGCGCGTCCCGTCAATTCCTGGAAGGAGATGTCCAGCATTGGTGGCATCCCCCAACGGGTAGGGGTGTGCGCACTCACTGTTCGGACGATTACCTCTGGCTGCCGCTCACGGCGTGCCGCTATGTCCTCACCACCGGGGATACCGGCGTGTTGGATGAGCCCGTCCACTTCGTCCAGGGCCGCCCGGTAAAAGCCGATGAAGACTCTTATTACGATCTGCCCGGGCGCACTGAAGAGGCCGCAAGTCTTTACGAGCACTGTGTTCGAGCCATCCTGAACGGCCTCAAATTCGGTGAGCGCGGCCTGCCTCTAATCGGCTCAGGTGACTGGAACGACGGCATGAACCTGGTGGGCGAACACGGCAAAGGCGAAAGCGTGTGGTTGGGATTTTTTCTTTATGAAGTGCTCATGCAATTCACTAAGGTTGCCCGCTTGCGCGGTGACATCTCCTTCGCCGCGCGTTGCGAAAGTGAGGCGGCGGGGCTGCGCAGCAATATCGAGAGGCATGGCTGGGACGGCGAGTGGTACCGCCGCGCCTATTTCGACGACGGCTCGCCGCTTGGATCGGCAACCAACCCCGAATGCCAAATTGATTCGATCTCGCAGAGCTGGTCTGTTCTATCCGGTGCGGGAGATAATGAGCGTTCGCGCCTGGCCATGGAAGCGGTGGATGAGCGTCTCGTTCGCCGCGAGCATGGGCTGATCCAACTCCTGGATCCGCCCTTTGACAAGTCGGAGTTGAATCCCGGCTACATCAAAGGGTACGTCCCCGGCGTGAGAGAAAACGGCGGGCAGTACACGCATGCGGCCGTCTGGGCGGCAATGGCCTTCGCTCGCTTGGGGGACAACCGGCGCGCGTGGGAGCTGTTTAGCATTATCAACCCGGTGAACCATGCAATATCTCCCGAGGGCGCCGCCATTTACAAAGTGGAACCCTACGTCGTTTCGGCCGACGTCTATGCGCTCCCGCCGCACATCGGCCGTGGCGGATGGACGTGGTACACTGGGTCTGCCGGCTGGATGTACCGGCTTATCGTTGAATCACTGCTGGGGCTAAGGCTCGAAGTGGATAAACTGCGTTTTGCTCCGTGCCTCCCTTCGGACTGGAAGGCGTTCAAGATGCACTACCGCTATCGGGAGACCGTCTACCACATTTCCGTTGTGCAACCGCAGACCGGTAATGATGAAATGAGTGTGACAGTTGATGGCGTCGAGCAACACGACAAGGTTGTTCACCTTGTTGACGACCATCGGGAACACTCGGTAGAAGTGAGAATAAACGCTGCGGGCAGGGACGGCTAACTGCAGCATCGAAGTAATGTTACGTTATAAGCGTATTATTGACTTGGATTTTTTCAACAGTGCCGAAGGCCGGACTCCAGCTATGCATTGATTTTATTAGCTTTTTCAGCCTGCATGTCCAATATAGTGTTACTGAGTGGTATGGAACGATACCGAGCGATCATTACTTGTCGCAGGATTGAGCAATCCCCACCAGCGGTAGTTCGGAACCCTGAAAGCTGTTTTGGCAATCTGCGCAACGTTATGTTATTTTAAATTGTTCGTATATATCTGCTGATGGAGCTTCCTCGAAGTCGCAGGGAGTTAATATGACAAAAGAAGCCGAAGGCAAATCTTTTGGAGAGATTCTTGAGGCGGCAGACAAACTGTCTCTGGAGGAGCAGGAAGCGCTCATCGATGTTTTATCGCGTCGTGCCGCGGATCGTAGGCGTGATCTGCTTGGCCGGGATATTCGAGAAGCTCGCAGGGAATTCAAGGAGGGCCAGGTCAGGGCGGCGACTCCAGATGATATTTTGTCGGAAATACTTTCATGAAGCGTCCGCTGCTGCGCTCCAACTCTTTTGTTCGCTCGGCTCGGCGGCTTATCAGAAAAAATCCTGGCACGTCCGATGATATCAGGGTCGCCTTGCATCTCCTGGCAGAAGATGCTTTTCACCCCTTGCTGAAAACTCATAAGCTCAAGGGAAAACAGGAAGCTTATTGAGAGACGGTCCTTTACCGTATTGATGCTGTCACTTCACAGGGCTTTTAGGAAGATGAGCGAATATCAATACTATGAATTCCTTGCGATCGACCGGCCTCTCGACCCATCAGAGATGGCCGCTTTACGCATGCTCTCAACACGCGCGGAAATCACTTCCACCCGATTTCAGAATGAATACCAATGGGGTGACTTCAAGGGGTCCCCCGACAAGTTGATAGAGAAGTTCTTCGACGCACACGTTTATTTTGCGAATTGGGGAACCTACCGTTTCGTGTTGAGGCTTCCCAGGGAGTCAATCGACAAGAGGATGCTCATCTCCTACGTGACCGATGAGGTTTTGAGCTCCCGGTACACAGACGACCATCTCATCCTCGAATGGATGCGAAACGACGAAGACCCGGACGGAGATTGGGCGGATCCCGAGGGCTGGATGGCACGGCTCATCCCGATACGTGATGAACTTGATCGAGGTGATTTCCGCGCTCTCTACCTCGGCTGGCTCCAAGGCGTCAATGTCGGCAATATTGCGGAAGATGATGAGGAACCTCCGGTTCCGGCCGGATTGGGATCTCTCACCGCGGCGCAGTCATCGCTTGCCGAATTTCTGGGAATTGACGCCGATTTCGTCAGTGCCGCCGCGCTTGCAAACCCATCGTCTCCGGACCCGTCGCAGTCCGAGCGCAAGATGTCCGAATGGGTGGCCGGTATACCGCGGACGAAGGCCGGAGATTATCTCCTACTATTGCTTCAGGGAAAATCCAGGCAGGCCGAGCGAACTATTCGGAAAGATTTCACCGCCTCTTTGCGCGATCATCCTCTGACTGAAAAGGACGCCTCACTTGAGAAAACGCGCTCAGTTGCAGAATTGCTGGAAGAGGTGGATCGAGCCAGGGCGAAGCGGATCGAGCGGGAAAAAAAGGAAAGACAGCGCAAACTAGAAGAACGCCGCAGGCAACGCGAACGCTACCTGACCGAATTGGCCAAGGACTTCGGCCGCCACTGGAAGCAGGCCCATGGATTGGCGGCACGGGGAATCGCTTCGGCGCAAGACATGGCGCGCGACCTGCTCGTGGATTTATCGGAGGCTTACTCCCTAAAACAAAAACAGGACGAATTCTCTCGGGAAATCGCCGTGTTTCGCGCTACCCACGCCCGACGCAAAGCATTAATGAAACGATTGGACCAGGCCGGCCTAAAGTGAGGCAGGATAACCGTCCATGCCGTGGATGCTGTCGCCCTGTTCCAGGCATTCATCGTGTCTTGTATCCAGGAGGAACCCACCCTCCGGGATCGCACCTGAGGACCGATTGCTCCTTAAAATCCGACGTGTTTTCTATCACCTCCTCGATGCTGGGCTGCTCGACCAAGCCCTGCTTCCAGACTTTTTGCTCCACTACCCCTATCACCAGGTACTCGTTTCCGACAACATCGGGGTAAGGTCCCGAAAAAATCTCTGCCATCACATGCTCAAGGTCATCCTGGTGGGCTATGATGAACTCGCATTTCGGGCAGTAGCGGCAGGTCTTGCCCAGGTTAAGAAGGCCGTATCCATCCACGTATATGAGCAAAGGGAATTTTCTCATGTAAGTGAGGCGCCTGCATTTCGGACACTTGCTCCATCGCATGTATGAGTATGGATTCAGAGCAAATCGATAGCGTGGCCGTAATTTCCCCAATCGTTTCTTTGCCATGGTCGGTTGGCTCTCTTATGTGGTGAATTTATGAGCCCCGGGATTTGGGGCGCCCGAATTCTTTCCGTCCATTTTTTCAGGCCGCATTCTCTATCGGCTGCTTATACCCAATTGCGTTCAAGTGTGATCCGATGGGTTACGCTTCGCTCCACCCATCCTACGAGCTCCACCCATCCTACGAGCGATAGAAAGCTAGATTTGGAGGATGGGTGGAGTCCCGCCAGGCGGGACGAAACCCATCGTTTTGGATGCATTTTGAACGCGAATTCGTATTATACCAAGTTGCATTCATAGAGCCCCTAGTAACCCCAAAGTGAGCGGGGGAAAGCTTCCCCCACGCCCGCCAGGATTTCGGCGCACACGCGCAAACGCGTGTGGCCGAGCGCTCGGCGCTATCGGCGGCTAGCCGCAGGCCGCCGCCGAAGCGCAACACAGAGCCGCGTAGCGGCGAGGGGGTGTGGGGGGCGTAGCTCCCCGCGCTTTCAAAAAACATCACTTGATACTTTCTTGAACGCGAATTCGTATTACTCCTCTATCATATATCCGATCCTTCGATAACCTTGGCGGCGGCGTTCGTACATCTTTGCCAGCATCGAGACCTTAAAGTCGGCATAGTCATAGACGATGACTTCCTTTTTCCTTTCATGTAGGCGGTGCAGCCGTCCGGCATATTGAGCGAGTACTCCACGCCACGAAACCGGGAGTGCCAGAAAAAGGGTGTCCAGTCGAGAATCATCAAAACCTTCGCCCAGGTATCGCCCGGTGGAAACAATCACTCGCGCCTCCTCCCCCGGAATTTCCGACAGCCTGTCCGCCGCAAGCTTTCTTTCCTTGCGCCCCATACCGCCCTTCAGTGCGATGACATTGCGGACCTGAGGAGCAAGCATATCGGCGAGAATTGACAGATGTTCTTTCCGTTCCGTCAATACTACCGGGGAACGCCCGGAGGCGACAGCTTCAATGACATCGCCAACGATCATTTTATTTCGGCCTTCATCCGAGACCAGCGCTGAGTACAGCTCGTGCATGGCAATGTCGTCTTTGTATCGGAAGATGTCAGGCAGCGTAAACTCAGTTCTGCGCACCAGTACCCTGTGTTTAAACGGTCTTTCAGCGGCCTGCGTTCGTTCGTCGAGATGATATCTGATTGGCCCGCATTGCATGAGAATTATCGGATGATGGCCATCCTTTCGTGTCACGGTGGCGGACAATCCGGTAACATACCTGGCTTTACATTGTCTTGCGACTGCCTCAAAGCTCCTTGCTGAAATATGATGGCACTCATCCACAACCAGATGCCCATAACCGCCGACAATGTCATCCACCTCATTTTTTCTGAAAAGACTCTGGATGATAGCTACGTCGATTGTACCTGAAATCTTGCGTTTTCCTCCGCCGATCAGGCCAATCTGGCCGTGACCGAGTCCGAGCATGGTACTCAGCCGAGAAATCCATTGATCAAGAAGCTGCCTGCGATGGACAAGGACGAGCGTATTAGCTCTTCGTGCCGCAATGAGGTGCGCGGCCACAACGGTTTTGCCGAAAGCCGCAGGTGCGGAGAGCACGCCGATGTCGTGGGCCAGCATGGCATCTGCTGCCGATTGCTGGTCAGCCCTCAGAGTTCCTTGAAACCCCACGTCTATGGACGCTCCATGATACCTTTCATCGACCAACGTCGGTCTGATCGCTAAAGACTTTAGGAAGTCAACGACCTCATCCAGGCAGCCTCTCGGAATTCCTATATGTTGGGGAAAATCTTCACAACAATTGATGATCCTCGGTATCTGGAAAACCGGCAACCGCATTGCCTGTGCCTTGTAGAATTCCGGATTCTGGAATGCGGCAAGGCGTATGAGGCGATTTCTTAGAGCCGGGGTAAGCTCTTCTTTTGCGATATACAATTGGTTTCCGACAACGATTGTGATCTTTTCCGGCAGAGGGCGTGGTAAAGGCGGGTCTTTCCTCCTACGCGAAGGAGGCGAAGTCCATGGTTCATCATCCTCATCATCGGCAACCGCCATTCTTACCCCCACCACTCGTCCGTGGCGAACGGCCTCAGCAGAGATTAATTCAACCTTGCTTGGCTCCATCGGGCGGATTGACGAAAGGAATGCCCATTGGTCCGGATAGGGTTGGAAATCCTCACTCACGAAAAGGCTGTTTCCCTTCTCCCTTGGTAATTTCTGCAAAGGCAGTGCGATTAGGCTTCCAAAGCCTCCCTTTGGCAGTGTGTCCTGATTGGGAAAGAAACGATCATAAGAATCCAGGCCGATTTCGGGACGTTTCTCCATGGCCTGCGTCAGGATGAACGAACCTGTCTGCCGCGCAATTGCCGCAGGAACAGGTGAGGAAAAGAAAATCCAAAGGTGAGCTCCGTTCCCGGAGCGGGAACGTTCTACTGCAGCCGGTATATTGAAGGATTTGCATATCTCCAGGACTGCCCCAATGTCCTCCATCCATGATCTCTTGTCAAAATCGGCTGCCAGAAACCAGCAAGTCTCATCCGGGAGCAGAGGATAAACTCCGATCGTGAAATCCTTTTTTGATTTGCCCTCCGGATCGGTCCCTCGCAAATGATTTCCGATAACCTCGTCCGTGACGGGAAGAAATTCCCGATTTTTACACTCACCGCATCTGGTCTTTGGCTTTTTGCATAACGGCCTTATCCATTCATTTCGGCAGACAGGCTGATAACCCGATTTTCCTGTCTTCGCGCTTTCAAACCTTCGGGGATAGACATCATCTCGGCCCCTGAACAGCCTGCGGAAAAGGACTATCTTGTCCTCCGGGGCCGATTCGTTTGTGACCGCGGCTATCAGGCCGCCTGGGTGCCGGTCCGGGAAAGAATGACCTGCCGAATCTCTTTCCAGTTTCAGACGCTGTATCTGCTGAAGGATTTCCGCCCTCCGCGCATCCAACTGTGCAAGCTCCTGCTCGGCAGCGGATAACAATTTGTCCAGTTCCGGCGTCGTTCGCACAACCTCCTCCAAAGGACTCGTTTTCGCGGCAACTCATGGATCTCCCTGAATCTCTATCATAGAAGCATTATTCCAAATTTTCCGCAAATTCAAACAGAAGGGTGCAACTGACTTCGCTTTACATGGACCCTTTGGCAGGTGCATAGAGAGATATGACCTTGGCGGGACTACCAAAAGTGCCAAGGCCGGATTAGGCTGATATGTTGATTTTACGCAGTTTTTCCTGATAGACGACAAGTTTGATGGCACCAAGCGTTACCGAGCATCACCGAGTGACAATTCAGGGCACGGGTTAACCCAAAGCAAATGCTCGATTTGCCCTCCTGCCGGCGAGGACTTTTTCATTTATTTGATCATGACGACGCGTTGCGACCTCGAGCGGGGCGCTCTTGTTCAACATCTGATCCACAAATCTTCACAAATTGGCGGAGACTCGGTGGTTAACATATGAGGAGAGCTGTGTTGATCGAAAGGTACTCAGCAGAAACGGCCATCCAGGTTAGGCAAAGTTCGCAACTTCCATGGCAAAAATGAGTTCCTAAGTAATAAAGATGATCTTTCCTGCACGTATTGTCGCGATGGATCAAGCAGTCCTCGGCGGCGCGACGTCCGGGGCATCACTTCTCTGCACACGTATAACCTCCAGCACCATCCCCGCTTCGATACCGACCTCCTTAAGAGTACGGGTGTCGTCAAGGGGTATTCCTGGCTGTGTACCAGTAATCATTCTTGTGTTCTTTATTACTCTATCATCGCGAGCGTCTCTGATAACCCATGAATACCCGTACTCATACGGATCGACATAATTGGCAATCAGGAAGTACACCTCATCAGTAAATCTATTAAATGTTGCAAATGCACCGATAGGAAACTCGAAAACGTCAGTATCTGAACCGGTCAATTTCCGAGCGTCCACTGTTATAAATGATGACTTTCTAATTTCTTGGGTAATTTTACTCGCAGCTCCTTGAAGTCTCTTTATTATTTCATTCCTATTATCAAGGTTGGCCGTCAATTCCTCTGAAATTAGAACGCGCTTAACTGTTTCTCCTATCTGTCTATCTAATTCTATTAGAGAAGGTCTAGCCTCTCTCTTTTCATACATACCTCTAAAAAATGCCTCATCACTCTTAAAGTCTCTTGGCGCGTATAGTTTCTCGTGATGGCAACTTACAAGCCACGCAAATGCGATCAGAACAATAACAGGAAATATGGCAAGGAACCATATCAATGGATACCTCTCTGTTGGTTGTAAGTGATTATTTGTCGAAACTACTAAACACGCAAATCCATATATTAAAACGATAAACAGAGCAATAATGCCAAGGGGATTTTTAGCCAAAGCTCTTGCCGTATCTCCGAACTCTTTAACATTACTCATTTTAATCCTCATCGAAACTATCAAGCTAGGCTAATCATTGCAAAACAGGGGTTGCCGGCTGCTTGTATTACCGTGTATGTCACAGGATCAGGCCACAGCAATAGAGCAGCTTTTATGAACGCTGACTAGACAGTCCGTATAGCAAGCTGCTAATCTTGCCTGCAAGTCGAAATTACGCCCGTAATTTCAAACCGTTATAATCCGATTTCCGCGAACCATTTCCGTTTCATACAGAGCGGCACAAAACGGTTGAAAGGGGCTTGACTTGTTCAAACAAACACCCTCAGAATACGACCGCAGCAGAAGATCGTCAATAACGAATTGCGCCGTATCTTGAGGCTAAGGGTCCCGAATTTCAGCTTTTGCCAGAAGGTGGAACCTGCAACCTGTGGCGATCTTGTGCATGTATGGTCTGGACGTGGCAAATTTTCTGGATGTCGAAATTTCTATGTCCAGGAGAGATCAAGAAACTCTAAACGAAAAGCTAACCGGCCGGGCGCCAAGGGGATGAGAGAAATCGCCGATCCCCGCTCCCGCCCGGTCCGGTTGAGCGACAAGTTAGATACTGCTTGGTGCCAGTCCGGTCAACTGATAATAGGCGAAGCTTGCACGCTCCAGGATATCATCATATGTCAAGACCTCATCGACTTTGTACTGTTCCATAAGCAGTTCCGCGTAGGCTTTTTGATCCCGTAACCCCCCGAATGCCCTCTGTGTACTCCGGCTCATTATTATCATGCTCCTGCACTTCGACTGTATGCCGGGGTATTTGTCTCTAATAACGTCGTAATGAGTCTTGATGAAATGCTTCCATTCAGCGATTTGGAAAATGGCTTGAGTAAGCTCGGCTCTGGGCTGACCTTCCTTAGTGGCCATGCTCTTTGATGGCCTTTCGATCTCAACGAGCTTGTAGCTTTTATCGGGATACACCACAATAAAATCAGGTACAAGGAATTCCTTCCCGATTATGGATGTATGCCCAGCGGGATATTTTAACACTGGTTTGCTTTGACACATCCCATAAACGTCGAGCAGTATTGGGTTGTCTTCCAAAACGCGATGAAAAACCTCTTCCGGTGCAGTATCCTTGAAAATGAGGTTTTCTCTAAGAAGGCTGATTGCTTTCTGTAACGACACGAGGCGATTCGTATAGCTCTCCGCCCATTCGTTTGTCGCACCGAAAGAAAGCGAACCTCCTCGACGCTCTTCGGCCACAGAAAGTGCTTGAGCAAAATCCCTTCTCAAATCGGACTTGACTCGCAAACTAATCGCTCGCCTGTCCCATGCGCAACGATCAACTTGGCCATGCATCTCCAAATACTCAAAGAATCTCTTATTGTTCAGATCTGCAGGGTATATGCCTATTCTTCTGACTATATGAGGACACCCAATATCGTTAGTGGTCTGTGGCAACTTAATGTCCAAAATCGAACCAAAGGCTCCAAAAGTGAGGATGTTTACCAACTCCGCAAGTGTGATATTGAGTTCGTGAAAGTTCACTGAAATGCCTTCGGCGAGATTTTCCGCGGAACGGCTCCTAATAATTCCGTCAATTCTTCCTTTCCACACCTTATTCGGCAGAGTTTTCTTAGCAACAATCCGGTAGATCCCGATATTCTTTCCGGCAAGATCGTTTGCCTTAAGGATTTCGGAAACATGAGCGGGCGTTGCTGTCGGTTCATAGTCCACCTTAAGAGCCGGTCCACCAGCTATGTACCACTTATAGTCAGGCTCAATGCCAGTCTGGTTAATGATGATCCCGGTGGTGGAGAGATACACGTCGAACCTGGCGTCGCCTAAGTAGGGAGACACGCTTACTTTGGGGTAACCGGGTCCACGCGGCGGGCTCGATACAAAGGTTTCATATTCCCGCCTGTACGCGGCAAGGTATTCAGCGAAATAGCCCTCCAGATCGTCAAGCGATATCGTATCCATGTCCGCTCATAGCAGTCTAACGCCGCCGGGCATCACCGGCACGCGACCACGCCGCCAAGTGACTTCAGGGAATGCCACCATATGGGCCCGGCGTGGTCGTGTGTCAGTTTCTGAAACAGACCAATTAAGCATATCTTAGTTCGAAGCATGAAATGGTGGCAGTAGGATACGCTGACATTTCGATGGAGTCAATCGGGAGATGCCCGATGCCATGCGCTCTTACTTATGGTTGTAGGTTTCCGGGGGTTGCTGGAGCATCAGTCAGCCAAAAGCTGACCCTGGCCATGTCACCATGTCTTGCCAATTAAGAAAAAGTCGGTTTGCGGCGCTTCGGTAAACAAATGATTCGGAAACGGCAAAGATTTTGGCGTCTCATTTCTCAACAACCAGGAGAGCTGTACGACCCTCGGGATCTCCGAGCCTGAAACGCAGCAGTTACCTCTCTCTGCATAATCCGGCTATCCGAAAATGGGGAGAGGTCGATTGAGAACACTGTAGCATTGTGCCCCAACTGCCATCGGAAAATGCATATACTTAATTTGCAATCTGACAGAAGACTCTTGCTTTCAGAGGGACAACATATATGATTTGCTATGAAAGGCGGTGGCTTGAGCATATTCCGTCTCGATTTCGGTTCCATGGGGAGTAGACGATGAAAATTGCGATAATGGGGACTGGTGGAGTAGGAGGCTATTACGGGGGATTGCTTGCCAGAGCCGGACATGACGTGACATTTATTGCACGCGGTGAACATATGAGGGCAATCCGCGAAAAAGGGCTGGAGGTTAGAAGCGTCTTTGGCGATTTCCGCATTAAACCTGCCTTAGTTACGGATGATCCGGCATCTGTCGGTCCTGTCGAACTGATAGTGTTTGCCACCAAAACTTATCACATCGCCGAGGCGGCCAGGGCAATTCTTCCTATGGTAGGTTCGGATGCGGTCGTGATGCCCTTGCAGAACGGCGTCGATGCGGCCGAGCGCATCGGTGAGGTAATCGGCGCAAAACATGTGTTGGGCGGCGTAACCTATCTATCCGCGGCGCTGGAAGAACCGGGAGTCATCGGTCAGTACAGCCAGTTTCGCCGTATTGTTGTCGGTGAGATCAACGGGGAGATCTCTGAGCGGGCAAAGTCGGTTTGTCAGGTACTGAAGAGCACGGGGGCGACTGCAGAAGCCGTCGGCAATATTGTCCAGGTGCTCTGGACCAAGTTCATTTTTATCTCAGCTATAAGCGCGCTTGGCGGATTAACACGAGTCGCCACGGGTGAGTACCGCGATATTCCGGAAACTCGGAATGTCCTGACTAATGCGCTACGAGAGGGCGTAGCGATTGCATCTGCCCGGGGAGTGCCCCTTGAGCCGGATCTGGTTGAGAAGACACTGGAGTTTATCGATAGCGCTCCGGCGGATATGAAGCCGTCGATGCAGCGGGACATTGAAGCAGGGCGCAGGTGTGAACTGGAATCAATGATCGGAATAATCGTGCGGCTTGGTACGGAATTAAACGTCCCCGTGCCGGTTATGACTCTGGCCTACGCAATCCTGAAACCCAGTGAGCTGAGAGCAGCTTCTCGCTAAAACTTTGTTATACCAGGTTGCATTCATAGAGCGCCTAATAACCCCAAACTGAGCGGGGGAAAGTTTCCCCCGCGCCCGCCAGGATTTCGGCGCACACGCGCAAGCGCGTGTGCGCCTGGCGGAGCCTGGAGATCGACTATGGCTAGCCGCAGGCCGCCGCCGAAGCGCAACACTGAGACGCGTAGCGGCGAGGGGGTGTGGGGGGCGTAGCTCCCCGCGCTTTTGAAAAACATCACTTGATACTTTCTTGAACGCAACTTGGTATTAGACCGCGTGGGAATCCTTCTCCACCGCATCCCACGCCGATTTGCGGTTTACTCTTGGTATTTCAGCATAGCCTCGGCCATGTATCAAAAATACGAAGGCTGGAGAGCGGTTGATCTACGCTTAACCAGGCAGAGAAACGGTGAAAGTCATCCAATGGCCTTGCTTGCTGTCTACGGGGATGATTCCGTCTAACTGCTCGATAATCCGGTAGGTCCATGAAAGTTAGGGCCGGATTCGCTCTTTTGAGCTTTTTCGTCGTATAGAACAGGTCGAAAATCTTCGGCAGCAGCTCAGCTGGAATACCGTATCCCGTGTCTGCAGTCCTGTTCCTGTGAGCCGAGTATCGTGCCACTGTGAAAATAGAGGTTTAGAGAAACTCCATAATCCTTACCAATATGGAGAACCCTGTTCAGACGGATGTGCATAACGACAGTGATACTAATATCTTAATTAAGTAACCGGTCCCCCCATAACGACACATAAGAGAGTTTGCGGCTAGTGCAGCGTCAACTAAGTTCCTATAGGTAAGGACCTTCAG
>Ga0181533_1003987_pt1 | contig 15500 bp, 9 predicted proteins | sample PEATcosm2014_Bin_45_FD_119772 | JGI IMG/M metagenome (GOLD analysis project Ga0181533, IMG submission 119772) | Peatland microbial communities from MTU Mesocosm Facility, Houghton, MI, USA - PEATcosm2014_Bin11_60_metaG | ecosystem: Environmental > Terrestrial > Soil > Wetlands > Peat | place... | reverse complement strand
TGATGAATGTGAATTAACACCGGTTGTTAAGATGTATACATGGTTCGAGGTATCGGAGGAACAGCCATTGAGGGTAACCACATCCCAGTAATAACCGTCCTGGGTTGCGACATAGGTCTGCCCTGTAGCCCCCATTATGAGAGTCCCCTGGAAGTACCACTGGTTGCCTGTGGCTGCACTGCTTTGCAGGGTAGTCCCTGTATTTGTGACAACAGGTGCAGGAGGCGCGGTATTAACGGTTACAGCGAAGTTCGGGGAAACGGTACCGTTTCCACAGGAATTGGTCCCCGCAACTGTAATGTTACCTGAGACGGCACTGGAGCTAAAATCGACAGTGATAGAATTGGTATTATTACCGCTCACGATGGTAGCGCCTGCCGGAAGAGTCCAAGTATAACCAGTAGCATTAAGTATTACAGGAACCGTATAAACATTGCCTGTAGAACCCTGGCATACAGTGGCAGGACCCGTGATGGTGCCTGCAGCTGCAGGTAATGCATTCACAGTTACAGCAAACGAAGGTGAAGTTGCACCGTTACCGCAAATGTTATTGCCATAAACTGTAATGTTCCCGCTGGATGCAGTGTCCGAAAAGTTCACCAGGATGTAGTTTGTATTGGCACCGGAATCGACGCTGGCGCCGGTAGGCAGTGTCCATACATAGACTGTCGCATTGACAATTGTTGCGACAGAATAAGAAACTTTTTGTGCTCCTGCGCAAACAGTAGCTGTACCTGTTATGCTGCCAGCAGGACCAGGCACATTGCTAACGGTGACACTATATTGAGTAGGCGAGGAGGGTGTGCATCCTGAAGGATTGGTAAAGTTGACAGCTACCCATTGTGCCCCTGCTGTTGTCCATGTCACTGAAACTGAGCTGCTGTTTTGTCCATATGAGATTGTGCCGCCTGACGAGATAGTCCAGGTGTAATTGCTCATCCCTGATTGGGTAGTATAGGTGGAATAACCTGAATTTATACAAACATTGTTTGGGCCGCTGATGACCGGAACAGTGGTTGCATTTACGGTAACCGGATAACTCGTGGGCGAAGCCGCCGTGCATCCTGCTGCAGAGGTATAATTTACAGAAACTGATTGAGAGCCGGTTACAGTCCACAATACGGTGATCGAACTTGTGCCTGCTCCTGACTGGATCGTTCCTCCTGAAGAAATGCCCCATGTATAATTTGACATACCTGTCTGTGTGCTGTAAACTTCAGGCACATTGGTGCATCCGGGTGCAGGCCCGCTGATAGTAGGAACGGGCAGCGGATTCACGGTAACCATGTACATTGTAGAGCTGAGGGCGGTACAACCATTTGAATTGGTGTAGTTGACAGATACTGACTGGGTACCGGCGGTGTTCCAGGTAACAGTTACAGTACTATTGCCTGTTTGTCCACCGGCAGTAACGGAGCCACCTGCAGATACCGTCCATATATAATTAGTCATCCCGGTCTGTGTAGTGTAAATATTCCCAGTGCTGTTCACGCAAACAGAAGCAGGCCCGGTAATGGTGGGGGTTGGCGGAGGATTCATCGTGATAGCAAGTTGAGCAGGGGATCCATTGCCACACGGAGCGGTCCCGTAAACATATACATATCCGGGGGCTGCATTAAACCCATAATTGACGGTGATCGAGTTGGTACCAAGGCCACTGACGATTGTTCCTCCAACCGGAACGGTCCATGTATATCCGGTTGCATTCTGTATTACCGGCACAGTATATACATAGCCGTTGCCACCCTGGCAAGCTGAAGTCGAACCAGAAATGGATCCTGCAGGGCCAGCTGACGGGCACCCAAGGACGAAGGTGAGGTCGTTTCCATAACCGGTTCCGGCTGAATTTGTGCCTTTGGCACGGAAATGGTAAACACTGTTATTGGTAAGACCGGTAAGATTGGCATTTATTGCCTGGGCAGTACTTCCGGTGAGGGTGGCTGGTGTGCCTGCCACGTTGGAAGCATATGGAACGGTGAGGCCATAGTCAAAGGATGTAGATGTGGAAAGCCCATTCGGATTAATTGTCCCGTTCAGGGTGGCTGAAGTCCCGGCAACACCGGTGGCAGCCAGAGTTACCACTGTTGGGGGGATCGCATACGTTATAGACATTTGGTCCAGATGGCAGTCATTACCGTAATTGGAATAAAATAAAAAAGCGACATACAAAGTACTTACTCCAGATGCTCCCGCCGGCAAAGCCTGGCTTTCAAGCAACCATTGATTTGTTGCCGAATAACGCAGGTATTCTGAACCAGCTGTTGTCCATGTGGAACCATTGGTTGACCATTGGATATACACACCATCAGTATAACCTGGATATCCATTATCTGTATACCATTCAAAATTCACTGAGATACCGCTATAACCGACGGTCGAAATAGGAGTAGTCATCTTTAGCCTGTTCTCGTAGCCTGAAGGGGCACTAAAAGATTCAAAGTCTACGAGTCTTGTATCGCCATTATAAGGGTTTACAGTAGGCCACGTCCCCTGGGACATATAATATGTATAATTAGCGCCTACTACAATATCAAGACCCCAGCCTGAAGGAGGAGTATTCGTGCCGTTAGCTGTACTGGACCAATCTTGAGTGTACAATGTTTGGCCTAACAATGTGGTCCCCGTCAATAACAGGAATGCACAAAATAGTAAAATCTTTCTCATTTTTTTTAATATGGTTTGATTTAGGTTTATTAAAAAATTTTCGTTTAAATATTTATAACGATTTCTCGGATAAATTGCACTTCATTTTGCCCTCTGAACGAAAAATAGATCACTAAAAAAATGAAATTTATGCCATCCAATGAATTTTCTGGGACAAATATATAAAAAATATTGTCAAAGTTACAAATAAAAAAAAATATTAAAAAAAAATTCCGCTATTTCAGGCAAAGTATTTTGTTTTTAATAATAGGTACTATCCTTTAGATAACCCTTAATATACTCTTCAACAGCAGTTTCAAGGTTGTAAAAAGGCATGGAATATCCCAGGGACCTGAGCTTTTCTATTCTTGCTTCCGTGAAATATTGGTACTTGTCGCGGATATCTGCAGGGGTATCTATGAACTCAATTGAAGGAGGGAGGTCAAGAGCGGAAAAAACTGCATTGGCAAGATCAAGGAAGGTTCTTGCTTTCCCTGTTCCGAGATTATAAATGCCGGAGTCCTGCTTATGGTTCATCAGGAACCACATCACATTGATTACATCTTTTACATATATGAAATCACGCAGTTGTCCTCCATCAGGATAGACCGGGTTATGAGACCGGAACAATCTGACCTTCCCGCCGGCGTATCCGCCTGCCGGTTTATATGCCTGGTTAAAAGCATGAAATACAACCGAAGCCATTCTTCCCTTATGATATTCATTCGGACCGAAAACATTGAAAAATTTTAATCCGAACCAGTAAGGTGGTTGTTTGTCCTGCTGTAATGCCCATTTATCGAATTCATTCTTGGAGATGCCATAAGGGTTCAGGGGTTTCAGTTTTGAAATCAGATCATGGTTGTCGTCGTATCCCAGTTTCCCATCCCCATAGGTGGCTGCAGAAGAAGCATAGATGAGAGGAATCCTGTATTCCGAACAGGCTTTCCACATCGTTTTTGTATAATTCAGGTTCAGTTCATTGAAGATGGACATGTCGGATTCAGTTGTATCTGTACGCGCCCCCATATGAAAGATAAATCCGACATTAGAATGATTCTGTTTCAGCCATAAAAAGAACATCTTCCTGTCAATCTTTTCAACATAGGTCTTGTTGCGGATGTTCCTGTTTTTGGTCTCATTTGAAAAATCATCAACCAGGATGATATCTTCTATCCCTTCATTATTTAGTTTACTTACTAAGCAACTTCCGATAAATCCTGCTGAACCTGTTACTATGATCATATACTTTTTTTTCCTGCCATAAAGTTAATAAAAGTCACAAAATCACTGAATCGCAAAGTACCTTCTTACATTCCAAACTAGTATGCAGACTGCTGAGCAGAATTTGTAATTCCGCTCATGTCCAGAACCTTTCAATATCTTCAAAGCTTTCCCTCTCTTTTAAGATATCGAACTTTTCTCCTGAATACCCGATGATCCTGGGTGTCTGGCGGCTGTTATACCTCGACCACATGCTGACTGTATAACCGCCCGTATCATGAATGACTATGTAATCTCCCTCTTCCACCAACGGTAGCGTTATATTTTGTGCTAAGATATCACCTGAAAAGCAGAGCGGGCCGGCAAGATTATAAGGGGTCGTGTCAATTCCCGGTTTCAGGTTCCCTGTTCTATCAACGACGCTGTATTCATGTGGCCAGCTTTCCGGGTTCAGGCATTCCCTGAGAAAAAGATCTGCACCTGCATGGATCATGGCTGTATTGATTCCGGGATCATGTTTCACATATTCCACGCGGCTTAATGTCCATCCGGCATTTACATGAACCCATCGGCCGAACTCAGTGATCAGTGAGAAGTGAGAGGTGAAGAGTAAGGGATATCGTTTCTTTATAGCTGTCGCATATTCTTTCATTGAAGGAGGAACTTCGTCATTCCGGTAGGAAACAGGAAACCCGCCTCCTATATCAAAGATGGAAACGAGTTGGAGTCCTGATCTTTTCCGTTCATCATTGATCCCGTTGACGAAATCGTAAAGCACCCCGATCCCGCTGAGCAGCAAATCCATGGAACATCCCTGTGACCCGACATGCAAGTGAACTCCTGTAATCCAAGGATAAGAGAGAAAAGCGTCCCGGAGTTGTTTCTTTTTTGTCCTGACAGGAATCCCGAATTTTGAGTATTCACCGGCTACACTTGATTCAAGAATGGTGCCGGTACCTACCTGTGGGTTAATTCGGATGCCAATGGTACTGACTGAAACGGTTTTTTGTTTCAAAGCCGCGATACGTTCCAGCTCAGACAGTGAATCAACGTTGATATGAACTCCTGCGGCCAGTGCAAATTCCAAATCCTGTAATGTTTTGACTGGCGAATCGAAAACTATCTTTTCTGCAGAATAACCTGCTTTCAGGGCTATCTTCAGCTCCGGCAATGAGGCAACTTCAGCGCCTGTAACAAGTTCATGCAGAAATCCCATGATCCGCATCACCGGGTTGGCCTTAATGGCAACCGCATGAAGTGTCCCCAAAGGGAACAGAGAATTAAGCAAATGAATACGTTCCTCTAAAAAAGAGAGGTCATGAAACATAACCAGCGTATCCTCATCCCTAATCAGACCATTTGACAACGCCAAACGAAATGCCTTCCCGATCGATTCAATACTAAGATTTGTTTGGTTCATAAGTCAAATATTTCAAATTCTGTCGGATCTTAGCATCACGCGTCATGAACAATCATCCCGCTATCCAGCGCCACGTCAAACAGCCGTGCAATTGCTTTTCTTCCATCTGACCCCAGGTCAAGCGTGTAGTTATTTACATAAAGATGGATATGTTTCAACATGACCTCATCATCCATTTCCCTGGCATTACAGCGGACAAAATCCATGACTTTATCAGGATTATCCATGGCATAAGCTACGCTATTATGCATGATCCTGTTCAACTTACCAAGGGTTTCTTCTCCAAGCTTCTTCTTCGCAATAATTCCACCCAGCGGGATCGGTGAATGATTCATATTTTCATAGGCTTCTCCCAGGTCGATAATTTTGAATAGGCCTTTTCTTTCATAAGTGAACCTGTTCTCATGAATGATTACTCCTGCATCCACTTCGTCTTTAAGAATGGCATCCTCGATTTCATTAAACACAATGATCTTTTTGCGTTGAACCCCGGGAACTATAAGTCTCAGCAAAAGATGAGCAGTAGTATACTCTCCCGGAATGGCTATCAGGAGATCATCCAGATCAGCAATGGAATACTTCTTTTTACTGATCAGCAGTGGACCATTTCCAAAACCCAATGCGCTTCCCGCGTCAAGTAGCCGGTAGACTGGAGAGAGATGAAGAAAAGCATGATAACTCACCTTGACCATATCAATCATGGTGTCTGTCATTGCCAGATGATTCAATGTTTCAACATCCTCTAACCGGTAATCGAATTCCAGCTCTTCAGTATCGATCAATCCCTTCACCATCGCGGCGAATATGAAAGTGTCATTCGGACAGGGAGAAAAACCAAGTTTAACTGATACTGCCATTACTTAACATATAAAACTTGACACTTTACCACTTACCATCCATTATTTTATTCATTAATTTTATTGTTCTTTTAATATTTCAAACAATGTTTTATTCAGGTTGGCAAGTGCAAGCGGGATATCCCATCTTGATTTATCCCGTTCTTCAACGAAATTAGAAATACCGCGGATCTGATGAAAAGGAACACCCGTTAGCAGGCAGGCATAAAAGAATGCGGCACCTTCCATGCTTTCAACATCGGGGTTAAATTGCTCCCTGATCTTCCGGATCGTCTCAGGGTGTCCATGAATAGTGTTAGAGGTGATCCCCCTGACCCGGTCAAGGCTCCTGAGCACAGATCCTTTCGGGGTTGTATTGTTGAGTAATTTCCCCGAACGGAAGGGTGGTTCATCCGGGTCTATAAGCCCAAGTCCGAAAATAGGAATGAACTGGTCATTATTTTCAGCTCCGAGTTCGCAGAAACTTTCCTCGGTAATATTCACGATTTTCCCTATTCCCAATGAATCTGAATATGAACCGCAGATCCCTGCATTGATCACAATATCATAGTTGGACCCTGGCAATTGTTTCCCAAGGTAAAAAGCAGTTGAGGTCATTCCCATCCCCGTGATAAGGATGTCTACTTTATCGTTACGGAATTGGTAATGTGCCAGGCTATCATCTTCTTTCTGAACCAATGCAAACTTATCAGCAAGTGGCCGTATTTCAAATCTTGTAGCCGCAACAATCAAAACCTTCATAAAAAAGGAATAAATATAGATTACCGCAAAGGTACTGATTAACCAGGTCTTTTATTAAACCGGGTGCCATATTCCAACCCGTGGGCATATGGCCCTCTTTCATTCCTTCTCAGCATGAATGCAAAAAACAATCCAAAAAATCCAAGGCTGCTGAAGATCCACATCATTAAGTGATAACCGCCCGGATTGGCTGCACTTGCCCCTGAAAAGTCATTAGCCCAACCTATCAGCAGGTTAAAACCAGCCAACCCCATATTCTGGATCATTGTCATCAACCCGTAAGCAGTTCCAAGCTTTGAATGATCAACAATCAACGCCACAGAAGGCCACATAATTGCAGGTATCAGTGAAAATGCTATACCCATAATAACCATCGGAATAGCAATATTTGGGAAATATGTAAATAATGTTCCGATCATTTTTCCGATGTATATGATCCAACTTATGAAACCTGTGCTTTCCTGAGATGAGGAAAACAGAACGATGACTGATTGGGGTAGCTTAACAGTATGCACAATATATCCCATGATCAGATATACCGGAATTATAAGGAGGGATCCAAACATCATAAGTAAAGATCGTTTTCCGATTTTATCTGATAATAATCCAAACAGGGGTGTCAGGATCATTGCAGCAAGCGTAAGAAGGCTCGATAAAAATCCACCCATGCCACGCGCCACATCACCTGGTATTCCGACCAGATGAACTTCCTTAAAGAATTTGACTGCGAAGGTCTGGAAAGGAAACATGGCAGAATAAAAGGTGATGCACAACAGGGTAATGAACCAAAAGGATTTTCCGAACTTAAATAAATCTTTGAGAATGACTTTATCCTGGTTTCCTTCCTTCTGAAGAGCAAAGTTTCTTTCTGAATAAATATCGATAAGATAATAAATGACGAGAGTTCCCACAGCAATAATACCAGCTCCAACTGCAATCCACAAAGGTTTCTGCCAATAGGTGAACATTGTTCTTCCCCAGGTAGGTGAATTGAGGGCAAGGAATGATCCCAAACGTGCAATAGTCAGGTTCAGGCCAAAAGCAAATGATAATTCTTTCCCCTTAAACCATCGGGCAATGATAGTTGTGATAGCGACAATCATGGATTCAGCTCCAAGTCCGAAGATTAACCGTCCTGTTGCCATGAAAATAATATCTCCTTTTATGGTCGTGAAAAGTGCGCCAAGGAAAACAAGAGATGCAAATATCAGTGCTGCTTTTTTTGTTCCGATCTTATCAATTATAATACCTCCGATTAATACCATAAAAATATTCGGAATACTATAGATACCTTGTAAAAGCCCAAGATTCTCATCTGTAAAGTGCAACTGGGCCTTTAGCACGTCAGCCAGGGGACTTATACAATCATAAATATAGTAATTGCCAAACATGGCAAGACTAATGAAGATGAGAACGATCCAGCGAAGAAGTGCAGGAGGATTTCTTTTTAGGGCAAGGGTTTGAGTCATAAAGGCAGATTAACCTGGTTTATAAAGTAATTGAGTGACAAAGGAAAAGAGTCACAAAATTCAAATAGTAAAAAAGTCATGGATCAAATAATTGAGGTTTCAAAAGTAATATAATTTGGTAAATTTACCCGGATGGCTTTCATTTTTCGTACAATGGTTATCTTTGCAAAAATAATCTCATCATCTTCACATGTACTTAAAGATTTACCTGATTTTTCTTTTGGTTTTTCTTACTTTTAGCCATTGTGCTCTTGCGGAGATGACGGGGCCTGGTCGTACTAAAATGATGACCGGAAATATGAAACCGGGGCGGTACACGGATGTAAGCCCGTTGATCACCGTTGCCTGGGACCAGGGATGTTTCTACAACGCGGATTGCCCTCCGGATACTTCTTCCCATACGTCCTGTTTTCATGCCTGTGCGGGCAGTGGGGCTGTTGCTATGGCCCAGATCATGAAATACTATAATTACCCACCTCATGGATTCAATTCCTTTTCATATACATTACCGGGATATGGGACGCTTTATGTGAACTTTGGCACTACCACCTATGACTGGTTAAATATGCCTCAATCCCTGACTGCTTCCAATGATGCGGTTGCGACACTGATTTATGATTGCGGGGTAGGACAGGAAATGAATTATGGTCCTCTGCTATCATCTTCCCTTCCTTCAATCATTGACAGTGCTTTCCGAAACTATTTTGGATATAATCCTGGTGCAGCCTGGAAATGGAAAGCCGATTATTCATCAGATCAATGGGTGGCCATGTTACAGGCAGAACTGAATGCAGGCAGGCCTTTGCTATATTATGGAAATAACGGAGGTTCAGATGAAAAGTTCTTTATCTGTGATGGTTACCAGGGAACCGGTTCTTTTCATTTCAACTGGGGTGCAGGCGGAACCGACGATGGTTATTTCAATCCCGACAGCCTGACACCGGGAACACACAATTATTCTTATGGACAGGGTGCTATTTTCAATCTTTTGCCATCGCAGCCGGGAGATACATTGAATATGGATTTTGAGTCGGTTTCCGATTTTTCCCTCGCCTTCACACCATGGACCGTCAGGGATGTGAATGGCGACAGTACTTATGGAATTCAGGGCCATACGTTCCCGAACAATGGCTCGCCAATGGCTTTCATTGCTTTCAACCCTGCATTGGTCAACCCATCCATGTCATCAGATACAGCGTTACAACCTCATTCGGGTAGCAGATTTGGGGCCTGTTTCGCTGGTCTCACCCAGCCCGACAACAATTGGTTCATTTCTCCCCAGATCCAGCTGGACAGCAACGGGCAATTCTCTTTTTGGGAGCGCTCTTATACAGATCAATATGGATTGGAAAAATTCAATGTTCTTGTCTCCACCACAAATAATAACCCCGAAAGCTTTACGGTTATCTCGGGCTCGACTCCGGTGACAGCTCCATTGCAATGGACAAAAAAAACTTATTCACTTTCCGCATATAACAATCAGAAAGTTTACGTGGCCATTCAATGTGTTTCGGATAATGCATTTATTTTCATGATCGATGATCTCGAAGTTAAGCCCCATAAGACTTCCATGTTGTCAGCCGATTTCATTGCAAGCCAGACTTCTATAAGGGCGGGGCAGGAGATAAATTTTACAGATGAATCATCAGGGAATCCCACATCCTGGACATGGTCATTTCCAGGTGGATTTCCAGCAGGTGCAAATCAGCAGGATCCGGCAAATATCCGCTATGATTTCCCCGGGACCTATAATGTTTCACTAAAGATCAGTAATGGAAGCGGAACAGATTCGATAACAAAGTCCGGTTACATTACTGTTACCGGTCACCCTTCTTATATGTCGCTGGATTTTGAAAGTCTTGCAGATTTTACCCTGAATTTTGATCCCTGGTCAGTGTATGATGTTAACGGTGGTGTCACCTATTCAATCGATTCTGTCAGTTTTCCAAACAGCGGGGCTCCCATGGCTTTCATTTGCTTCAATCCTTCCCAGGCCGTGCCTCCCCCGGTAAATATGAGTGCACATTCAGGTAAGAAGTTCGGCGCTTGTTTCTCTTCCATGCCACCCCATAACCCAAACGACAAATGGTTGATTTCTCCTCAAATGACCCTTGGAAGCGATGCCAGCATTAGTTTCTGGGTGCAGACCTACAATACTTACTACGGACTTGAAGAGTTTAATGTGGGAATTTCCACAACGGGCAATGATCCGGCTGATTTCATTCTAGTGAACACTTCACCGGTGGATGCTCCTGGTGTCTGGACTAAGGAAAGTTTTACGCTGACTCCCTGGTCAGGCCGGAATGTTTATATTGGGATCAATTGTGTTTCTGATGATCAGTTTATTTTTATGGTTGATGATATTGAGATTGGCTCTGCCCTGTGGGTACAGGATCAGGCTGTTACAACAAGTGCAACGCTTTATCCCAATCCTGCAAAGGATCATGTTTTTGTAAGTTTTAGTAATCAGGAGGTGTTTGTTACTGACATGACACTGATGAATGAAACAGGAACTATCCTTAAGGACTATCCTATAAATCGCATGACCGGTGAGATCTTCAATATCCATCTACCCGTGCTTCCTTCCGGCATTTATTATCTTGTCATTAATTCGGGAAACGGAAGGATCGTAAAGAAAATTGCCGTGTTGAATTGACTGGTGGAGAGTAAATAAGGAATGATGACCCAAACAGTAATTTTATACAAACATTAATTCTTGAATTTTGAAAAAAGTCACTTATCTTTCAGTTATTATCCTGATCTTATTTGTATTTCTGCCGACCAGTATCATTCTGGGACAGATTAGTTCAGGAGGGATTCCCGCAACGACAATTTATTCCATACCTACAGATGACAGCAATGTTATCAGTGTGAAAAGTCCGGATATGAATGTGATACTAAATGAAGATGTAAGATTTCCATCACCTTACCGTTTCGGTGTTCTCATTCCTGTTGACATAAGTCCTGAAAACTCGGGAAAGTGGGAACAGGTGCCGGATGGAGGAAATATCTGGAGGGCCAGTATCACAATTCCCGGTGCTAAGGCTTTGTCTGCCTGTTTTGACAAATTTGTTCTGCCCGAAGGAGGGAAATTATTTCTTTATGACCCCTCTAAAAGTCAGGTGATAGGTGCTTTTACCTCAAGAAACAACGTGCCCGGTGGCTATTTTGCCACTGAACTGATTGCAGGGGAACGGATTACCCTGGAATATTACCAACCTTCCGGTACCAGCGTAACCCCTTTAATTCATGTATACAGCATTAATTATGCTTATCGCGGGGTCAGTTTTCTTAATACCTTAAAGGAGGTTGAGAATAGTGCAGAACCCTGTGAGGTCAATATAATATGTCCGGAAGGTGATGACTGGCAATATCAGGGGAAAGGCGTATTACGCCTTATGATCATGAAAGAAGGAAACGGTTATTGGTGTTCAGGCTCTCTTGTGAACAATGTCCGTAATAATAAGATTCCCTATGTTCTGACAGCCGATCATTGCTTTGAAGGGGCCACTGCAAGTGATCTTCAGCAGTGGGTCTTTTATTTTGGCTATGATTCACCCACTTGCCAGAATCCGGTAAATTATCCAATACCAAAATCAATGACCGGTGCTACGCTCAAGGCACATGGAGGAAATTCAGGTGAAACGGGCTCTGATTTTTGTTTGGTTCTGCTGAACCAGAATATTCCTGATACTTTCGATGTTTTCTTCAACGGGTGGAACAGGAAAGACACGACAAGCCCGTCCGGAGTATGTATCCATCATCCGGAAGGAGATCTGAAAAAAATTTCCACTTATGATCAGCCATTGATCACGGCTTATTACTCAGACAATCCCAATCCGTGCCACTGGGAAGTCACATGGATTGCAACAAAAGACGGGCATGGCGTCACTGAGGGCGGTTCTTCCGGATCTCCCTTATTTGACGATCATGGCAGGATCGTCGGTACATTGACCGGAGGAGATTCTTCCTGCGATTCCTCAGACCTGGATTTGCCAGACTATTATGGGAAATTTTCATGGTCCTGGGATCAGAACGGACCTGACTCCACCACACGGTTAAAAAATTGGCTTGACCCCGATAGTACCGGGGTTATGTACTTGGATGGAATTGCACTGGGCATACCGGCTCTCACAAGGAATTTATCAGTACAGATGTTCCCAAATCCTTTTACCGATGGGATCAAGGTAAAGATTGAAGGGATGACAGGGGAGAAAGCAAAAATTGAAGTTCTGAGCCTCATGGGAATAACGCTCTGGTTTGGTACAATCGCATCTGTGGGATCATCACCCATTTCCCTCTTTTTACCTGAGCTACCTTCCGGTATATATTTTCTCAGGATCACAACTCCAAGCTCGGTATCGACAATAAAAATGATCAGACAGTAACCGGATGGAAGGTGTTTTAGATGAACAATTCATTCTGCAGTCGAGGCTGCCGGCATCGCTGAAGCGGATTGCTGATAAGGTCATTTCGGACCAAAAGATTCTTCCGGAAGAGGGGCTTCTGCTTTATGAAAAAGGGGAATTGGGATTCCTGGCAATGATTGCTGAAAAAGTAAGAAACAGCATCAATGCAGACGATGTTTATTATATTAGGAATTTCCACATCGAACCTACCAATATTTGCGTAAACAAGTGCAGGTTCTGTTCCTATTCACATCATTTCAGTCCAAAAAAATGGGATCTCACATTAAAGGAGATGCTGGAAATAGTCAGGACCGCGGATGAAGATATGAAAGAACTCCACATAACGGGAGCCGTACATCCTGACAAGGATCTATATTATTATGCAGACTTTCTCCGAAAAAGTAAAGCTATCAGACCCGATCTGCATATCAAAGCATTATCTGCAGTTGAGCTCGATTATATCATAAAGAAAGCGCGGATCAACTTTGAGCAAGGATTAAAGTTCCTTCAGGAGGCGGGGCTAGATTCGATACCGGGTGGTGGCGCTGAAATTTTTGATGATAAGATACGACAGGAGATATGTCCGACAAAAGTATCATCAGAAGATTGGATTAAAATCCATGAAACCGCCCATCGCATGGGGATCACGTCAAATGCGACCATGCTTTACGGGCATATTGAGAATTATAGCCACCGCATCAGGCATATGTCTATACTTAGGGATTCCCAAGATCGCTATGGGGGATTTAATGCCTTCATTCCTCTGAAATTCAGGAACCACAACAATGAATTATCAGGACTAAGAGAAGCTACTGTGATTGAGGATATGAAAAACTATGCCATCTCACGTATTTTCCTGGATAACTTTCCACACATTAAAGGCTACTGGCCGATGATAGGGAAACCGTTTGCACAATTATCTTTATTATTCGGGGTCGATGACATGGATGGCACCATCAATGATACCACGCGCATCTATTCCCTGGCCGGGGCATCCGAACAGAATCCACGGATGACAATTTCAGAGATGAAGACTTTGATACTCGAAGCGAGAAGGAATCCGATTGAACGGGATTCATTGTACAGACCTATCATTTCTCAACAAGATGGACGGATATAGAGCTCTTAGGCTGATGGGTTTGAAATAGCCGTTCTAATAAGATCATGAACTTTTAATGAAATTTCCTTTGGATTCATATGTGCAATTTCATAATATGGAATTGGATCCAATACCACCAACCGGATGTTGTAATTTTTATGTATCAGGAGACTGTTCTTATTTATGGCATCAAAGGTCCCAATGATGGCTACCGGCAGAATCGGGGATTGAGTATCCAGCGCGAGCCGGAAGGCACCTGTTTTAAAAGGTTGAATGCTGCCATCACGCGTCCGGGTCCCTTCAGGGAATAAAATAACCGAATTTCCAGATCTGACTGCATTAGCAGCTTTATCCATCATCATTAGTTTGCTTCTTCCACGTGACCTGACGATTGAGATATAGCCATTCATCCACATGTTCCAGCCAATAAAGGGATAATAGAACAGCGATTGTTTCGCAACCCATTTATAATGGCGATACAACCTGAACAAGACCAGGATATCCGCTCCAGACTGGTGATTTGAAACGATCACATAAATGGTTTTGGGGTTAAACTTGTTTTTCCCTTCAATATGGGTTTTCCAGTAAGGATTTATTCCAAGCATCAGGTCAGCCCAAAAACAAGTTACCTTATGAAGGATAAAACGCCTTTTATCAAAAAGAATAGTAAGAACCCAGATCAGAAGGGCAAATGGAAAAAGGGCAGCCGAAATAAAAAACAAAATGAACCAGAAATAAGATGATACAATGTAATCTATGATCCTATGATTTTTATTTTCATGAATATTCATGTTCTTTCTGCCAGGTTTGAAGTTACATTATTCTTCATCGGATGTTTTATGAATGCTGTACTTTCTCCATTTTTCAATCAACGCTTTAAAGTCATTTGGATAATCACTATCAAAAGAAATAAATTTCCGGGTGATTGGATGTATGAAACCCAGCGACTTTGCGTGAAGCGCCTGGCGTGGCATCAGTTTAAAGCAATTCAGGATAAACTGCTTGTATTTTGTAAATGTCGTCCCTTTCAGGATCTTATCGCCACCATATTTCTCATCATTGAAAAGAGGATGACCAATGTGTTTAAAGTGTGCCCTGATCTGATGTGTCCGTCCTGTTTCAAGAAAGCATTCCACAAGGGTTACATATCCAAATCGTTCAATCACTTTGTAATGTGTCACGGAAGTACGACCTTTCTCTTCATTTTCGTATATTTTCATCACCAGCCTGTCATGGGGATCACGTGAAATGAACCCAGAAATTGTTCCTTCATTTTGTGGCAGGTCCCCCCAAACAAGTGCAACGTATTTCCGGTCGATGGTATGCTCAAAGAATTGTCTGGCCAGATGGATCTGTGCCACTTCATTCTTGGCGACCAGGAGAATTCCGGAAGTGTCCTTGTCGATTCTGTGAACAAGGTACACTTTAGCGTCAGGTTCATCTTTTCTGCTCTCAAGTAAATGATATAGCAGTGCATTCTGCAATGTGCCAGTAAAGTTGCCGTGACCTGGATGAACAACCATCCCAGCCTCTTTATTGACCACCAGGATATCCTGATCTTCATAGATGATATTGACCGGGATCTTTTCCGGGTATATTTCAGTATCTTTTGGAGGATGCGGAAGAACAATACTTATT
>Ga0181533_1003983_pt1 | contig 15508 bp, 11 predicted proteins | sample PEATcosm2014_Bin_45_FD_119772 | JGI IMG/M metagenome (GOLD analysis project Ga0181533, IMG submission 119772) | Peatland microbial communities from MTU Mesocosm Facility, Houghton, MI, USA - PEATcosm2014_Bin11_60_metaG | ecosystem: Environmental > Terrestrial > Soil > Wetlands > Peat | place... | reverse complement strand
GCCCGCTCGATCCCGCCCGGATCGAGCAGCGCTGGCCTGTGCTCCTTTTTCCCGGGTTTGGCCTCGCGCCGCCGCTATTTCCTCCCCCGGCGCGTTGATGACCGCCTATTTCACGGCGCTGCCGCCCCACGAACATGGTTGACGCCGTGGGCGCCACCGCTTACTCTTATGACGGCGTGGGCCAGGTCCTGAGCGAGAACGGCCCGTGGACGGATGACGCGGTGAGCTACACTTACACCAATCGGCTGCGGACGCGCACGAGCGTGATGGCGCCCGACGCGGCCGCCTGGACGCAGAGCTATACAGAGAAAGAATGGAGAATGGGGCAAACCATAGATTGGTTCGATTCCACGCCATCACGAACCATGCTACGGCTTACCCCTTCTTAGAACCCTTAGACGTCTATGCTGCCCGAGAGCTTCTGGACTGACGCCGAGATCAGAAAGGCGGCGGCACGGATTGAGGCCCAATACGCCGCATTCCTGGAAATGGCCAGCCCCGAGGAACGGGCGCGGCTCACCCGCGAGATGGCGGAACAAGTGAAGAGGGAGGCGCTCAGCATAATACGGAGGCGCCGGTCCGCTCGCCCCGCGCTCCGACGGATGCTTCGCCCGTGGTTCCTTCAGGTCACGCGCTGGGCAGTTCCTACCAGAAGGCGGCCGTGAGAGTGGCCCAGTCTATCACTGGCCGTAGCGGGCAGGCCCCGGAAGTGACCAGATATGTCTCAACAGCATCGCGAAACCGGTGACCCTCCGCTGGGCCGCGGATTGGTCTGCGTACTTGGCCTTCTCGCCCTGACGCCTGCGGCGGGCACGCGATGCGAGGCAGAATGCCGATCGAACGGGGGCAACTGGCCGTTCAATAGGTGCCCCATCCCCGGAAACGGCAATCCCAAGGGGACCGGGCCGGCTTGGCCTCCGGGCGGCAGATTTCCCGGTGGGGGGCGTCCGGTGTGGCCGACGCCGGGCGCTTATTAGCGAGGACACCGGCGAATTCTGCGTCAGTATGACGACTTTCACGGAACTGGGCGATTGCCTCCAAGCGAAGGGGATTGGTAGCTACTACCAGAGCCAAGACCGGTTCGTCGTGTCGAGTACCAATCCTGCGCTGCCATCTTCAAACTGCTTCTGGGTCGCACGAAGGCACAATGCGTGGTACATCGGAACCTGGCTCCCAGCCATCTACGAGGTACCTGCGGATGAGAACGTTTGCAAAGCGTGTGAACTCGTTTTCCGGTCGTCTGCGACAGCCATTTACACTATTGAGGCCAGCGTGGCAGAGTTGCTCCGTCTCAGGCGCCTTGGGGAGGAGGAGATACAGGGCCTGCAACTCGCATGAGCCGTTACCCTTATTCCAGCCGGCTGCGCACCAGTCTGACAATCCGCTCCCGGAGCGGGGTGTGGGGCAGCACCGGCCTTGCCTCCGGCCCAGCGACGCGCTACGCGGACAGCGCGTGGGCGCGGACCAACGTCGCTTCTCTCCGCTCCTTGTTGCCAACCAAATCCAACCAATTTTTAACCTCTCGCTGTCCTTCTGCAGTCGCTGGCGATATGGGCCCTGGGGGAGGTCGGGCCATTCGCCCAGCGCAGTTGCCGAAATCCAGCGCTCTGAAGTCCAGGCGACCAGTGAATCAAAGTCGCCGAAACGGGCCCCATTGCCTCACTGTAGGACACGACATGAGGAGTCTGATCAGCGGTTTCGGGGGGAGCAGGTTTTCGCGGCGCCCAAGAACGAACCAGAGACTCCTTACGTCGTCTCCTACAGTGGTTTGCAGCCGTGTCAGATGCCCTGGCCGGCCGAGAAGACCTTGGCGACAAAGGCTCCTATGCCGTAATACTCCTGGGTGTCCGGCGTAAAAACCAGCGGCCTGAGCTTCCTGATATCAATGGCCCCGTCCTTGCCGAGCACGGTGTCTTCGGCCTTGACGTCCAAGACCTCGCCCACGAACTGGGTGTGCATGCCGATTTCGGCGATATCGATGACCTTGCACTCGAGCACCAGCGGGAACTCCTTGATGTACGGAGCCTCGACCAGCTTGCTCCGCACCGCGGTGAGCTTCGTCGCCGCCAGCTTGTCGGTCGTGCGGCCGGAAACCAGGCCGAAGTAGTCGGCCTCCTTGACATAGTTCTCGGAGGGGATGCTGATCGTGAAGGCCTTCCGCTCCATCAGGTTGTTGTACGAGTAGGTCGCCTTGCGCAAGGCCACGGCGACGCACGGCGGCTGCGAGCAGCAAATGCCGCCCCATGAGGCGGTCATCATGTTCGCTTTGTCCGCCTTGTCATACGTGCCGACCACCAGGACGGGGGCCGGGTAAAGAAGGGTTTTCGCACCGAGGGATTTTTTCATATCCGAGAGATTCTAACGAGAATCCCCGTCGTGCCAAGCCTGGAAAAGGAAGGGCAGACGGCGGGTGCGCGTCTCACATCACGCTCCAGGCTCCGCACGCCCGAGCGCTCTACGCCTGCACTTCGTCAAGACCTTCGGGCCGGGCGGCGGGGGGCGGGCTTGGCCCGGGAGCGGGCGGTGGTCTGTTGGGCGGTCGGGCCGTCGGCCGGGGCGGAGGGGAGGCCGAAGTAGTTCCGGGCATTGGAGTAGCAGATATTGCGAATCATAGGGCCGAGCATCGCGGGTTCGTCGGGGATTTGGCCTTGCTCGACATCGCGGCCCAGGAGGTTGCAAAGGACGCGGCGGAAATACTCGTGGCGCGGGTAGGACATGAAGGAGCGGGAATCGGTGACCATCCCGACGAATCGGGAGAGCAGGCCGAGATTAGAGAGCGCGTTGAGCTGCCATTCCATGCCTTCTTTCTGGTCCAAAAACCACCAGCCGGAACCCCACTGAATCTTGCCGGGAACCGTGCCGTCCTGGAAATTGCCGAGCATGGCGGCAAAGGGGTAATTATCGGCCGGGTTGACGTTATAGAGGATGGTCCGGGCCAGGGCCTGCTCGCGATCCAGGGCATCGAGGTATGCCGCCAAGGCGGCGGCTTGGGGAAGGTCGCCGATGGAATCGAAACCGGTGTCCGGGCCGAGCAAATGCAGCAGGCGGGTGTTGGCATTGCGCAAGGGCCCGAGGTGCAGTTGTTGGGTCCAGCCCTTTTCGGCGTTGAGCCGCCCAAAGAATAGCATCATGAAGCTGACGAATTGCTGATGCTCGAGGGCCGAAGCGGCCTGCCCGGCGCGCGCCCGCTCAAAAACGCCCGCCGCGGTCGTTTCCGGGCAGACCTCCGCATGGCATCGGTCCAGCCCGTGGTCGGAGAGCCGGCAGCCGTGCCGGTGGAAAAAGTCGTGGCGTCGGCGCAACGCCTCCAGCAGGGCAGCCAGGTTCGGAATGTCCAGGTTGGCGGCCTGCTCCAGGCGTTGGACCCAGGCATTGAAGGGCACGGGCAGGTGGACAGCCAGCGCCTTGTCGGGACGGAAGGCCGGCAGGACCACCGTGGCCAGGCCCGAGGCGGCGATAGCCTGGTGGTGTTTGAGGTCATCGACCGGGTCATCGGTGGTGCAGAGAGTCTGGACCTTGAACTTCTTGAGGATGCCCTGGGTGGTCAGTTGCGGCCCGGCCAGCCGCTCGTTGGCCTGCTTCCAGATGCGCGGGGCGCTTCGTTGGTCCAGGAGTTCCTCGATGCCGAAATACCGCTTCAGTTCGAGGTGGGTCCAGTGATAAAGCGGGTTGCGGAGGGTGTAAGGCACGGTCCCCGCCCAGGCCATGAATTTCTCGAACGGCTCGGCCTCGCCGGCGCAGCACCGCTCGGGCACGCCGTTGGAACGCATCGCGCGCCACTTGTAGTGGTCTCCTTCGAGCCAGATCTCGAACAGGTTGTTGAATTGCCGGTTTTCGGCGATGTCGCGCGGAGACAGGTGGCAGTGATAGTCGAAAATCGGTTCGGCCTCGGCAAACTCGTGATAGAGACGCCGCGCAGTGCGGGTCGAGAGCAGGAAATCTTCGTGGATGAACTTCATGATTTTTCTTAAGCTCAGATCTCGGCCTCATCGTCGTGAAGGTAAATCGAGACGTTCTCGAATCCTTCGGTGCCGACCAGTTCGGTTTGGAGTTCGCTGGAGCGGGCGGGATTGCGGAGGAGCAGGCGGTAGCTCAGGTCGGTGCCTTCCTTGATGGTGCGGCGGTCGCTGGCCAGGTCCTGGCGGCGGGCGTGGCGCTTGAGGATTCCGGCGAGGGTTCGGAGGCGGGTGGGGACATCGCCATTGAGGCGCAAGGTGAGGACCGCATCGTAGCGCTGGCGCAAGCCGAAAGAGACAAAGCGCAGGCAGAGGTAGGCGGCGCTGACGCCCACCAAGGCCATGAGGGCCGTGGAGAAGCGCATCGTGCCCAGGGCCATGCCCTCCATGACTGTCCAGAGGATGAAACTGGTGTCGCGCGTGTCTTTGAGGACATTGCGGAAGCGGATGACGCCGAACACACCCAACATGCCAAAAGCCACGGCGATGCTGTTGGCCATGGCCACCATGATCATGGCCACCAGGACCGGCAGCACCGCCAGGGACCCAACGAAGTTCCGGGAATAGGAAAGGGCTTCGTGGGTCTGCATATAGATGAAGCCGATAACCAGGCCGGCGAGGAAGGCCATGACGATGATAAAGAGCACGGACAACGGGTCTGCCGTGCCGGCCAGGTCGGAACGCGTGATCGCGTTCAAAAGGTCATTCATAATACAAGGTCTTCTTCCAGTTCCGGGAGGGCCGCCTGACCCCACTGCAGTCGCCTGGCGTAAACGCAGGCGGCGTACTTGCAGACGGGGATCCGGTGGAGATTAAAAATGCGGACCAGGTCGACCATCCACCGGGGCGGGCGTTCGTCGAACTTCAATTCGAGAATCACGCCGTCCTTGGGGAAGGGCGCCAGGTAGGGCGGGAGGTAGGGACGCCAGCCGCGCTTGGGCAACTCCAGGCGGCCGCTGTGGTCATAGCGGCTGCCGTAAATGCGCCGGTCCAATGTCACCCGCAACTCCTCGTCGGTGGTCGATTCAAAGATCTCGCGATAGTAGGAGACGTAGATGGCGCCCCGAGCCTGGACGCTGTTGCAAAAGCCCCAGAAGTCATCGGCCACATCCTGGCGGCGCCGGCCATGCTTGAGGCAGGCGCAGTCGGAGACATAAGGCGCAAGGGGCCAGCCCTGCGAGAGGATCTGCCGCACGCCCTCGCGCGTGATCATGGCGCGGTCTTTGCAGATGACATCGCTGACGCGCCGCTTGACTTCCAGGAAGGCGAGGTTCTCCCAGTTGCCGTCGTAAAAGCGGATGCGCAGCTTCATCCGGTTCAAGTGGCCCGTGTAGGCCTGGCGGAAAAAAAAGAGATCGGGCGTGTCAAAATAGAGGCTGATGACAGGATGGCCGCGGATAGGGCCGGAACCGTTGTGCACGGAGGGGCGGAGATAGCTGGTCAGGAAATCCGCCACGGCCACGGCCCGGGGCTCCTGAATGAGATATTTCAGTTCATAGCGCGCGCTATGGCCCATAAGCTGATGGAAACATGCTATGACCTTGCGCGGGCGCGCCCTTGACCCCCGGCGCCAGGCGCTCGCGACTCAGCCTCGAACCGCTGCGTTTCATGGGTCAACACCTCGACCGCCAGCCGAATGCACTCGATGGGCCGCGGACTGTAAACGGTCTCTTTACCCAGCATGACGGCGCCCGCCCGCTGCCGCGCGATGAGCGAGAGGTCGGAAAGCTCGGCGCGCTGGGGCAGGCCGGTTTCGGCGAAGCCTTCCAGGACTTGCGTGGCCACCACCGAAACCTTGCCCGCTCTCCGGGCCGCAGCCACCAGGTGTTCCTGGACCTCGGGCACGCGGATATAGCCGACCGCCAGGGCCAAGTCACCCCGAGCCACCATGAGGCCGTCGGACTCGCGGATAATGTCCTCCGCGCACTCCACCGCCGCCATCGTCTCGAACTTCGCCATCACCCGGAAATCCCGGCCCAGGGTCTTGCGCGCCTCCCTGCGCGCCAACCGCACGTCTTCGGCGGAGGCAATCAGCGACAAGGCCACCCACTCCGGCCGCAAGTCCGCTTCCGCGAAGGCCCGGAGCAGCGCGCGGTCCGGCGGCGTGATGGGGGCAAAAGGACTGGCGCTATCCGGCAAAAAAAGCGAGTTGGACGACTTGAGGGGAGCGGTCCCCTCGACCATGCGCGCCACCACGGACGAGAGGTTGACCTCCTCGACGACAAACCGGAGGCGGCCATCGCAGAACCACATGCCGTGGTTGGGCGCCAGCTTGGCCTGGAACTCCTCCAGCCCCGGCAGAGGAACCGCAGCACAACCATTTTGCGAACCGGGCGGATAGCTCAAAACCTCCGAGTCCCAGAGGACGATGCGATCACCGACTGCCAGCCGCAATTCCTGCATGGCTCCCGTGCGCGGCCTCGATGAAGGCAAATCCAGAAGCAACTGGACGGGCACCCCCACCTGGGCCGCCGCCGCGCGAACCGCACACGCGTTCTCCGCATGAGGCCGTTGCCGATAGCCGCATGGGAACCGGAACCAACGGGCGCCCTCCTGGATCGCCCGCCGCAAGTCGTCCGGTTTTTCCAGCGTCGGCCCGACCGTGGCCATGACCTCCGGCACTTTCCAGGACATTAGCTCCTGCTTTTCTGACTCAGACTGACGATTCACGGTCTAATTTATAAAACACTGCAGCCTGCACTTTTCGGCCAAGTGCAAAACAACCGTAACGATTGGGCAATAACTCGTCAAGCATGGATCATAAGTATCGGCTGCTGTTCTTTGGACTTGAATGGGCCGGGCTTTCCAGGGCGCGCCGCACTCGGGCCGCCTACTCACTCCGAATCGCCTGGACCGGATCGAGGCGCGCGGCGCGGATGGCCGGGATCATGCCCGCCACCACCCCCACGGTCGTCAGGATGGAGATCGAGGTGACCAGCGCCGAAACCGACACGGCCAAATGAATGTCCCCGCGCCCGGAAGTGTCCTCGAAGAGCGGCCCCAGAAAGGGGAGCGACCCAATGAGTTTCACCAGGGCGGCGGCCAGTACAAAACCGAGCAAGCCGCCGCTCAGAGTCAAGGTCAGCCCTTCAAGAAGGACCTGCAGCAGGATATGCCGCCGTCGCGCCCCCAGCGCCTTAAGCACGCCTATTTCGCGCGTCCGCTCCGTCACCGAGACCAGCATGATGTTCACCACCCCCACCGCCCCGATGCTCAAGGTGAACGTCCCGATTATCGTCAGCAACAGCTCGAGCCCCAGGCTCACATTGGTTACAACGGCCAGGAATTTGTTCCACTCGATGATCTGCACCGCGCGCTCATCGGTTTGGTTGAAATTGTGGGCGCGGGCCAAAGCGGCCCGAACATCGGCCGCGATACGGTCCCGGAACTGATTGCTGGCCGGCAGCAAAACGATGTCGTCCAGATAGCGAGCATCCGCCAGCCCCGACAAGGTGCTGAACGGCACAAAGGCCGTCAGGTCGTCCGGGGCCTGGTAGTTGGTGATTTGTGTCTTTTTTTCCAGCACGCCGACCACGGTAAAACGGGCGCCGTTGATCCGGACCTCGCTGTCCACGGCCGGCAGGCCGCTAAAGAGTTGCTTCCTGAGTGTCTCGCCGATCACCACCACCCGCCGCCGCTGGAGCACGTCCTCTTCCGTGAGGAATCTTCCGACGGCCACTTGCGCATCCCGAATTCGTTGGTAGGAAGGATACACCCCGCTGACCGAGTAGCTGCGCGTCCGGTCGTTGAACACGAAAGGAAAAGACTGCCGTAGCTCCGGCGAGACTGCTTCGACGGCGGGCACTCCTTCCTGGATGGCTTTGACGTCGCTGAGGACCAGACGGATGTGCCGTCCGGAGCGCTCGCCGCCGGCTTGCATGCTGGTCTGCCCCGGAAAGAGCACGACCAGGTCCTTGCCGATTTGGAGGAAGGCCTTCGTCAGCGCCCGCTCGAATCCCTGCCCGTAGGCCAGCAGCAGCACCAGCGAAGCCACGCCCCAAGTAATGCTCAGCATCGTCAGCGCCGACCGCAGCCGGTAATGGGCCAGCGCCCCAAGGGCCTCACGAAAGATATGGCCAATCATTCGTACCTCAGCGCTTCCACCGGGGCCAGCCGCGACGCCCGCCGCGCCGGGTAAATGGCGGACAAAATCCCCACCAGCACGAGCGTCGCAAAGGCCAGCAGGGCCGTGCCAGGGGTGACTGGAAGCCCGGCAAACAAGGGAGGCAGCGGCAGGCGATTCACGCACGAGCAGACGACCCAGGCCGCCGCCAGGCCCGCCAAACCGCTGAGAATCGTCAAAGCGACCGCTTCGACAAAAAACTCCAGTAGTATCCTCCCCGGCGTCGCCCCGACCGCCTGCTTGACCCCGATCTCCCGCGTCCGCTCGGCCACCGAGATCAGCATGATATTCATCACCCCGATGCCTCCCAGACCCAGCGTCACCAAGGCCATGAAGCTCAGAAACAATTCCATCGAATCGTAGATATGGCTTACCATTTCCGCCATCTGCACTGTGTCCCAGCACCAGAGCGCCCCCTCGTCCGAAGGGTCGAACCCATGCCGCCGGCCCAGGACGCGCCTGACCTGTTGCAAGGCCTCCAGATGGTCCTCGGTCCTGGCCGGCATGAAGAGGATGTTGTCCAGCCGCCCCGGACCGATGAACGGGCGCGGGTCGGGAAAGTGGCGGGCCATCGCGGCGTACGGAATGAGGACCTTTTCCCCGTCCAGGCCGTTGTAGGAATTGTTCTGGTCTTTTTTGGACAGTTGCCCAATGACGGTAAAGGGCACGTTCTGGATATAGACCTGGGCCCCGACCGCCTGGCGCCCGGCAAAGAGCTGCTGCTTGACGTCCTCGCCTATCACGCAAACCGCCTGCGCCTGGCGCATGTCCGCTTCCGAAATGAGGCGCCCGCTCGCCAGGTTCATGGAGCGGATCTGCTGGTAGATGGGAGAGATGCCGTGCGTCGAAAACGCTCCCGAGTTATACCGGCTCCGGACCGGGAGCGAACTCTCCAGTTCCGCGGCCACATGCCGCACCAGGGGGCATTCCTGGCGGATTGCCTCGACGTCTTGATACCTGAATCGGATGTCGCGTCCGGCCCGCTGGCCCCCCGCCTGCAGGCGGGTCCGCCCCGGCCACAGGATGACCAGGTCAGTTCCCATGGCCGAGAGCATCTGGCGGTAGCCGGTCTTAAAGCCCTCTCCGATGGCAATCATGAAAACAATCGAGGCAATCCCCCACGAAACCCCAAACATGGTCAGCAGGCTCCGCAGCTTGTGCGCCCAGATGTTTTGCAACGTCTGAACCAGAATCTCCCCGGCAAAGGTCATGGCAACACCAGCCTGTCCCCTTCCTTCAGTCCCCAGAGGACCTCGGTGCGCTGCCCGTTGGAGATGCCGACCTTGATGGGGGCCTTGCGCCAGCCGGGTTTGGCCGCCGCATCCAGAAGCTGCACCGCGACGTTCTTCTCCTTGTCATAGAGCAGCGCCGCCTCCGGGGCCAGCAGCGCGTTCTTGTGCTCTTCCAGGACGATCTCGGCATTGGCGGTCATCTTGACCCGCAACTTGCCCTGGGGATTGGAAATGGAGACCCGCACCTCGAAGGTCGTCACGTTGTTCTGCTCCTTGCCCATCGGCGCGATGCGCTTGACCACTCCCTCGAACGACTCGGCGGGGAACGACTCGACCTTGGTGCGAACACGCTGCCCGCACTCTGCCTTGCCGATGTCCGCCTCATCCACCTCGCCCTTGATATAGACCGTGCTCATATCGCCCAGCGTCATGATCAGCGTCGCCGCGCTGCCGAGATTCAGTATCGAAGACACCGCGTCTCCCAGCTCCGTGTCGCGCGTGAGCACCAGGCCGCTGATCGGCGCTCGAATCGTCGCATAGCCCAGGCTCTCCTCCGCCCGATCCAGGGCCGCCTTGGCGGCCGCCACGCGGGCCCGCGCTTGCTCCAATTGCGCCTCCGCGCTCTGCACCACCGCCTCGAGCAACTGCTGCCGGTTCCGCGAAACCTCGTAGGCCCGGCTGGCATCATCCAACTGCTGCTGGGAGGCGATCTTCTCCTTGAAGAGCTCCTGCGCCCGCTCGTAGTCGCGGCGCGCGAATTCCAGTTCCGGATTGGCCGACTCGATGCGCGCCCTGGCCAGGGCCGCCACCGCTGCCTGCAAGTTCGCCTCCTCCCCGTCCAGCGTCGCCTTGGCCTCGCGCACCTGGGCCTGCAAATCCTCCTTGTCCAGTTCCCCCAGCACCTGGCCCGCTTTGACCGCGTCCCCCACGTCCACCAACAGCGCCTTGATGATGCCGTTGGCCTTGGACTTGACCTCCACCTTTGACAGCGGCTCGATCTTCCCTCGCGCCACCACCGAACGGGCAACGTCTCCCCGCTCGACCAGGGCGACCTTTTCCGCAGGAATCGCCTTGGGCCTCCTCAACGCCACGCTCGCAGCCCCACCCCCCGCGGCCAGGACAAAGAGCGCCAGCGCCGGGATCAACAGCCGGCGGGGCGCCTTCATTGCGGTTTCTCCAACTCCACTTTCTCCAGGGAAACGCGCACCGCTCCGTTGACCGTGCCGAGGTTTATCTCCGTCCCGCCCCGGCCCAGCCGCGTCTTGAGGTCGGCCCCGACCGGCCAGTGCCTCGCCGCGCTCACATCGCCCGAGATGCTCCCATTGACCGTATGGGCCGACAAGTCGGCATTGGCTCCGGCCGGCAGATTCAGTTCCACCGCGCCGTTGACCGTGCTGGCCGAGATGGACTTCACTTGCGCCAGGCTCACGAACGCGGCTTTGACGGCGCCATTCACGCTTGACAGCTCGGCGCTGCCGGCCAGTCCCGTGGCCCTCAAAGCGCCGTTCACCGTCGAAGCCTTGACGTGTCCGCGCGCCCCTTCGATCTCGATTGAACCGTTCACATTCGATATGTCCTCCAACCGCGCCGACTGCGGCACCGTCAACGTGTAATCAACCGAGCCAGAGGCGCCGCGTCTCCAGCCCCACCAGCCCTTCGATTCCGAGTGCCTCGTCCTGACGGTCAGTACGTCGGCTTTGGACTCGACTTCGATCTTCAGCTTTTCCAGGTCCTTTTGGTTCCGGACGCTCTTCACTGCGTCCAGCTTCACCTCGGGCCGGTCCCAGACACTAAGCCGCACCCTGCCGTTGACATTCCCAAGGCTCAACCGTCCGTCCGCCGCGAGCGGATAAGTTTGGTGCATTTCCTCCTTGTAATTCTCCCAGGCAAACGCCGCCTCGACCCCGCAGCCCGCGCCCAACATCCCCGCCAGGGCGCCCGCGCTCAGCAGCCAGTAACATCGTGTGACGGATTTCGTCTTCATCGTTTTCAGGTCATTCCTGTGTTCCCGCAGAATATACCCGGAAGCCGGCCCGGATGTTTCAGCCAAGTTGCCCTTGAACCGCTCCGAGCAGCCCCGCCAAACCGCCGCCCAGGCTGGCTCAGGCCCCGGCTTCTCCCCGCTGCCGCCGGGTCCCAAGCCGAGAGACTGCCCAACGCGGGCGACACAGTCAATGGAACTTTTGGCCTGGCGGTACGGTCACAGCGGAGGCGGGTAGGGCGCAGGTGCATTTCGGTTAGTTGAATGGCCTCTCCTGATGCTAATCCCAATCTGGCCAAGATGAAGATTAAGGTTAAGATTAGGAGCTAGAAACTGCCATCCGAAACGAGATGCACACGTTATGAGAATGTCAATCCTCCTTGCCCTCTTAATCCGCGCCTTGCCTTGGACCCTAAGGGGGGCGGTCGATGCCGCCCCTGCCAATCTCGCCTTGAGGGCGCGCGCCTCGGCCTTCGAGAGCTACCAGGGCATGACTCCAAACCTGGCCATCGACGGGAACATGGACACTCGCTGGTCGGGCGTTCCCGGCCACAACACCGGCGGATGGTTCCAACTGGACTGGGACCAACCCGTCCGTGTCGGCGAGGTCGTCATTTTCCAGCATGACCGTTACGTGAAAGAGATGGACGTGGAAGCCTGGGACGCCGAGGACCGGGCCTGGGTTAGGCTCGAGCACTTGGGCAGCCCGGACGGGCGCCTGGCGCGGGTGGTCGTCTGCCGGTTCAAATCACGTTGGACCTCGCGCTTGCGCCTGGCCAATATCACCAATGGCCCCAGTTTCACTGAGGTCCAGGTCTTTGAAGAGCCCTTCTCTCATCCCTGCGCCGTCAATCTGGCCTCGGACGCGGATGGGCGCTTTATCGGGATGATCTCCGATGAATGGGGGAGCGGGCCCGTGGCCGGGGCCGAACTGTCCCTTTCCGGCCAGGCCAAATCCGGCGCATGGCAGAGCAGCGCGCGCAGTGACCAATACGGCCTGTTCTTCGTCCCGATGCCCGTGGGGCTGGCGGGCAAGATCGGCGTTGCCGCCCGCCTGCCCGGCCAGGACGCTGCCCAGGCTTGTGCAACGCAGTGGGATGCCGCCGGATTCCAATACGGTTTGACCCCGGAAAACCTGCATCGCCACAAGCTCAACCTGGATGGCGTCTGGCGATTCGCCGCCGACCCGCCGCCCGGTTTTTGGGAACCCGGGTTCGATGACCGCCAGTGGTCTGACATCCGGGTGCCTGCTCATTTCGAGATGGAGGGATTTCAATCCACCCAAGGGGTTGGCGGCTACCGCAGGCGGTTCCGGGAGCCGAGCGGAGAGGGAAGGCTAAAGCTGCGCTTCGACGGGGTCTATAGCGGCGCCGAGGTCTGGCTCAATGGCCGGCGCCTGGCTTATCACGAAGGCGGCGCGCTGCCCTTCGAGGTGGACATCACCGACGCCGTCAGGGGCCGCGACAACCTGTTGGCGGTGCGCGCGGCCCAACAAACTGTGGTCAGCGATCGGCTGGATAAAATGAGCGAGTACGCCGATTTTTCGCTGGCCGGCATCATGCGCACGGTCTGGCTGTTTCGCGTTCCTGCGGCGCATCTGGGGGCGCTGGACCTGACGCCGGCATTTGATGCCGGCTATCGCGATGCGCAGCTCCTCGTGCGGGCGGCCATCGTCAATGAATCCCCCGAGCCTCTGCGCCAGGCGGTGCTCGAACTTCGCCTCACGGACCCGGACAACCGGGCGGTGCCGTCCGACGCCCAGCCCGCCCCCGTCGAAGCGGGGCCCTGGCAACGCGCTGAGGTCCGCCTTGCCGTGCCGGTGAGCGCCCCTGCCCATTGGGAGGCCGAGCATCCCGCCCTCTACCTCGTCGAGGCAAGCCTCAAGGCCAAAGGCCGGGTGCTGGACAAAGTCGCGCAACACATCGGGTTTCGTCAGACCGACACGCGGGACGGGCAACTGCTCATCAATGGCCGTGCGGTGAAAATTCGCGGCACTTGCCACCATGACTCGCATCCGCTGCTGGGCCGCGCAGTGACGCCCGCCCTGGCCCGCCAGGACCTCGAACTGATGAAAGAGGCCAACCTCAATTCACTGCGCACCTCGCATTACCCGCCCTTGCCCGCCTTGCTGGACCTGGCGGACGAACTGGGCGTCTATGTCGAAGATGAAGGCTCCTTCTGCTGGGCCGATGCCACCGAGGACCTCCGCCTGACGCCGCGGGTCATGCAGCTCAACGCGGAGTTGCTCGCTCGAGACCGTAATCATCCGAGTGTCTTCATCTGGTCGGTGTGCAACGAAAGCTCCTTTGGCTACGGTCTGGAGCGCAGCCATGAATGGCTGCGCGCCGCCGATGCGAGCCGCCCCAACGCCGGCAGTTGGGGCCGTGGCTCCCTGGAAATCCTGGTCCAGCACAACCCCATCACCCTGGCGGGCATCGGGGAATTGGAAAAGCAGCCCAAGCCCGTGCTCTGGGACGAATGCTGGTGCGTCTTTCAGGGCATCTTCGACGACGTGGCCGAAATGTGGCTGGACCCGGGAATTCGCGACTACTACGCCGAGCCGCTCCCGGCCATCTACGCGCGCATGATGCAGAGCAGGAACATCGCCGGCTCGCAGACCTGGGCCTGGTCGGACGACGTGTTTTGCGTCCCCAACCGCGGCCTGGAATACGGGCGCCAAAGCACCCGCGCTCATTTCCTGGAGAACCAGTACCGCCTCCCCGGCCGCGGGCTGGCCGGCGATGCGCCCTGGGGCGTGGTGGATGGGTGGCGGCGCAAAAAACCCGAGTTCTGGATTACCAAGAAACTCCACTCGCCCGTCAAGCTCGCAGAGGCGCCCGTGCCGCTGCCGGGGCCCGGCCAACCCATCCGCCTGGCCGTCGAGAATCAATACGATTTCACCGACCTTGCCGAATTGAAGACAGAGTGGCGGTTGGGCGCCGAGCACGGCGTGGTGCGCGCCGCCGTGCCGCCGCGCCAGTCAGGCGAGCTGGTGCTCAAGCCAGCCCATGCGCCCCTGCCCGGCCAGTTCCTTGGCCTGGAATTCCGGGACCATGCCGGCCGCCTGGTGGACGCCTATCGTTTGCCGGTCGGTGAATCGGCGCCGTCCATGCCCGACCTGTGCGCGCCGGGCTCGGCGCCCCTGCGAATCCTTGAGGAGAACTCCCTGGCAGGGCCGGCGACGCGCGTGGTCGGACAGAGGTTTGAACTGGCCTTTGATCGGGCCACCGGCGCGCTACGGCGCGGCGTCGGTTTTGGACAGGCCCTGCTGCTGGAAACGCCCCGGGTCCACGTATTGCCCTCCGCAACGCCCCTGTCATCCTTGCCCAATCCGTTGACCTGGCGCCTCCAAAAGCTCGAGGTCCGGCCGGAGGGCAGTGATGTCCGCGTCCAACTCCAAGGCAGCTACGAGCAATTCGAGGGGGCATACAGCTTGCTGATTACCCCGCAGGGCGCCCTCACGGCGCAATCGGCTTTCAAATACACCGGGCCGAAGCTCCTGGCGCGCGAGCTCGGCCTGGCATTCTCCGTGCCCAGAGACTGCGACCTCCTGCGCTGGCAGCGCCGTGCCGAGTGGAGCGTCTATCCCGGCGACCACATCGGCCGTCCCCTTGGCCAAACGCGCGCCGTGGCCCTGCATCCCGAAGAGTTGCCCCCCGCCTGGCCCTGGGCGGAAGACAACTCCCCCATGGGCTGCAACGATTTCCGCAGCACCAAACGCCATATCGACTGGGCCGCAATCGGCTACCCTGCCGGCCCGGGAGTCTGGATGGCCTCCGATGGCTCGCAGCACCTCCGCGCCATGGTCGAATTCGACCGTATCTCCATCCATGTCAATGACTGGTACGGGGGAACTCACTGCGGCCTGGACGAATGGACCATCAACTATGGCGAAGGCAAATCCCTTGAACCCGGCCAGACCCTCCGCTCCACGGCCAGGCTCCGCCTGGCCCGGCCCGGACTGTAGGCCGGCCTTCAGACGCACACCAAGCAAACAAAGGAAACGAAGAGTGCTGTCCCGCGCCTTTCAAGCATGGCGGGGGTGCGACGGCGGTCGATTGCGTTCCTCTTAACGGGTGATCCATCCGCCGCCGGGAGTTAACCTGACTTTCGCTACCGGAGGGGGGTAATCTGCGTAAGTGCCTGCAAATCAAGGCACGATTCCAAAAGGTCTGCACTACAACATCTGAATCATTTCATGGTCACTTTGTGGTCG
>Ga0181533_1003977_pt1 | contig 15531 bp, 12 predicted proteins | sample PEATcosm2014_Bin_45_FD_119772 | JGI IMG/M metagenome (GOLD analysis project Ga0181533, IMG submission 119772) | Peatland microbial communities from MTU Mesocosm Facility, Houghton, MI, USA - PEATcosm2014_Bin11_60_metaG | ecosystem: Environmental > Terrestrial > Soil > Wetlands > Peat | place... | reverse complement strand
CGCCGTCTTCAATCTCCCTATCCTTGGGATTGGGGGTAATCTGGTCATAGAATACGAACGACATGTCCGCTTGCAGCAAACTGTTGATGACCTTATCAACCCATCCCGCGTTGAAAAGTCCCGGATCGCTTATCAGAAAAACCTTATGCCCACCGAGACGGCGCGCACAGGAGCCTACCTGCATGAGGAGTCCCCGGCCGAAAATGATCTCGGGAACCTCAAATTTGTAATGGCGGAGTGAAAAATCGCTTTCAACCATTCTTTAAATCCTTTTGAGCTCTTGCTAAATGTTCCCTGCTTTGTGGGGGAGAGGGCGGGATTGGGGGTGAATATGCCGTTTTTTGCCGATGATCGCGGCTTCACGCGCCCCATCGCGCCATCCATTCTTGTGTGTCATAGCGCTTCAGAGCACAAGATATCGCGAGAGGAGGAAAAAAATTTTGCAAGAACCTGATTATTTAATAAATAACAGTAAAAAATTGTTGCATTTCGGATTTAAAAGGATTATAAACTTTTACGCGCCATACTATAGCAGATCATTTCAAAAGTTACATTATAAATATCCCATCCACAGGCAGGAGAACTCCGGAAGATCCTTCCCCACTTCGAGGGGGAGGTTAAATCAGTTTAATTTGGAATTTATACTTAAAATACAGGAAGTTCCGAGTTGGTTTTCTCTCAGCATCGCAGTTAAATTTAAAAAAGCAATACTTGTACCAGAAGGTCAGATCGAGTACCGTTTTCAAGAAATAATGAATCTTAATATTTATTTTTTGAAAAAAATTTCCCAATGATTCGGGAATTGATTTAGTTTAATGCCGCATCAGCCGAAAAAGTGGGAAAATACTCTACGCTGTAGAGCAATTCCACAATACTTTAACACCATGTTTCAACGAGGTTTTATGACTGTTGTCCGATAAGTCGGCAGTGTTGGACGTCGGTACAAAACGTTATAAATTAAGTTTTTACAACAAAAACAATGTGATACATTTTGGCATTTCGGTTGCAGGTAAAAATAGATTAATTTAAGAGGTGATAATAACAGAATTCTAGACTAGATTAACAATTCCAGGGCTCCGACCGGCAAAAAATGGCGCCAAAGGAGGGTTGCAGAAAACAGCGTGTCGGGACAATGGTGGAGCCCCGCTTCTCAAGCCGGCCGGAAATGGAAACCAGGGAGTGATTCCACCCCCAAACAACCAAATGAAAGGAGCGAGTTTATGAGTGACGAAATGATTGTTGAACCGACCAAATGGCACGAAATGGCAGGTCCGGTACAAGGAGGCAGGGACACTTATCAGGCGAAGAGCTACGGCGGCTTCAAACATACCTGGGGTCCCTTCACCACGTCTGGCCCAGCGCCGGTATGGTTCTCCGAAGCCAACGCCACCAACTGGACCGAGTCGATGATCTGCAAGGCGAAGGACCTTTTCTATGAATCAAAAATGAATGAGTGCTTCGACAAAGGGGACGAGGTCGCCATTAAGATTCACTACGGCGAATACAACCGCACCGCCATCCTCCGTCCGGAATATATCGCCGCCATCTGCGAAGAAGTAAGAGCATGCGGCGGGAATCCTTACGTAGTCAATGACTGTACACTCTCCTACCACACCTTCGACAATATGTGCATTTCTCAATTCCAGATGGAAGGGGCGATCCGCCACGGTTACAACAGCGCCACCTTCAAATGCCCGGTTCTCATCGCCGACGGTTACTCCGGCGAAGACGACATGCGTGTTGACATCCCTGAGGGGCTTATCCTCAAGGAAACCTACATCGGCCGCGCCATCGCGGAAGCCGATTCCATGATCATTCTCGGCCACGCCCGCGGCCACTCCATCACCATGTACGGCGGCGTCCTCAAACAGCTCGGCATCGGCTGCCAGTCAAAGCGCGGCAAGTATATCACCCATCTGGCCCACTGGGGCGATCCGCATGACTCCATCGGCTTCCCGAAATTCACCGACAAATGCCCCGGCATGGCGTGCAAGTTCCATCAGATGTGCGACGACTCCTGCCCGCGTAATGCTCACAAGGTCTTCGAGCACGGCAAAGAGTGGTATCCCGAGCGCTGCCGCCTCTGCTATTCATGCCAGGTTACCTGCATCTTCTCCGGCATGACCGGTGTAACCTTCGAGGAAAACTACTTCCCCAATGCCATGATCGCCCATGGCGACGCGGCCCTTGGCGCCATGAAGACCTTTGAAAGAGGGAAGATCGGCTTCTTCAACTTTGCTATCGACGTAGTTCCCGAGTGCGACTGCTTCCCGTGGGCCGGCATGGCCATCTGTCCGGACGTCGGCATCTTCGCCAGCAAAGACATGATCGCCTGTGAAATGGCGACCCTCGACGCTATCGACGCTGCCCCGATCACCCCGGGCTCCGTTGCGGCGGAAAAAGGCGTGAAAATTGGCGACGACAAGTTCAAGATCGTCAACGGCTTCAGCCCCCGCATCACCATGACCGCAGGCGAGAAGATCGGCTCCGGCACCATGCAGTACAAACTGATCAAATATGAACCACCTCTGTCTCCGGAACATGCCGCGAAGTGGCAGGTCCGCACCAAGCCGACCACCCTTACACTCCGTAAGGTCTTCGCACATCACGACCTGGCCACCGAAGTCATGCCGTTCAAACGCATCCCGTTCGATAAAGAATGGGTATGGAACAACTGGAAGAAACTGGATCCCACCCAGTAATTAAGTGTCTGTCGTGGATTAGGGCGGGGGGTAGGTGTCTCCTTCGACCCCCGCCCCTTTTTTACGTCCCGGCAGGGTGGGTAGAACAACGTTTCAAAATGTATTGTTATTATGCATGGTTAGGGGCAATCTCGTTAATGCCCGCTGATTTGTAATTGAATGGTGATCCATGACAGGGTCGTGTACCTGTGAGAGAGGGGGAATAAACTTCTCCGTAAGTGCATGAACTAAATCTTGTAAATTCTAAATGATGGAGGTAAAAATGATGAAGAAATTAAGTATTGGAGCATTGCTTGTGGCGTTGGCCGTCACCATGGCCGGACCCGCCCAGGCGGCGTTCACGGTCGGCGGTGAGAACGGCTGGTCGCTCAGCACAGACGGTATTGTCAACATCTTTGCTGCCTATCAGACGCAAAACGGTAGCAATGACGCCCAGGGCGTTCTTGGCGCCAACGCGGAGCAGAAATTCGGCGTGCGCGTAGGCCTCTTGCCGTCGATCATCGCCCTGAACGTCAAGGCCCCCACGACCGCCGGCATCGATTCGACCGTCCGGGTTGCCTTTTATCCGAACGTACAGAACACAAGCTCTACGCGCTTTAACACAAGTCCCAATATCGACAATCGTGAATTCTTCTACACAGCTTCCGGCAGTTTCGGCTCATTCCTCGCCGGCCGTGCCCTCAACCTCTTCCAGGGGCAGAATATTCTCAACGACATGTGCCTCTTTACCGCCGGTGTCGTCGACATGACCGCGGTTCCTGGCGGGACGTCACTGGGGCATATCGGCTACGGCTATCTTTACACCAACTTCGGGCCGCAGTTCCGCTATACCACTCCGGATATCGCTGGCTTTAAAGCCGCCCTTGAAATCGGCGAACCTTATGCAATCACTCCTGAATCCGCAAAACAGGACATCCCCCGCTTCGAGGCCGAACTCTCCTATGCAAAGACCCTCAGTAACGGCTCCATCCATGCATGGCTGGAAGGGCTCTGGCAGGAGGATACCCGCAGTAACACGGCAGCTTTCCGCCCGGGTGGGCATAATCAATCATTGGGCGTCGCCCCAGGCATCAATGTCGCAATCGGCCCGCTCGGCCTGATGGGTTCCGGTTATTATGGCGCAGGTCTTGGCATGATCAGTGCCCAGGACGGCTCCCTCGGCCTCGCCTTAGGCGATGGACTCACCTCAGAGGATCAATTTGGAAACCAGAGGACAAACTGGGGCTACCTCGCTGGAGCCACCTTCCAGGTTGCACCTGCGGTCAGGCTTGGTGTAAACTACGGCGAATGCCGTTCGAACAAGACTGACGCTGAAACAGGCGGCCTCGGCTTGGGAAATATGAAATCACATGAAGCGCTGGTGGGCCAGGTTAACTACAACCTGAACAAGTTCACCCAGTTCACCCTTGAGTACATCTGGGCCCAGAACGTATTGCAGGGCGGCGATAAAATGCGCTCCAATCAGTTCGCGCTGGGTACGGTATTCTTCTGGTAACAGCCTGAGCAATGCGATGAAAGGAGCAATCCTGACCGCATCCATGAATAAGTGGAGGAGTTGCCGTTAACCGGCAACTCCTCTCCACACAACCCGTGGGTCATGGTGCTCCGATGATAAGAAAATGCGAGTTGAATCAGGTGCCTCGTGAACAGTCCGGCACGAGTAAGGAATGTCATAGTGCGCGGTAGCTCTATGGATCACTTCCCGCCAAACAGCCGAAGAAGTCTGTTTGGTTAATCGAAATGTTAGTACCCAACTAAAGGAGGGAAGAAAATGACATTAGTACTTTTAATTGCAATAAGCATGATGTGGTTCCCCTTTGGATGTTTGCATCTTGGAGTTGGTGAAGGCAAGACAGTTGGGGCTGTTACCGGTGTTGTCGGTGTTATTACGGTGGTAGGCGGTTTGATGCAGGCAACTCCGATGTTTGGCAGCGATGCTTTCGGCGCGGCTCTGCTCGTTGTTTTCGGGATCCTTTACCTCCAGCTTTCATACTGCATTCTCGCCGGCATTGAGGATTTACGTTCGTTTGGCTTGACATGCCTTATGCTCGCCATAATCTGTGGAATCTACGGATACATCTGGTCGACCGGTGGCGGAGTAAAACCGGACGGAACGCCGATGATTGCAAAGGCTCCTTACCTCGTTTTCATGATGGTTGACTTTGTGGTCCTGCTTGTTTGCGTTTGCGGGCTTACATTTGGCAAGATCCCGGGCAAACTGGTGGGAGCGATCCTTGTCATCCTGACATTTGTCGGTCTTCTGGTTCCGGCCTTTGATCTGCTCGCGTGGGGAAAACTTCCTTTCTGATGGTTATTTGATGCAATGACATGAGATATCCCTCCCCTCTCAACGGGGGAGGGATTTATAAAATGTTATGAGGTTTTTATTTAACTCCATGCTTCAATGATGAAGTATGGGAGGGTGGTCATGAAGAGAAGAGCGGTTTTACCTTTAGTGCTAGTGCTAATGTCAGTCGCAGGGCCGGTTTTCCCGCAGAATGTACAGGAAAAAGTGATTTGCGAAATTGCCGCAAAGAATTCCCTGAATACGTTGGAAATAATAAAAAAAAGAATCAAAAAAATAGATGCCGAGATAAAGAAGGGGAGCAGGACTTATTCAGCGGACGATATGAAAAAACTTGAACAGAAGCTGCAGGAGACAAGGGACCTGCTGGATAAGATGGAAGGGAAATTACCGGCTAAATAAGCAGCCACATCAGGAATAGCCTTTTGAAAAAATATGGAGAGAAAAAAATCATTCCCTCCCCCATCAAAGGGGAGGGAATGATTTTTTGGGGCATAGATTTTATAATTTGAGAATAACACGGAATTGAAAGGAAGAAAATGATGGAGAAAAGTGCAAATCTTTTGGCGGTCCGGGCTGCATGCTGGTTCATGCTGTGCCTGATCATGGTGGGGGGTAGTGTTACGGGATGTTCATATTTGCCGTTCATCCACTCCGACAAGACTGAAAATAAGGTTGTCAGGAGCCTCTGGAGTTCCGGTGAACAGTTCGTGCAGATCGAAAGGCAGGACCGTCAATCCGGGATACCTGTAAGGCCCAATCAACATATTTCGGATATCTCCCTGGACAGGCTTCACACCGCGCTTGCATCAATCGCCATCCTTCCTACCGGCCAGGGAAAGACAATCCCTATGTTCAACGAGGAGGAACTCAAGATTCTGGGAGAATATATACCGGTGGGGCTTGCCCTGTCGGGCCCCGACGATGATGTGACGTTCGCCATCATCGGCCATTACAATGAAGCGCTGGGGTTCCTGAAGAAGCGCGAAGTAACCACCGGCAGGGTCTTTTACCAGGATGAACAGATCAATATAATCTTTGGTGATATTCACAGGGAACTGAAAGAAACCATGGGAGTTCCTGAAGACCGGCGCCTCAATCCGTTCCAACCGGGATCACGCGCCAGGATCGTGGGGATACAGGAAGGGATTCTAGTCCCGAAAGAGGGAGGTGAGATCTTCGCCGGCATACGAAACGACTGGATAGCGTTTCCGCTAAAAGCCCCTGAAGGCTCCGTCGCCTCAACGGCCCAACAGGAAAGCCCTGTTGCCGCACCTGCTCCTCAGGAAACCGGTGAGACCGTGCCTGCCACTAACCAGAATACCGGCACACTCAGCCCGGGTGCGCCCGAAATTGCTCCTTCCGCTCAGACTAATACAGCCGCTCCCGCCAGAGGCGTGCAACCGGTTACCCCTGCTGCCTCAAAGCGTGCCGGCGCTCCCGGCGCGGGTGCACAGGCGGTCGCCCCGATCGCGCCACATGAGAGAACGGCGCCTTTCGCTAAGAAGAGTACAGAGGAAAGGCTGCTTATCCTTAATGATCTGCGGAGCAAAAAGCTTATTTCAGAGGAAGAGTACTGGAGGAAGCGCGGGGATATACTCAACGATCTTTGATGCACAAAACAGCGTACAGAAAATCAGCGGGCAGCGGACAGCAAAATCTAATCCACTGTTCGCTGAACCCTGTCCGCAGTTCGATGCCTGCGGTAAAGCGATGAGGAGGGTATTCATGCAGGGCCGTGACAAGATTTACATTAACGGCGAGTGGGTGTCGCCCATGGGGGATAGTTTCCTTAAGGTTGTCAATCCGGCAACGGAGAATGTGATCGCGCAAATCCCTGAGTGCACGGCAGATGATGCGGCAATAGCGGTGGAGGCGGCGCGCAAAGCCGCGGAGAAGTGGGCATTTACCGCCAAGGAAGAGCGTTCGGAGCTTTTGGCGAAGATACGGCTGGGAATTACTGCCCGTTATGAAGAAATAGCTACCACCATAAGCAGTGAAGTTGGGATGCCCCTCAAATTTTCCCGCCGCATCCAGGTGGGTCTTCCGATTGCCGTTATTGAAAGCTTTGTCCGTCTTCTTATTAATTACCCTTTCGAGGAGCGAATAGGCAACTCCCTTGTGTTGAAGGAACCTGTCGGGGTAACGGCCTGCATTACTCCATGGAATTTTCCCTTACACCAAGTAGTAGCAAAAATGGCTCCAGCCCTGGCCGCGGGGTGTACTATAGTTCTTAAGCCCAGTGAGCTGGCCCCTTTAAGTGCATTCATCCTTGCCGACATCGTTAACGAGGCAGGGGTGCCAGCCGGCGTTTTCAATCTGGTGAGCGGAACAGGGAAGGTTGTAGGGGAGGCTCTTGCATCACATCCTGATGTGGACATGGTATCTTTTACAGGCTCAACCCTGGCCGGGAAACGGGTAACTGAGATATCCGTCGACTCCCTAAAGCGAGTGGCGCTCGAACTGGGAGGGAAATCGGCATCGATAATCCTGGCGGACGCCGATATCCCCGCTGCGGTCAAGGGGACAGTGGCCGGCTGCTTTCTAAATTCCGGCCAGACTTGCAACGCCCTTACCAGGATGCTGGTGCCCAAGCATTTATATGAACATGCGGCATGGTTGGCTGTTGAAGCCGCAAGAAGCTATCTGGTCGGTGATCCTTTTGCCGAGCAGACCCGGCTGGGACCTCTCGTCTCCGCCCGCCAACGGGAAAGGGTCCGGGATTATATCCGCAGAGGTCTTACGGAAGGGGCGGATATACTCTGCGGAGGGCCTGAGTCGCCGGAAGGGCTTGACTTCGGCTATTATATAAAGCCCACTATTTTTGGCAACGTCAGACCTGATATGACCATTGCCCGTGAAGAGATCTTCGGACCGGTCCTCTCCATACTCACTTATGAGGATGAGGACGATGCAGTCCGCATCGCTAATGACATCATCTACGGTCTGGCCGGAGCTGTCTGGTCCGGGGATGAGAACCGCGCCCTGAGGCTTGCTCGGCGTCTTTGCGCAGGGCAGGTCGATATCAATGGAGGAAGCTTTAATGTTAACGCCCCCTTCGGTGGCCGCAGGCAGTCGGGTTTTGGCTGCGAACTGGGGAAATACGGATTGGAAGAATACTTGGAGACAAAGGCCATCCAATTTAAGTAGGAAGAGGCTTTTCCGATTAAATGGATTCGTGCGACAGAGAGTACTTCCGGTTTCAAGACTCCGGCAATACTGAGAATATCATTACACTCATCTGCTGATATACCTCAAGCAATATCTCCTTGCAGTTCGTTCGAATATCGGTTATCCTAAGAAAACATTTATAATTATGTTTTTCTACGGCATTGCGTAAGTAATTGCCGTTTTTTAGCGTCTTATGTGGTCTAAACAGACCCCTGATGACAAGGGTTTAGTGAGCATATGCCGAGTGTAAGCCGTAAGCCGACAGTTACATTACTTCGTGAAGAATTGTCCGCCTGTCTGAAAGCAAGCAAAGCCGCTCCAAAAACATCAAGGGAAGAAGCAGCTTGTGGCGGCAATACCGTCGGCGAATTGCAGATCAATGCAATATTGGAGTATCTCCGAAGCAATGGTGATATGACGGGGCTGTCACCTCTTGATTTGCTGAACTTTGGCATCTATTGTCATCTGGATTTTCACCGTTTGCTTGCCCTCATTGTCAAGGGGGAGTGGGAGTGGTACGCATCGTCCCGCCTCCCTGCCGGGAAGACCCTCGAAGATATACTAAATGAAGGCCTTTCGTCGGTGCGGGAGCTGTCAGGCGGGTTCAGCCTGTCCATGGATTGCGCGGGTCTCTATCGGCTCGTTGAAGGGCATGGCGGATTTGCCGGCAAATGCGGTTATGATGAAAAAGATTTCAAAGATCTGATCAACCACATGGTTCTTGCGGATGTCCATTTATTTGCCGGGCAAAGTCCGGAGTTGGTCAATTTCATTGCCGGCGAGGAAGCGCAACGGAGCCTGCTTACAGGGGTCTCGGAGGAATCATCTGAAGAATTCTGGAAAAAGAAGCGGATATGGATCGAACTTGAGAACGAAGTGGAGGGCCTTCTCCTCATGCTTGAGGAGCAGACCCTGAAAAACCGGAAGGTGCAGCGCAATTGGATGGCCACATTTGGCCACATTTACATACCTCTGCTTGAGACCGAATACCGCTTCACTTCGCTGAACTATCGCATTCGCCGTAAGGAAGAGGACCCAAATCTGACACTGGAAGAGTTGGAGGAACTTGAAGAGGAGAACCGCCAGCTAGAAGAGGCATATATTGCCAAGCTTAAAAAAAATGCCATCGCTATAAAAAAGGACCTGCCGGGCCCTGGCGGGATGCCTCTCGATGATGAAGAAATGGAGGATTATGAAAAGGAGTGTAAAAAACTCCTGAGAAAGATATGGCGCCTTACCCATCCTGACAGGATTGAGCAGGAGAAATTTACCTTGGAGCAGAAGAAAAAACTCCGGGCCTATTTTGAAGAAGCAGTGCCGTACCAGGATGGAGGGGCTCTGGATGAGGAGGAGATAGCCCTTTCAATGCGTTCCCTGGACACGCTGAAGGAGCTTCTGGCGAAGGTTGAAGCCGTCTGGAAGAGCATGGGCCTTGATTGCAATGAGCATGCGGTAATCCAGGGGGAAACGCTGGAGAACCAGAATGTCTGGCTCGATTCGCGTATCAATGCCCTTGAGGAAGAGGCCAGCCAGGTAAAAGCTGAGATCATGGCCGTCGTGAATGATCCGGAATCGCGTGAAATGGAGGCGTGTCTGGTCGCATCCGAGCAAATTAACAGGATTACCGAAGAGATGACGGCTAAGCTGGCATGGTACAATGAACAGATCCCCAGCCTTGAACAGAGACTCGGTGAGCTTTTCGGAAAACAAGTGATTACATGAAAAAAGACCTTACTATTTTCCCAGGACAGGGACGGGAACTCTCCACCATGCTGGGGGTGATGGATATTTCTGTCCCCGTCAGGAAACTGGTGCACAGGATGGAGGGGCATACCGCGGGGATCAGTTGTTTAGCGGTCAGTCCGAACGGAAGAGTTGTGGCTACTGGAAGCGCAGACCATCTGGCGATACTCTGGGACCTGGAAAGCGCTGCGCCGCTCGCGTCCTTTGTTGGCCACAAGGCAGAAGTGAAATCAGTAGCCTTTAGCCCCGACGGCAGGCTGGTCGCAACTGGAGGGGGAGACTATCTGGCGATGGTATGGGATACCGTGACATGTGAACGAGTTAAGACGCTGACAGGGCACTCATCATGGGTTCGTTCGGTGGTTTTCAGCCCTGACGGAAGATTTCTCGCCACGGGGAGCGGCGATCGTAAGGTTATAATCTGGGATACCGATTCCGGCGCCAAAGTCCGCTCATTTGAAATAGGCTCATATACTACAGCCGTTGCATTCAGTCCCGATGGGAAATACCTTGCAACGGGTGAATGGGACACAACAGCGGCGCTCTGGGAAAGGGTTAGTGGCAGAAGGGCCATGAGCTTTATCTGGCATGATAAAGAGGTGCGTTCCGTGGCCTTTTCTCCTGATGGACGATACCTCGCAACGGGAAGCGGTGACAGAACAGTTGCCGTTTGGGATGCGGCAAGCGGCACTATGCTAAGGATTTTAACCGGTCATTCCTCCCCGGTTACCAATGTTGCTTTCAGTCCGGATGGCAGACGTATACTCAGCGGCGGCACGGATGGGACAATCATTCTCTGGGAGTCGGAAACCGGCCGGAAGGAGTTTTCCAATGCCGGTCATAACGGAGAGGTGAGGGGGGTGGCATTCACCCCTGATGGCGAATATTACCTCACCGCGGGAGGAGACGGTGTGGCGTTTATCTGGAAAACGGGAAGCGGGGAAAAGGTTCGGGGATTTTCCGGGCATACAACCACTGTTGACTCGCTGGCAATGGCCCCGGCAGGGGACCATGACCGCTTGATAACGCTGCACTCGGGCGGAAACGCAGTCATCTGGGATATTGAAACCGGCGAAAGAGAAATTTCCTTCACCGGTGACGCTGGGGGCATAACAGCGATTGCATTAAGCCCGGATGGGGCTAAGCTGGCAACCGGCAATGATGATGCGACGATCGTAATCAGGGACAGCGGAACGGGCGGGAAGATTGGATCATTTGCCGGTCATGCTTTACGGGTTACCACTCTTGCCTTCAGTCCTGACGGAAAATGGCTGGCAAGCGGCGGACTGGACAGTGCGGTATTCATCCATGAAATCGAAAGCGGAAAAAGAATCGGCCCTCTGACCGGACACAGGTACTGGATTCGCACAGTTGCTTTCAGCCGTGACGGGAAGTGGCTTGCGACCGGAAGCACGGACAAAGCTGTGTTGGTCTGGGACACCGCAAGCGGGAAACGGATATTCGCCTTCAGGGCGCACCGTTACCCTGTTACATCAGTTGCCTTCAGCCCGGATGGGAAATGGCTGGCGACCGCGGGATGTGATAGCAGGATATTGCTCTGGGACATGGCGACCGGCGGCAGAATCATAGACCTGCTGGGCCATGGGGCCGATGTTACATCAGTAGTGGTAAGTTCCGATGGAGAATATCTCTTGACCGCCAGCGCGGACGGAACCGCCATCCTCTGGGAGATGAGGAGCGGCGCGATTGTCATGAGGTATGAGGGTGGCAATGGTCAATTCACGTCCGCACTTTTCACCCGGGACGAAAGGACCGTCTTAGCGGGAAGCACGGACGGCGTGGTGCGGTTTTGGGACAGGGAAAGCGGTGAACTCCTTGTCGTTCTCCACAACCTTGATGATGGTTTCCTCTGGTCTGCTCCGCCAGACGAGGCGGCGAGTTCCGGATGGTTCTGGACCGACCGTCCTTCCGTCGTCCATGTGCTTCGTTGCAAGGAGGACGGCACTGATCCGGAGGTTCTGGCGGCGGATGCAACCGAGCGATCCGTCCATCTGGAGCTTTATAACCGTAAAGATATTGTTATGGGGCGTCTTAACAATCCGGAAAAATATCAAAGGGAAGTTGAGAGAATTGTAGGCAGTATACAGGCCAGTTGGCTCGATACTTACGGTGAACGTCTGAAAATAAAACAGATTGTCCACCAGCAGAAGACCAGCGGCTAGCCGCTAGCCACTGGTTTACCAGTTTCCCTTTCCACGATCCGGTAAACCTCGATGAGGGGGATTCCCCGCTCACAGGCGATGCGGCGGCATTCCTCGTATTCGGGAGCAACCCTGACGATATTCTCCCCTTCCCGCAGAACCTTGACCTTCATTGTGCCGAGGGATGTCACTCGCTCCTCGATACTGCGCTCCAGTTTGAAACGCCTGGCGGGATAGTATCGGACACCTATGGCGGTCGATTCGATCAGGATTATGCGCGCCAGTTCCTCAAGTATTTCCTCCCTGCAAATGACCGTAAGCCGCACCCCCGGCCGGTTTTTCTTCATCTGGATTGGAGTGTGCCCAACATCCAGCGCGCCGGCGGCAAGCAGTCGTTCCATCAGGAACCCGAAGACTTCGGGGTTCATATCATCGATATGGCTCTCCATGACGTAGATCTCATCAAAATCAAATCCCATGGTTTGCTCTCCATTCTAGTCAACTTGCATATGACGCAATATACTTAACGTCTTTACCAAGTCAAGCTCTAATTATAGATTTTGATTTTTTCTTTACATTTGTGTAAAGATGAAATTGGATTTTTTACCGAAATAGTATCAACCGAAGGATAACAGGTGAATAAGGAGCAAACTTCATCGATGAACCTTGCGCCACATCCATCTCTAAGGGCTTATCCCACTAAGCTCTTTGTGGAGATCACGACGCGCTGCAACATAGGCTGCACAATGTGCGTGAAGCAGACCCAGGGGCGCGGCATGAGTGAGGGGGAGATGTCGCCGGCAACCTTTGCCGCGCTTTCCCCCGCTTTTCCGCATCTCGAAGCGCTGGTTTTAAATGGTGTCGGTGAACCGCTTATCCACCCCGATCTGGAGGAGTTCATCCGCCGGGCCAAGAGTTTCATGCCCGCTGAAGGATGGGTCGGCTTCCAGTCCAACGGCCTTCTTCTCACCGGCCGCCGGGCGCTCTCATTGATTGAGGCCGGCCTCGATAAAATCTGCCTGTCCGTCGATGCGGCATCCCCTGAAATGTTCCGCAGCGTCAGGGAGGGGGGTGAGCTGTCGGTAATCGAGCGGGCCTTAGCCGCCATGGCTAAGGCCAAAGAGCGCTTAAACAGGCCGGAACTCCAGGTCGGTATTGAATTCGTGGCGATGCGGAGCAATATCGGGGAACTCCCCGCTACACTCCGCTGGGCATCTGCCCATGGCGCCTCCTTTGCTATTGTGACCCATGTCCTCCCATATGATGAGCCGCATCTTGACGAGGCCGCCTACGACACCTGCACCGATGAGGCTATTACGTTGTTCAACAGATACAAGACAGAAGCCGAACTGCAGGGGCTCGATATCCGGGACTATTTCGAGGCACGCTGGAAGTTTACGAAGAATCCGGCTGAACAGAGGATTGTGGACCTTGTGGATGCGATGAAGAGCGAAGCGGAAAAACGCAATTTATTTATTGATATGAAAAAGCTCCTCAGCATGGACACGAGCAAGTTTGAGGAGGTTAGAGCACTGTTTGCAGAGGCCCGGGCGGTTGCCGATGAGTTGGGGCTCGATCTCCGGCTCCCCGAGGTCACCCCGACTGAGAAGCGGAGCTGCAATTTCGTTGAAGAAGGAGGCGCTTTCGTCACATGGGAAGGGAATGTCTCTCCCTGCTATTTTCTCTGGCACCGCTATCTTTGCTATGCCAGCGGCTGGGAGCAACAGGTGCAGCCCAAGGTATTCGGCAACCTGGGAGAACGGGGAATCCTGGATATCTGGAACGACCCGGCATTCCGCTCTTTCCGGGAAAATGTATGCGCCTATGATTACCCGGTATGTTCAAGCTGCACCCTTGCTCCCTGCGACTATGTCCAGACCGAAGAATTCGAGCAGGACTGCCATATCGGGAGTACCCCATGCGGTGCTTGCCTCTGGTGCATGGGGGTGTTCCAGTGTCTGCACTAGGACTTCGCAACATTCGACGCACATATTGTTGCGCCCCAGCCCGCTGATGAGACTTCTCCATAACCGAAGATGGAGGAAAGTGTGGTGACTCGTCTTGGCAACAACCCTGGGCAAAAGATCCGCGCGGCGGTTCTGCGCAACAGGGGAGGGCCGCTGAAGATCGAATCCCTCGTTCTTGAAACTCCGAGGGAGGATGAAGTGCTGGTGCGGGTGATTGCCTCGGGCATTTGCCACACCGACATCGCTTTTGTGGACGAATGGTACGATGGGGGTGATCCCCTGGTGCTCGGGCACGAGGGCGCGGGGGTGGTGGAGCGCGTCGGGAAGAGTGTGCTGAACGTCTGCCCCGGGGATCACGTCATCCTTTCTTTTGCTTCCTGTGACCGCTGCCGTGAATGCAGAGCCGGCCGTCCCGCTCACTGCCGCAGTTTCTATGAAGCAAACTTCGGTTTCGGACGTCTGGACGGGAGCAACGCGCTGCAGGCAAGTGACGTGCGGGGACATTTCTTTGGCCAGTCCTCGTTCGCGACACACCTCCTGGCAACGGAACGGAACCTTGTCATGGTCTCCAAAGAGTTACCCCTCGCACTCCTGGCGCCTCTTGGGTGCGGCCTTCAGACCGGCGCCGGCACGGTGCTGAACTCCCTGGCGGTCCCGAAAGGCGCGAGCTTCGCCGTTTTCGGAAGTGGAGCGGTGGGACTCGCTGCGATAATGGCGGCACGGATCAGCGGCGCTCACCCCATCATCGTTGTCGACATCGTCCCGCACCGGCTGGAACTTGCGCTGGAACTTGGAGCCACCCACACCATCGACAATCGCGGAGGCGATCTCCTTTCCCGGATTGCCGGGATAACCGGGAGCGGTATCGACTACTTGGTGGAGACAACCGGCGTTGCGGAGATGGAAGAGATGGCCGTGAAGGTGTTGAACCGGCACGGCACCGCTGCTTTTGTAGCCACGGCAACCGGAAGGGGGGCTTTGCCGGGAGGGCGGAAGGCCATCGGCGTCATTCAGGGGGACGCCGTGCCGCATCGCTTCATTCCCAGGCTGTTAGAGCTGTATCGGGCGGGAGTATTTCCTTTCGACCGTCTCGTTAAGTTTTACGACTTTGCCGAAATCAACAGGGCGATGGATGACGCGAGAAGCGGCAAGACCATCAAGCCGGTCCTGCGAATCGGCGAGTGCCGGGGTCACACAGATTGATTAACTACTTTAAAATGAAGTATATTTTGTAATTAAAATTGGACACATCCCCCCCCAAATACCTCCGATTTTGTCTACCCCTTTTCCATCCAAACTAAGAGCTTGTCCGCAAATAAACATTCCAGGCTCGCATCCCGTCTTCACGCCGTCTTTGGCCGCGCCTCAATCACAAAATCCTCGACGTAGCCATGCTACGCCTGCGGTTTTGCTCAATCAGCCCGGCCAAATAATGCATAAATCCGGGCGCGATCACTTGTAATATTATTTACGGACAAGCT
>Ga0181533_1003973_pt1 | contig 15539 bp, 14 predicted proteins | sample PEATcosm2014_Bin_45_FD_119772 | JGI IMG/M metagenome (GOLD analysis project Ga0181533, IMG submission 119772) | Peatland microbial communities from MTU Mesocosm Facility, Houghton, MI, USA - PEATcosm2014_Bin11_60_metaG | ecosystem: Environmental > Terrestrial > Soil > Wetlands > Peat | place... | reverse complement strand
GCTGCGATCGTAGCGAGCGCGGTTTTCCTTCGTCCACATCGGCGGCGGCTCCCCAAAGAATCAGGCCGCCTCCCTTGAATCACAAATGACTCAGCCGATTCAATATGTTCCCGGACAGACACTCACCCAACATACATGATCTCCGCTTTGCAAATCGATGGCCGGCCTCGTGATGGATGCCTCTAACACAGCCTTGTACGAATATGAAAAGTTTCGCCCGCCAACTTCGACGCTGAAATATCAATCGCTCAGCGTGGGTAAAAGCGTTGGGACGAATCCCCCCACCCTCGGCGCACTTTCCTTCCGCCATCAAGCGTCCGGATTTAGCCGTTTCCGAGGTCGCGCCGCGCGCGCCGACATGCCAGCATGCCGGCCCGCCGCCCACCCTGATTCGCCCGTGAAAACCCTTTCCGCGCTCGCCGCGCTTCTCCTCTCGGTTTTTCTGCTCATCGCCGGCAATAGCCTGATCGGCGTGCTCGCGCCGTTGCGCGCCAGCCTCGACGAATTCCCCGATTTCGCCATCGGTCTGCTCGGCTCGGTCTATTTCGCGGGCATGCTGGCGGGAACCCTGGCGACGCCGGCGATCGTGCGCCGCGCCGGCCATATCCGCGCCTTTTCGGCCTTCGTCGCGGTCGGAATCGTCTCCGTCATCCTGATGCCCGCCTGGGTCGCGCCCGCGCCGTGGATGGCCGCCCGCGGCGCGCTCGGCTTCGTCTTCGCCGGGATTTACGCGGTGGTCGAATCCTGGATCAACGCCAAGGCGAGCAACGCCAATCGCGGCGCGCTCTACGGCGTCTATCAGATCGTCAATTTCGCCGCCTCGGCCGGCGGCCAGTTGCTGCTCCGGGCCTTCGCGCCGGCCTCATACCTGCCCTTCACCATCGGCGGCGCGCTGCTGGCGCTCGCGATCGTGCCGCTGACGATGACCAGCGTCGACCAGCCCGTCCAGCCGAAGTCGGTGCGGCTGCGCTTGCGCTGGCTCGTTCGGCTGGCGCCCGTTTCGGCCTTCGCGGCCCTCGCGGCCGGCGCGGCCAACGGCGCGTCCTTCGCGCTCGGCCCGGTCTACGCCCTGGAAATCGGCATGAAGCCGTCAGCGGTGCCGCTGTTCACCGCGGCGATCGTCGTCGGTTCCGCACTGGGCGTCTATCCCGCCGGCTTTCTCTCCGATCGGATGGACCGTCGCGTGATCATGGTCGTCGCCATGACGGTCGGAGCGGCGTTGGAGGCCGCGCTCGCCAGCGTCAGGCTCGCCGGCGCGCCGCTCGTCGTCATGGGATTCCTGGTCGGTCTGACGACCTATACGCTCTATACGCTCGCGACCTCGCACGCCAACGACCGCGCCAAACCGCACGAAATGGTCCTGATTTCCGCCGGGCTGCTGTTCATCTACTGCATCGGGGCGATCGTCGCGCCGGCGCTGGCGTCTCTGCTGATGCGGGAATTCGGCCCTTCGGCGCTGTTCGCGCAAAGCGCGGTCGTGCATTTCGCCATCGCGGCGTTCGCGTTTTGGCGCCTCGTGGCCGACGTCCGCGCCGGTCCCCGCGCGACGAGTCGCGGCGCTATTCCTTGACGATGGAGATATCCGGCGCGGCGGGGTTCTTCATGCCGACGACGTGGTAGCCCGCATCGACATGGAGGATTTCGCCGGTGACACCGCGCGACATCGGCGACAGCAGATAGACCGCGCTTTCGCCGACTTCCTCGGCGGTGACGGAACGGCGCAGCGGCGCGTTCAATTCGTTCCAGCGCAAGATGTAGCGAAAATCGCCGATGCCGGAAGCCGCGAGGGTCTTGATCGGCCCCGCGGAAATGGCGTTGACGCGGATCGCCTTCTCCCCGAGATCGGCGGCGAGATAGCGCACGCTCGCTTCGAGCGCGGCTTTCGCCACGCCCATGACGTTGTAGTGCGGCATCCATTTCTCGGCGCCGTAATAGGTCAGGGTCAACAGCGAGCCGCCGTTCGTCATCAACTTCTCCGCGCGCTGCGCGATCGCGGTGAAGGAATAGCAGGAGACGGCGAGCGACTTGTTGAAATTGCTTTCGCTGGTGTCGATGTATCGGCCGGTCAATTCGTCCTTGTCGGCGAAGGCGATGCAATGGACGACGAAGTCCAGCCGGCCCCAAAGTTTCTGCGCCTCGGCGAAGACCGCGTCGATCGTCGCGCTGTCGGTCACGTCGCAATGGCCGAGAACGTGCGCGCCCAGTTCCTGCGCCAGGGGTCGAACGCGTTTCTCCAGAGCGTCCCCCTGATAGGTCATCGCGATCTCGGCGCCGGCGGCGCGCGCGGCCTTGGCGATGCCCCAGGCGATCGAACGATTGTTGGCGACCCCGAGAATGACGCCGCGCAGCCCGCGCATGACGCCTTCACCGGATCCGCTCGAGCCTTCCTGCGCCATCGAGACCTCGTTCGTCCGTCCCGCCCACGCCGTTCGGGGCGATAAAGGGCCATCCCTTAGCGTCGGCCGAGGCGCATGGGAAGGGTCCGCGGCGCTCCGGCTCGTCACAAAATATGTGAAATCGCTCACAAAGCCCCTTGGAAGCGCCAAATGTTCGGAATAGACTTGTTAACATTAATTCACGTTTACGGGTTTTGCCGTCGTGTCTTCGAGCCGGGAATGGTGTGACGACGCAGGCGCTATGCGGTGCTTTGGACTGGCGCTCGTCCGCGACGACCGATTCGTTTGCGACGATGGCTGCGCGGCGTCCTTGGTCGACAAGCTCTTCCGTCAGGCGTCGCTGACCTTGATCGACGATCCCGCCGCCGATGGCCGATCCGCGCGTGTGCGCGCCTTCGCCCAATTCATCCGGCTCTACCGCCGCCATGTCCGCCGTATGTCGGCCGACGATGACGGCGGTTGGGTCGAGGGGCTCGGCTCGGGCGGGCGCGGCAATTCTTCGGTGACATCAGGCGTGCGCAATCTGCCGCTCGAGCTGCGCGAGGCTCTGTTGCTCGTCGTGCTCGCCGGGTTCTCGCATTGCCAGGCGGCCGAAGCGCTCGACATTCCCTTGGCCGCCGTGATCGATCGCCTGGGCCGCGCGCGCGCGCGGATAAGCGCGCATATGAGCGCGGCGCGCGAATCGGCGCCTAGGCAAACGGCTTGGCCGAGCGCCGCGCATCTGCGGATCGTCAAGTGACGAGCCGGTTCGAAACGGCGGAAGCTTTCGCCTATGTCGACAATTGCCTCGGTGCGGCCGATCGGCGGGCGTTCGAGGCGCGGCTGCGCGAGGATGCCGATCTGAGGCGTCAGGTCGCGCTGTGGGAGTCGCAAAACGGGGCGATCCGCGCCGCTTACGGCGCCGCCGCCTCGGCTCGCGCCGCGATCGACTTCGGAGGGAATTCGAACGAGAATTTTCCGCTCTGGATGACGTCGGCGATCCAAGCGCGCCGAAGCGCCGTCGCGACGCGCGCGGACGGCGAAACTCGCGCAAAGCCGGCGCGCGCGCAGACCGCGCCCGTCCCGCGCACGCCGTCCGTCGTCCCGTCCGCGCCGCGGTTCGCCCTCGCTTGGCGCGTGCTGGCGATTGCGGCGCTCGCGGCGGGCCTCATCGTCACCGGCGCGCCGGGCGGCCCGACATGGCCGCAAGGCCAGTCGATCGAAGCGGGCCTCGCCGCTTATCGCGCCTTCGCGGCGAGTTCGGACGTCTCGGTCGAATTCCGCACGAGCGATCCGGAGACGCTGACGAAATGGTTGACGCCGCAGTTCGCCCGAGCGATCGCCGTCCCCGAATTTTCTTCGAGCGCGCTGACGCTGCTGGGCGGACGCATCGCGCCGGGAACGACGACGAGCGCCGCGTTTCTCGTCTATGAGGATCGACGAGGCGAACGCGTCGGCCTGCTGATCGAACCCCTCGACGCCCCGGCGCCGACGCGGCCGGCCTTACGCGAATCGGACGGCGTCAGCCTCGCCCTCTGGACCGACGCCGAGCACGGATTCGTCGCCGCCGGACGAGACCCCGAGGACGTCGTCATGCTGAGGCGTCTGGCCGAGGAAAGTCCCGCGCCGCCTCGATGAGGCGGATCGGGCGTCAACGCCGGTAGCGCGCCTCCAACAGCTCGAACACGGCGCGCGCCGCTTGCACTTCGCCGCCCTGCGGAGCGTGGGCGCGCGGCTTGGGGTTCCAGGCGTAGATGTCGAAATGCGCCCAGGCCTTCGCGCCCGTGACGAATCGCGCGAGGAACAGCGCCGCGGTCACCGAGCCGGCGAAGCCGCCGCTCGGCGCGTTGTCGAGGTCGGCGACCTTGCTCTCCAGCATCGCGTCGTAGGGACGCCACAGCGGCAGGCGCCACAGCGGGTCGCAAGCGCGCGCCGCGCCGGCGGATATCTCGGCGGCGAGCGCTTCGTCGTCGGTGTAGAAGGGCGGCAGGTCGGGGCCGAGCGCGACGCGCGCCGCGCCGGTCAGCGTCGCGAAATCGAACAACAGCTCCGGCGCCTCTTCGTCGGCGAGCGCCAGCGCGTCGGCGAGAATGAGCCGCCCCTCGGCGTCGGTGTTGCCGATCTCCACCGTGAGCCCCTTGCGGCTGCGCAGGATGTCGCCGGGGCGCATCGAATCGGCCGAAATCGCGTTTTCGACGATCGGAACAATCGCGCGCAGGCGCACGTCGAGACCGGATTGCATGACGAGGCGCGCGAGGCTGAGCGCGGCGGCGGCGCCGCCCATGTCCTTCTTCATCAGCTGCATGCCGCTCGACGGCTTGATGTCGAGGCCGCCGGTGTCGAACACGACGCCCTTGCCGACCAGCGTCACCTTGGGCGCGTCGGCGCGCCCCCAGACGAAGTCGACGAGGCGCGGCGCCTCGGCGCTCGCACGGCCCACGGCGTGGACGAGAGGCAGGTGGCGATCGAGCAGCGATTCGCCGCGCGTCACTTCGAGGCTCGCGCCGAATTCTTCGGCCAGCCGCGCCGCCTCGCTTTCCAGCGCGCCCGGTCCGAGATCGTTGGCGGGCGTATTGACGAGGTCGCGGCCGAAGGCGACCGCCTGCGCGATGCGTTCGATTCGCGCCGCGTCGATCCCCTCGGGCGCGACGAGGCGCGGCTGCGGCGTCGGGTCGGCGCGGTAACGCTCGAAGCGATAGAGCCCGAGCAGGAACGCCAACGCCGCGAGTTCCGGCTCGTGCGGCGCGTTGGCGAAGCGGTAGGTTCCCTCGGGAAGGGCGCTCGCGAGCTTGCCCGGCGCCATGGGATCGCGCCCCTTCGCGCCTTTGCCGGCGAGGCCGAACAGGACGCCGGCGAGGCCGCCTTGCGCGTCGGGCAACAATTGCAGCCGCCCCGCCTTAGGCTCGAAACCGCAGGCGGCGGCGAAGCGCGCGGCGTTCGCGCCGATCGCCTCGCGGAGCGAGTCCCAATTGTCGGCGCTGGCGAACCAGACGGGAATGGCGGCGGCGGAGGGCGGAGCGAAGGAAGCGAACAATTCTCGAGATCCGATTCGATTCGATTTGAAGAGGCGATCATAAGCGCGCCCGCCGCCGCCGCCGAGTCCCAAAATCGCGCGTTAACGATCCGTTAGCGTTAACGATTTATTGCTTTACGGAAAGTCAGCGCCAATGGGCCCGTCATGCCGCTCGTCACCGATCTCCGCCGTGTTTCGCGTTGGCTGAGCGCCATCGCCCTCATCGCCCTCATGGCCGCCGCGGCGCCGCTGGGCGGTTGCCGCGACTTCGGCGACGTCACGGGGTCGATCGCCGGGACGCAGCAGGTCTTGCCGACCAATGAAGCGGATTTGCGCGCCTACGCCGAGGACTGGGGCAAGCGGTACGACCGTAATCCCGGCGAAAAGATCGCCTCGATCAATTACGCGCGGGCGCTGCGCGCCTTGACGCGCTACAGCGAAGCGGCGGCGGTGATGCAGGCGGCGGCGGTCAAATCGCCCAGGGATTTCGAAGTGCTGGGCGCCTACGGCAAGGCGCTCGCCGACTCCGGGCAGTTCGAACAGGCCAAGGAGGTGCTGTCGCGCGCCTACGCCCCGGAGCGGCCGGACTGGACGATCATGTCGGTGGAAGGCTCGGTCGCCGATCGGCTGGGCGACCACGACAGCGCGCAAAAATTCTACCGCGACGCGCTCAAGATCGCGCCGGGCGAGCCGTCGATCCTCAGCAACCTCGGCCTTTCCTATGCGCTGTCCAAGCAATTGACGCTCGCCGAAGAGGCGTTGCGCGAGGCGAGCGCCAGCCCTCGCGCCGACGCGCGGGTGCGCAACAATCTCGCGCTGATCCTCGCGCTCGAGGGCAAGTTCGCCGAGGCCGAGCAAGTCGGCCGCCGGGACATGTCGGCTGAAGCCGCCAGCGCCAATGTGCAGGCGATCCGGCAAATGATCGCGCAGAACGATTCCTGGCGCGATCTGCAGACCGGCGCGAAAGCGAAGCCCGCCAAGGCGCCGCCGCCGCCCGCCGCCGCGCCGCTTGCGCTCGATCAGCCCCAGGGTTAGCAGCCTGCGGCGCCGCCGCGCGAAGGGCTCGAACCCATCCTGCGCGGCGCGATCGGCGGTTGACGGGGCGCGTGCGCAGCGCTTATAAGCGCGACCCAACAGGCTGGGCCGCGACCCGGCCTCATCGATATTGAGCGAACGCGCGCGTTTCCCCCGAGCGCCGTCGCAGCGAAGGAAACGAGTTTATGGCCAATACGAAGTCGGCCCAGAAGGCCGTCCGCAAGATCGCCCGCCGCACCGCGGTCAACAAGTCGCGCCGCAGCCAGATGCGCACCTACGTGCGCAAGGTCGAAGAGGCGATCGCGTCCAAAGACCCCGCCGTCGCCGCCGAAGCGCTGCGCGGCGCCGAGCCGCTGATCGCCCGCGCCGCGCAGAAGGGCATCCTGCACAAGAACACCGCGTCGCGGAAAATCTCGCGCCTCGCCAAGCGCGTCAAGGCGCTCGCCGTCGCAGGTTGAGGCCCGCGCGGGGGCGCCCGCGGGGGATCGCGACATGACCGACCAGCCGCCCGACCATCTCAGCGTCGATCCGAAAAGCCCTTATTATTCCGAGGCGGCGATGACCCGCGGCGTCGGCATTCGCTTCAAGGGCCGGGAGCGCGACGACGTCGAGGAATATTGCGTCAGCGAAAACTGGATCCGCGCGCCGGTCGGCAAGACCCGCGACCGCAAGGGCAATCTCCTGACGATCAAGCTGACGGGCGCCGTCGAGCCATATTATCTCAGGCCGGCGGGCGAATAGGCGCGCCGCTTCGCGTTGCGCCCTCGTAACCCACAGTCGGTCCGCGTCGCGCCGAGAGCGCCGCTCATTCGAGGCCTTTCCTGCCGTATCGGTTTCGATGGGCGAAGTCGTTCACATCACGGCGCACGCGGACATAATCGCGCACCGCGGCGGGATAGCCGAGGCGGCAGGCGTAGGCGATCTTGAGATGGGACGGGAAACCGAGGATGCGCCGCATCTCCCGTTCGACCGGCTCGCTGCTGAAGACGCTCAGGATCTGCAGGCCGACGCCGAGGAATTCGGCGGTAAGCCACATGTTTTCCATGACGCAACCGAGGCTGAGCAAGCCCAAGACGTCGCCCTCGGAAGCCGGCGCGCGTTTGCGCGCGTCGTAGAGAACGAGCAACAGGCATGGGCAGCCTTGCATGGAATGGCTGAGCGGCTGGGGCTCCGCCGCGGCCGCGACCGCGTCGAAATCGGCGCCCGGCGTGCGCCAGGCCGGCGGGAACCTGCTCGCGATTATGCCGGTCTTCTTGCGGCGAAGCTCCTCTTCGGAAAAAGACAGCTGTTCGAAATTCTCGCGCAGGAAGACCGCGTTGGTCTTGGTCTCGACCGCGGCGATCGCCTGGAGGCAAGCCGGATCGTCGATGACGACGACCTCGAAGTTCTGCATGTTGTGCGCCGTCGGCGCCCAGGACGCCGCTTCGAGAATCGCGGCGAGCTGCTGCTTCGTCAGCTTGCGCTGCGGGTCATAGGGCGCCCGCGCGGAATGCCGCTCGCGCATGAGATCGAGAATATCCCTCATCGCAGGACTCCTTGCCTCGTCGGCGGGATAAAGGGGCGAGACAATTGTATTTTTCTACGCCTCTTCCGTCCGCGCCATGCGCGCGATCAAAAGCGCCGCGCGGGCAGCCGCGCGCGCTCCTACCTCCTCCCGAACAGCCGCTCGATATCCGCCAGCTTCAGCTCGACATAAGTCGGCCGGCCGTGATTGCACTGGCCGGCGCCCGGCGTCGCCTCCATTTCGCGCAGCAGCGCATTCATCTCCTCGGGCCTCAGCTTACGGCCCGAGCGGACGGAATGGTGGCAGGCGATGGTCGCGAGGCGATGGTCGAGCCGGCGCTCCAGGGTGAGCGCGCCGTCCTCGGCGGCCAGATCCTCGGCGAGGTCGCGGACGAGCGCGGCCATGTCGGCGCCGTCCAGCAGCGCGGGGGCTTCGCGCAGCAGCGCCGCGCCAGGGCCGAAGCCTTCGACGACGAGGCCGAGCTTTTCCAACTCCCCGGCGCGCTCGATCAGCGCGGAAGCCGCGCGCGGCTCGAGATCGACGACGAGCGGGCTCAGCAGGATCTGCCTGACGACGCCGTTCTCTTCGCGCTCGCGTTTCAGCTTTTCATAGACGATGCGCTCGTGCGCCGCGTGCTGGTCGACGATCACCAGCCCATCGCGCGTCTGGGCGAGGATATAGGCGTCGTGCACCTGGGCGCGCGCGGCGCCGAGCGGCGCGGCGAGATCGGCGTTTGATGGCGGCGCGGCGCCGGCGCTGGCGTTGGCGGCGGGCGCGAAATCGCCGAACGAGCGCTGCATCGGCTCGGCGAAACGATTGGCGTTCGCCAAATCCGGCGCGGCGGGCGAAGCGCGCCAGTCCCATCCCTGCGGCGGCGCCCCGCGCCATTGCGGCGCGCGCATCGCGGCGAGCGTGTTCGCGCCGCCGGTCGTCGTCGCCCGGTGCAACGCGCCTTCGAGCGCCTGTTTGACCGCGCCGACGATGAGGCCGCGCACCAGGCCGCTATCGCGAAAGCGCACCTCGGCCTTGGCGGGATGGACGTTGACGTCGACCTCTTTGGGGTCGCAGGCGACGAACAGCGCCGCGACGGCGTGGCGCCCTTGCGGGAGATAGTCGAGATAGGCCGCGCGCAACGCGCCGGCGATGAGCTTGTCGCGCGCGGCGCGGCCGTTGACGAAGAAATATTGCGACAGCGCGTTGGGCTTGTTGAGCGTCGGCAGGCCGACGTAGCCGCTTAAGCACACGCCCTCGCGCAAAGCGTCGATGCGCAGCGCGTTGGCGATGAAATCCTCGCCCAGCGCCTGGCGCATGCGCTCGCGCTCGCCCGCTTCGCCCGCCCCGCAGGCCGGCCAGTCGAAGGAGGCGCCGATTTCGCTGGCGAAGGAAAAGCGCGTCTGCGGATTGGCGAGCGCGAGGCGGCGCACGACGTCGGCGCAGGCTTGCGATTCGCCACGGTCGGATTTGAGGAATTTCAGCCGCGCCGGCGTCGCCGCGAAGAGATCGCGCGCCTCGACGCGCGTGCCCTGGGGATGCGCGGACGGGCGCGGCGCGCCCTTGACGCCGTCCTCGACGCGCATCTCGAACGCGCGATCCGCGCCGCGCGCGCGGGTGCGGATTTCGAGCCGCGAAACCGAGGCGATCGAGGGCAGCGCCTCGCCGCGAAACCCCAGCGTCGCGATTGTCGTGAGATCGCCGTCGGGAATTTTCGAGGTCGCGTGGCGCTCGACGCAAAGCGCGAGATCCTCCGCGTCCATCCCGAGGCCGTCGTCGCTGACGCGGATCAGGCCGCGCCCGCCCGCCTCGATCGCGACGTCGATGCGCGTCGCGCCGGCGTCGAGCGCGTTCTCGACGAGTTCCTTGATCGCCGCCGCCGGCCGCTCGACGACTTCGCCGGCGGCGATGCGGTCGATCAGCAGCGGGTCGAGGCGGCGAATGGACATGCGCCCATTTCGACGCGGGCGGCGAAGGATTCAAGCAGAATCGTGGGCGGCTCGGGAAAATCGAGAAGCGCCCCCTACGCGCTCGCCGGTCGTCCCACCAGGACGACGCTGAGGGCGCCGTCGCCGAACACGCGCTCGGCGGTGCGCCGCGCGTCGGCCATCGTCACCGCCGCGACCTGAACATTGCGCTCGACGAGCCAGGTCGGGCCGTGGCCTTCGAGCTGGATGTGAACGAGCTGACCGGCGATCTTGGCCGAGGTGTCGAAGCGAAGGGGATAGGAGCCGATGAGGTATTTCTTGCCCTTCTCCAGTTCGTCCTCGCTGAGGCCGCCGTGCGCCATGTCGAGAATTTCGGCGCCAATGACGTCGAGCGATTCGTTGGCGCGCTCGTTCTTGGTGGTCGTGCCGCCGTAGAGATAGCTCGCGTGGTCGAACGTCGACACCGAGGCCGAAACCGAATAGGCGAGGCCGCGCTTTTCCCTGACTTCGCGGAACAGCCGCGAGGTGAGACCGGAGCCGCCGAGCACGTGCGCGAGCACGATGCTGGCGATGTAATCGGGATCCTCGCGCGCCACGGCGGGGCGACCGAAACGAATCGTCGATTGCGGCACGTCGAGATCGACGATCTCGATGCCGCCGAGCCCCGCGAACGGCGCTGCGACGACGACGCTAAGATCGCCGCTCGCCGGCAGATCGGCGAACACCTCGTCGACGAGCCGCGCCGCCCGCTCGGCATCGATCGCGCCGACGACGCCGATATGCAGGGCGCCGCGCGTGACGAGCCGGCCGGCGAGACCCTTGAGTTCGTCACGCTGGATCGCGGCGAGGCTCTCGTGCGTGCCGTTCGTCGGCAGACCGTAGGCATGGCCGGGAAAGACGCGCGCGCGCCAGGCGCGGCTCGCCATCGCCGCCGGATCGTTCGCCTCGTGCCGCAGCTGCGCGTTCATCTGCTCGCGCACGCGCTCGAACGGCGCCTCGTCGAGGCGCGGCGCGTTGAGGCAAAGGCGCAGCAGCTCGCCGGCGCGGTCGAGATGGCGCGCGAGGGTTCGCATCCGCCCGCCGATGTGGTCGCGCTCGCAATGGAAGGAGATTTCGATCGCCTTTTCGTCGAGCGCCTGCTGGAAGGCTTGGCTGTCGAGATCGCCCGCGCCTTCGTCCAAGAGGCCGGCCAACAAGGTCGCGGCGCCCGCATTGCCCGCCGGGTCCTGCGCCGCGCCGCCGCGAAAGGCGAATTCGAGCGACACCAGGGGAACCGCATAGTCCTCGACCAGCCAGAAGCGAACGCCGCGCAGCGTGACGAGTTCGCGCACATTGACCGTGCTTTGGGCGTGCGGGTTGACGAGAGGAATGTTCATGAGCGTTTCCTTGACCTGCGCTCCCTTTGACGATGAGCGCTTCGTCAGAATGTTCGGCCGCGGCCTGACGTTCAGGCCGCCTGATCTTCCGCCGGCAAGAGAAAGCCGGTGACCGCGCGGCGGCGGTCGAGCCACTTGCGCGCCGCGGCCAGCACGCTTTCCGCGCTCACCGCCTCGATGCGCGCCGGCCATTCCTGGACGTCGCGAATGGTCTGCCCGGTGGCGAGCGCCGCGCCGTACCACCGCGCCAACGTCGCCTGGCTGTCCTGCGCATAGATCGCGTCGGCGACGAGGCGGGTCTTGGCGCGCTCCAGGGCGGCGGCGTCGACGCCGTCGGCGAGGAAGGATGCGAGGACGCGATCGAGCGCGGCGTCGAGTTCGGTGAGCGAGACGCCGGAAACCGGCATGGCGTAGAGATAGAACCGCGTCTCGTCGACGGCCGAGCCCATGTAATAGGCGCCCGCCGCGACCGCCAGTTTGTCCTCGAGGACCAGCTTGCGATAGAGCAGGCTCGTCTGGCCGCCGCCCAGGAGATGGGCGACCACGTCGAGCGTTTCGGATTCGCCGGGCGCGCCGGTGCGGTGCGAAGGCGCGAGATAGCAGCGCTGCCAGCTCGGCTGTTCGACCTTTTCGTCATTGACGACGACGAGCCGGCGCGCGACGGGCGCGGGCTCTTGCGGGCGATGGCGCTCGGGCGCGGCGCCGCGCGGGCGGATCGTGCCGTAGTGCTGCTCGGCGAGGCGGCGCACCTCCTCGACGTCGGTGTCGCCGGCGACGATCAGGATCGCGTTCTCCGGGGTGTAGAAGCGCGCGTAATAGGCGAGCGCGTCCTCGCGGCTGAGGCTCTCGATCTCGTGGGCCCAGCCGATGATCGGCGTGCCGTAGGGGTGATGGGTGAAGAGGGTGGCCTGCACCGCCTCGCTGAGCTGCGCGCTCGGATCGGCGTCGCAATGCATGCGCCGCTCTTCCAACACCACGTCGCGCTCGGGGGCGACGATTTCGTCGGTGAGCACGAGCCCGGTCATGCGGTCGGCCTCGAATTCCATCATCGCTCCGAGATGCTCCTTGGCGACGCGCTGGAAATAGGCGGTGTAGTCGTTGCTGGTGAACGCGTTCTCCTGGCCGCCGATTTCGGCGATGCGCAGGGAGAATTCGCCTTGCGGATGGGCCTTGGTGCCCTTGAACATGAGATGTTCGAGGAAATGCGCGATTCCCGACTTGCCCAAGGGATCGTCGGCCGAGCCGTTGCGATACCACACCATATGGGTGACCACCGGCGCCCGGCGATCGGGAATGACGACCACCGTCAGGCCGTTGTCGAGGCGGAAATCGACGACGCCCGAGCCGGCGGCCGGGCGCGCGGAGCCCGGCGCGGCGACGTCGAGATGGGGCTCGGAAAGAAGAGGCGTCATCGATACTCGACCGGCTGGAGAAGACACTGGACGTCCAGGGGAAACGCCCGCTTTGACATAACTTCGACATATAGGACGCATTCGCGCCCGCCGCCAGTCGCTCGGCGCCGCTTGCTTAAGGCGAGGCGAACGCCAAACCCCTGGGGCGAGGAGCGGGCCCGCTCCCGGCTATTCCTCCAGCCCCTGCCCGGCGCGCCGGGCAAGCGGCGAAGCGCTCCTTGCGCGGGCGCCCGCCGTCTATCGACCGTCCGCCGCGACGAAGAACGCGATCCGTGTTTCGCCATAGACCCGCTCGTCGACAAGCTCGAGCGCGGGCGGCGCCGCGATCTCCGCCTTGGCCGCCTCCTCGACCACGACGAGCGCGTCCGCGGCGAGCCAGCCGCCCTCGCATAGCGCGGCGAGCGCGGGCCCGGCGAGGCCCTTGTCGTAGGGCGGATCGAGGAAGGCGAGGGTGAACGGCGGCCCGGCCGGCGCCTTGCCGAGCCGCGTCGCGTCGGCGCGCCAGATGCGGGTTACGCCGCCGAGCGCCAGGGCCTCGACATTGGCGCGCAGCAGCGCGCGCGCCTCCGCGCCATTGTCGACGAACAGCGCGAATTCGGCGCCGCGCGACAGCGCCTCGATCCCCAGCGCGCCGGAGCCGGCGAAGAGATCGACGACGCGCGCGCCCTCCACGGCGTCATGGCGATGGGCGAGAATGTCGAAGATCGATTCGCGCAGGCGCTCCGACGTCGGCCGGATCGCCCGCGAAGCCGGCGCATGAAGCACGCGCCCTTTCAGCCTGCCGCCGACGATGCGCATCGCTCAGGGGCGCCGCGGCGGCCGCTTGCCGTCGGGCTTGCCGCCGCGCGGCGGGGAACGGCCTTCGCCCGAGGACGGGCGCTTGCCGAACGGCTTGCCGCCCCCTCGCGGCGGCGGACGGCCTTCGCCCGAGGAGGCGCGCTTTTCGAACGGCTTGCCCTCGCCGCGCGGCGCTGAGCGAGCCTCGCCGGACGGCGCGCGCTTGTGGAACGGCTTGCCGCCTTCTCGCGACGGCGGACGGCCCTCGCCGGAAGACCCGCGTTTCTCGAACGGCTTGCCCTCGCCGCGCGGCGCTGAGCGAGCCTCGCCGGACGGCGCGCGCTTGTGGAAAGGCTTGCCGCCTTCCCGCGGCGGCGGACGGCCCTCGCCGGAAGACGCGCGTTTCTCGAACGGCTTGCCCTCTGAGCGCGGAGCGGAGCGAGCCTCGTCGGACGGCGCGCGCTTGTGGAAAGGCTTGCCGCCCTCTCGCGACGGCGGACGACCTTCGCCGGAAGACCCGCGTTTCTCGAAAGGCTTGCCCTCTGAGCGCGGGGCGGAGCGAGCCTCGCCGGACGGCGCGCGCTTGTGGAACGGCTTGCCGCCTTCTCGCGACGGCGGACGGCCCTCGCCGGAAGACGCGCGTTTTTCGAACGGCTTGCCGCCGCGCCGTTCGGGGCTCGCCGGCTCGCCGCGCGGCGAACGCGAAGGCCGAGCCTCCCGCTCCGGCGCGGCCCTTTGGCGCGAGCGCTCGCGCCGCGCGCTCTCGGCCTCGCGCCGGCGCAACGTCTCGGGCGTCGCCACGATGCGCTCGACCTTGATCTCGCGGCCCTTGCGGTCGCTCGTCGCGCTGCGCTCGATGCGTTTGCGCGGGCCGCTCCCGCCCGCCGCGATCTCGGCGCGCAATGCGGAAACGTGCTTGCGTTTACGCGGCGCCTGCGAGGGCTCGGGTTCCTTTCTCGCGATCGCGCCGCGCGGCTTGGGGCCGTCGCGATCGGAGCGTTCGCGCCCGCCCGCCCAGCGGCGTTCGCCGGGCCTGGGCGCGGGCGGCGGCGGGGGAGGCGGCGCGGCGTGATCGACGACATCGGCGTCGAAATTGACCCCCGCTTCCCTCGCGAGCTTGGCGCCGAGCTGATCGCGCAAGACGCGCGTGCGCACTTCCGCGACCTCGCCCTCGGCGAGATCGCCGAGCTCGAACGGGCCGAAGGAGACGCGGATCAGCCGGTTGACCGAGAGGCCGAGATGCTCGAGCACGCGCTTGATTTCCCGATTCTTGCCCTCGCGCAGGCCCATCATGATCCAGACGTTGGAGCCCTGCTCGCGCTCGAGCCGGGCCTCGATGCCGGCGTAGTGAATGCCCTCGATCGTCACGCCCTCGCGCAAGGCGTCGAGCCGAGTCTGCTCGATCGCGCCGTGGGCGCGCACGCGATAGCGACGCAGCCAACCGGTGGCGGGCAGTTCGAGCACGCGCGCTAGGCCGCCGTCGTTGGTGAGCAGGATCAGCCCCTCGGTGTTGATGTCGAGGCGGCCGACCGCGACGACGCGCGGCAAGTCCTCGGGCAGGGAATCGAAGATCGTCGGCCGTCCCTCGGGATCGCGCGCCGTCGTCACCAGCCCGCGCGGCTTGTGGAACAGGAAGAGCCGCGTGCGCTCGGCCTCCTTCAGGCGTTGGCCGTCGACGCGGATATCGTCGTCGGCCGTGACGTTGAAGGCCGGGCTTTCCAGGATCTTGCCGTTGACGCTGACGCGCCCTTCGAGAATCCAGCTTTCCGCGTCGCGGCGCGAGCACAGGCCGGCTCGCGCCATCACCTTGGCGATGCGCTGGCCTTCGCGCGTTTGATTCGGCGGCGCGGCGGCGGGGGGATTTTGATTCATGGCCTCTTCTTGCTTTGCTTCACGCGGTGTCCTAGCAGCTTGCCGCGCCCCTGTCGCGAGGCGCGAGGAGCCGTCGTAAGTGGAGAAAGACCCGATGAGCGTCGCCTTCGCCGAGGCGCGCGCCGCCGAGCGCCGCGGCGAAGTCCCGATTGGCGCCGCGCTCGCCTGCGGCGGTAAGGTGATCGCGAGCGCGGGGAATCGCACCCGCGAGGCCGCCGATCCGACCGCCCACGCCGAAATGCTGGTCATCCGCGAG
>Ga0181533_1003968_pt1 | contig 15552 bp, 14 predicted proteins | sample PEATcosm2014_Bin_45_FD_119772 | JGI IMG/M metagenome (GOLD analysis project Ga0181533, IMG submission 119772) | Peatland microbial communities from MTU Mesocosm Facility, Houghton, MI, USA - PEATcosm2014_Bin11_60_metaG | ecosystem: Environmental > Terrestrial > Soil > Wetlands > Peat | place... | reverse complement strand
TCGCCCGGCCGATCGCCACGCGGCCGCCGGCTGAACCGCTCCAGCGCCGTACCCACGGCGTCGAGAGCCGCGTGGCCGTCGCCCTCCGCGGCCACGGCGCCGAGCGCCACCCGGCCGTCTCCCGCCGCTCTCTGCCGCCCAACCTCGCCTTCGCACATCCACAGTGGAGGATAGCGAACCGATGTGCGCATGGTCAAGACGAACACACCGGTCCGCATGGAACATCTCCGTCTCCCCAGCCTTCGGCGTCGCATCCGGGCACGAGGCTCGGCGCCAGCATCGAACCGCGGCCAGGCCAGGCACGTTCCCATGGGACACTGCTAGCCTTCTCCCGCTGTGCTCATGGCGTCTGACGGGATTCGGGGGGCGGCGCTGGGCTCGTCCCCGGTGCGCGACCTCTCCCGCGCCCTGGACGAGCGCATCCAGGAGCTGGACACGGTGCTTGCCGGCCTCGAGGAGGTGAGCGCGGAGACGACCGCCGAGCGGAGCCGGGTGAGGCTCGCCCTGGCCCAGGCAGAGGAGGTTCGGGGCCAGATCCTGGAGCATCGGAACCTGGTTCAGGTGGAGACGCTGGCCGACGCCGTGCGGCGCAGCGGGGAGCTCTATGCGCGGCTCTGCCACCTGGACGCCCGCCTGGAGGGCATCGAGGAGCGCCGGGCCGGCCTTCGCTCGGAGCGCGAGCAGCTCTCTCAGCTCCGACCCCTGGCGGCTCAGCTCGAGACGGACCAGAGCACCCGGGCAGTGACCGCCGACGACCCCGGGGTGATCTGCCGTCGCGCCGAGCGCCAGCTCCACCGCCTGGTCACCCAGGATCACGAGGCGGTGACCGACCTGATCGTCTCCGGCCCCCTGGAGGACCTCGCCGACGTCGTCCTGGCCGTCGAGCTGATCGGCCACCGGGTCGGCAAGGCACCGGCGCTCACCGTCACCTTCGAGGTCGCCGAGTGCAAGGAGGCGGCACGCCGCGCCCTGGCTCGGATGGATCGCCTCCTCTTCAAGATCAGCCCCCAGGGGTTGGAGGAGGAGGGCCTGGTCACCTCGGTCCGCCGGGTGGGCGCCGATCTCATGGGGATCGTGACCGTCCGCGTCCAGGTGGTCGGGGAGGAGCGCCGGCTGCATCCGTCCACCGGGCTGGCCGCCTTCCGGGTGGTCGTGGAGGCGATCGACAACGCCTACCGCCACGGCCGCAGCGACGAGGTGGAGGTGGTTCTCGCCTTCCTCCCCGGACGGCTCCAGGTGGTCGTCGCCGATCACGGCGAGGGCTTCGACGTCGGGGCCACCGAGGCGCGCCTGGGACGCACCCGCGCCCTCGGGCTGATCACCATGCGCGAGCGGGTGGAGAACGTCGGCGGCACCTTCGAGATCCGCAGTGCCCTCGGCGCGGGATCGGAGGTGAGGGCCGTCTTCACCACCGCCTGGCAGTAGGGCACCGGCCGGAAAGCATCGCCCCGCTGCATCCGGCCAATCCGCCGCGGCGCTGCGGCGCGCAGCCGCCCGGTGCCGCGCCGGCTCCGTGCGGCGCTCGACGCTCAGCCGGTGAGGGCGGCCAGGGCCCGGTAGCGGCCGATCTCGGGCCGGTGGGTGCGTTCCCGCTTCAGCTCATAGAAGGACGGCGCGGTGAGCAGCCAGGCGACCCGGTCCCAGAGCTCGCCGGCGGCCTCGCCGGTGATCCGGGTGTCGATCACCGGGCCGAAGGTGGGGGCGGCGTCGCCCAGCACCAGGGTGGGAACCCCGAAGGCGCCGCGCTCCGCGATCGCGCGGTGCTCCGCCAGCAGCTCGTCCAGCGTGGTCGGGTCATTGCGGGCCGCCTCCTCCAGCCCCGGGTCGAGGCCGGCGGCGGCGAGCGCGCGACTCAGCATCCCCTGGTCGTCAAGGGGCTCGCCCCGCTCGTGATGGGCCTCGCCCAGCTCGGTGTAGAGGCGCGCCAGGGCCTCGTCGCCGCCCGCCCTCCGGGCCGCGACCAGCACTCGCAGGGCGACCTCGCCGGCGCCGTGACTGCGGCGGTGGCCCTCGTCCGCGTCGGTGCTCCGGTTGGCCTCGGCGAGGTCGAACAGCCGGGTGGTGACCCGGATCGGGCGGACCTTCTCGACCTCGGCGAGCCATCGGGAGGTCAGCCAGGCCCAGGGGCAGGCGGGGTCGACGTGGATGGTCACGTCAGCAGCGTTCGTCATCCTCCCACCATACACGGAGGCCCTCGCGCGGCTACCATGCCTGCGTGGTCGCCACGATGCACCGCCTGGAGACCGCCGACGGCACCGTCGTGGCTGAGCGCTGCGCGGTCGCCGGCTCCTTTCTGACCCGGTTTCGCGGCCTGATGTGGCGCCGGGATCTCCCGGCCGGGGAGGGGCTCTGCATCCAGGACTGCGGCTCGATCCACATGTTCTTCATGCGCTTCCCGCTGGACGTCGCCTTCGTCGACGCCGAGGGCCGGATCCTGCACGCCTGCCACACCATCCGGCCCTGGCGCATCTCCCGGATCGTCTTCGGGTCGAAGGCCGCCCTGGAGCTGCCGGCGGGCACCCTGCGCAGCCTCGGCCTCGATCGGGGCTCGGTCCTCAAGCTGGTCTGAATATGCGCGTCTCCATCGTCACCGGTCACCGTGTCCCGCCCGAGACCCGCGCCTACGCCGAGGCGAAGCTGCGCCGGCTCGAGCGGCACGCCAGCCTCCACGACCTCGGCCTCACGGTGCAGCTCGCCACGGCGCTGGTGCCCGCGGCGTCGGCCGAGATCGTCCTTCACGTCCACCGCACCCGGCTGGCCGCGCGCTGCGAGGCGGCCAACGTCCATGAGGCGATCGACGGCGTCATCGACAAGGCGGACGAGCAGGTCCGGCGCCTCCGCGACCGGGTCACCGACCGCAAGGGGCGGATCCGGGCCGACTCCGAGCCGCCCCGCCCGTGAGCTGAGCCGCACCGCCGGACGACCCGGCCGCGACCGCCTCCCCGGTTGAGGGTTGGGGCGGCCGGCCGGCTGGTACGATCCAGCTCGGCACGGGCCCCGCACCCGATCCGGGTGGTTGTGGACCTCCGCCCCACGTCATCATGGAAGCCCGGAGCCCCCCGGTCGGAACCCTGAGGGGCCCGCTAGGAAGTCTCATGTCCCTGTTCAGCAAGGTGCTCGGCGATCCCCACAAGCGGGAGATCAACCGCCACATGCGGGTCGTCGAGGAGATCAACGGCCTCGAGGAGGAGATGCGCGCCCTCTCCGACGAGGAGCTTCGCCACAAGACCGACGAGTTCCGCGAGCGGCTCGGCTACGAGGGTGCCGACATCAGCTTCGGTCAGACCTACGCCGAGGACCTGGACGTGCTCGGTGAGACCGCCGATCGGGCCGCCGCCGAGTTCGCGAGCGGCGACGTGAGCGCCGAGAGCGAGGCGGAGATCGAGCGCCAGTTCGCCCGCCGGGAGAAGAAGGAGCGCGAGTCGGAGCAGGCGGAGCGGCTCGACGAGATCCTCCCCGAGGCCTTCGCGGTGGTGCGCGAGGCGGCGCGCCGGATCCTCGGGATGCGCCACTTCGACGTCCAGCTGGTGGGGGGCATCGTGCTCCACGACGGCAAGATCGCCGAGATGAAGACCGGTGAGGGCAAGACCCTGGTGGCGACCCTCCCCCTCTACCTCAATGCGCTGCTGGGCAAGGGGGCCCACCTGGTCACCGTCAACGACTACCTGGCCCGCCGCGACGCCGGCTGGAACGCGCCCGTGTACCACTTCCTGGGGATGAGCGTCGGGGTGATCGCCGGCCAGAACCTCTCCTTCGTCTACGACCCCGACTTCCTCGACGAGACCCATCCCGACGCCCGCCTCCAGCACCTCCGGCCCTGCACCCGGCGCGAGGCCTACGCCTGCGACATCACCTACGCGACCAACAACGAGCTGGGCTTCGACTACCTGCGCGACAACATGGCGATGACCGTCGAGCAGTGCGTCCAGCGCCGGCTCCACTACGCGATCGTCGACGAGGTCGACTCGATACTGGTCGACGAGGCCCGCACCCCGCTGATCATCAGCGGTCAGGCCAGCGAGCCGACCGAGAAGTACTACACCTACGCCCGGCTGATCAAGAACCTGGTCCCCGAGGACGACTACACGAGTGACGAGAAGACCAAGTCGGTGACCCTCACCGACGAGGGCGTCGCCAAGCTCGAGAAGTGGACCGGCATCAGCAACATCTTCGACATCGAGCACGCCATCGAGGCCCACCAGGTCAACCAGGCGCTCCGCGCCGCTGTCCATTACCAGCTCGATCGGGAGTACATCATCCGGGACGGCGAGGTGGTGATCGTCGACGAGTTCACCGGCCGGACCATGCCCGGACGGCGCTGGAGCGATGGCCTCCACCAGGCGATCGAGGCCAAGGAGGGGGTCCAGGTCCAGCAGGAGAACATCACCCTCGCGACCATCACCTTCCAGAACTTCTTCCGTCTCTATCACAAGCTGGCGGGCATGACCGGCACCGCCATCACTGAGGCGGAGGAGTTCGACAAGATCTACAAGCTGGAGGTGGTGCCCATCCCCACCAACCAGCCGATGATCCGGCGTGACGAGGCCGACCTCGTGTACCAGACCGAGGCCGCCAAGTTCAAGGCGGTGGTTGACGACATCGTGGAGCGCCACCAAGCCGGGCAGCCGGTGCTGGTCGGCACGACCAGCATCGAGAAGTCGGAACGCCTCTCCCGACTGCTCGAGAAGCAGGGCGTGCTCCACAACGTCCTCAATGCCAAGCAGCACGAGCGTGAGGCGGTGATCATCACCGAGGCCGGGCAACCCGGAACGGTCACCATCGCGACCAACATGGCGGGGCGCGGCACCGACATCGTGCTCGGCGAGGGCGTGGCCGACCTCGGGGGCCTCTACATCATCGGCACCGAGCGGCACGAGTCACGCCGGATCGACAACCAGCTCCGCGGCCGCGCCGGGAGGCAGGGCGACCCCGGGGAGACCAGATTCTTCCTGTCGTTCGAGGACGACCTGCTGCGCGTCTTCGGCGGTGAGCGGATCCAGGGGCTCATGGGCCGGCTGCACGTGGACGAGGACGTCGCCCTCGAGTCCAAGATGTTCAGCCGCCAGATCGAGAGCTCTCAGGCCCGGGTCGAGGGCTATCACTTCGACACCCGACGCCATGTCGTCGAATACGACGACGTCATGAACAAGCAGCGCGAGATCATCTACGGCGAGCGGCGCAAGATCCTGGAGGGCGTCGACACCCGGGCCAACTTCCTCAACATGCTGGGAAACGTCGTCAGCGAGGAGACTCCCACCTTCTGCGAGGGCCGGAGCCGCGAGACCTGGGACCTCGAGGGGCTCTGGGATCGGATGCGCCAGTTCTCCGGGCCGCTGCTCCCGGCGGTCGCCGAGGTCGACCTGAGCTCGCTGGGCGAGAGCGTCCCCGAGGTGATCGAGACCATCGTCGGGGAGCTGACCTCGATCTACGAGGAGCTGGAGGAGAAGCACGGCGCCGAGCTGATGCGGCGCGCCGAGCAGCTCGTGATGCTCAGCGTGATCGACGAGAAGTGGCGCGCCTACCTGACCCAGATGGAGCACATGCGCGAGTCGATCGGCTTCCATGGCTACGGCCAGATGGACCCGCTGGTCGAGTACAAGCAGGAGGCCTACCGCTCCTTCCAGGACCTGATGGCGGAGATCCAGCGGGACATCGTCCGCTTCCTCTACACCATCAAGTTCGAGGCCCTGCAGCCGGCGCAGGAGCCGGCACCGTCCGAGGCAGCCGCCGGCGAGACCGCGCCGGCCTCACCCCGTTCGGACCAGCCCGGAGCGGGCCGGAGCGCCGAGCCCGAGGCCGCCCCACCCCCGGCGCGTCCCGCCGCCGCGGCCGCGAGCGGCTCCCTCGCCCGGGCCACGGTGAGAGGGGGCGGCTCGGCACCGGCGCCGGCCACCGGCGTCACCTCTGCGCCCGTTCCCGCCGTCTCCCCCCCGTTCACCCCTGTGCCCGCTCCCATGCCGATCCCCGAGCTCGCCCCCACCCCGGTCAGCGTCGGCCCGGGACGGGCGGCGGCCCCCGCCCGCCGTGGCGTGGCCATCCCGGGGGTCGCCGGCATGCTGCCCCAGACCCGGGTGCGCAACGTGGTGGAGAGCTCCGCGGCGGGGACCCGCCGCACCGACGGCAGCGGGACCCAGCAGGGCGCCAATGGCAATGGCTCGCCGCGCAAGATGGGCCGCAATGAGCGCTGCTGGTGCGGCAGCGGCAAGAAGTACAAGTTCTGCCACGGGGCATAGGTCGTCCCGTGTCGGCCACCGTCGCCAGCTGACCGCAGAGCTGCCGGGCCGCTGGTGCCAGCAGCCCGCCGACCGCGGCGGCTTCGTACCCTTCGCGGTCAGCCACCACGACGGGGCCGATCGGCTGGCGCATCCACGCGTACAGGCGGTGCCACGGACCCCGGGGAGTGGAGAGCGGGGCCGGGCTCAGACCGCCACGACCACCCCGACGATCACGAGGGCCGGCAGCAGCAGGCAGGCCACGGCCAGGGTGGACAGCCTGCGTGTCGCGACGAGGCGCCGCCATTCGCAGGTGAAGCCCACCGCCGCCACCAGCGTGACGATCACCGTGAGCGCCAGGGCGATGAGGCTCCCGGGATAGACGTCCCCCCGGCTGGGAGGACCGGTGACCAGGGTCGCGAGCTGGAGCCCGGAGAACGCACCGTCGAGCACGACCGCCAGGGCAAACAGGAGGAGTGCGGTCCCGTGCCCGGGCTGCCGAGCCCCGAGTCGACGGCTGGCGGAGCCGTGCACGCGAACAGCCTACCTCGGGCGTGGTCGGGGGGCGAAGCGGGTGACGTGCGACACCGCCTCGGTCACCGGGCCCGACCGAACTCCCGGCGGCTGCGAGGAGCGCATGATCCGCGGGTGGAGGAGCCACGCGGATGACCGGCATCGACGTCACCGCGACCCTGCAGGCGCTCGGCCAATCGTACCGGGCGGTCACCGCGTCGGTGCGCACCCTGCCCGAAGCGGCGTTCGAACGGCCGACGCGGTGCCGGGGCTGGACCGTCCGAGATGTCCTCTTCCACCTGCTGCTCGACCCCCAGCGGGCGCTCGTCGCCCTGGCAACCCCCACCACCGAGGCGGCGACCACCGACCTCGTGGCCTACTGGCGTCTCTTCCAGCCGGGCACCGAGCAGGCGGAGCGACACGCCGAGTTCGTCCGCCGGGCGGCATCCGCATATGCCCGTCCGGCCACGCTGGTCGAGGAGTGGGAGGAGACCTCCGAGGCCGCGCTGCGCGCGGCGGCGTCGGCGGTCATGGCCGGCTGGGCAGAGCACCAGGTGACGGCGCGGGCGACCCGGCGTACGGGGAGGGAGCCCGCTGCGGCGAGCGGCAGGGTGCGCACCCAGGGCATGGTCATCGCCCTCCCCGACCTCCTGGCCACCCTGACGGTGGAGGCGGTGCTCCACCACCTCGATCTCACCGTGAACCTCGACAGCTCCCCGCCGGCGCCGCCCGCGGCGCTCGAGGTGGTCCGGCTGACGCTCGACGGCCTGCTGGGCAGCCCTCTGCCGGTGGCGTGGGATGCCGAGACCTACGCGCTCAAGGCCACCGGCCGTATTGCCCTCGCTAGCGGCGAGCTGGATCGCCTCGGCGCACTCGGCGCCAGGCTGCCGCTGCTGGGCTGAACGGGGCCCGCGGCGATCCTCCCCGCCGATCGCGGCGCCGGCGGGTCAGTCGGCCTGCGCCAGGCCGCGCAGATGGTTCCAGAGCAGCTCGACCGCGGGCGTGTGCACCCCCTCGCGCCGGGCGGCGGTGAACGACTGCAGGACCCGCGGTCCGCGGTAGGGGAGCACGGTCAGCCGACCCGCCGCGACGTCGGTCTCCACCAGGGCACGGGGCATGACCGCGAAACCGAGACCCGCCCGGAGCGCCGGGACCAGCGCCCCCTCCTCCAGCTCGACCGTCTCGGCGTCGCGGCCGCGGTCCCCGAGCACCTGGAGGGCGAGCTCGTGGGTGGCGGTGCCGCGCTCGTGCTGGAGGTGCCGGTACGCGTTCAATTCGGCGGCGGCCTGGCGGCTGCGCGCGAGCGGGTGGCTCGGAGCGCAGACCAGCGCCATCTCGGTCCGCTCCATGGTCATCGACTCCAGACCCGGCGCGTAGACGCTCGCACCGGTGAAGATGATGTCCACCTCGCCGCCCTGCAGCATCACGATCATGTCCCGGAACCGAGCGATGCGGAGGCGCAGGCTCAGGCGGGCGTGGGCGGCGACGAAGGGGGCCAACCAGCCGGGGACCCGGTGGGCGCCGACCACGTGCCCGGCGGCCACCGAGATCTCCCCCCGCTCGTCGCTCAGGAAGCTGATGCGCAGCTCGTCCACCAGGGCGAGGTCGTCGAAGATCCGGGTGGCGACGGGGCGCAGCGCCCGCCCCACGTCGGTGAGCCGGACATTCCTGCCCACCCGCTGGAAGAGCGGCAGGCCGAGTCGTTTCTCGAGCCGGTGGACCACCGTGCTCACCGAGCCCTGGGAGATGCCCAGGGCGTCGGCGGCCGCGCTCACGTGCTGCCGCTCGGCGACCGCGAGGAAGGTGTGGAGCTGGTCCAGGGTGATCTCCGGCCGCGGTCGCGCCAGCGAACGCAGCCTGGCGCCGGCGCGGGGCGGCGCACTGTCGGGCTCGAGGGGCGGGGGGAGGTCGCTCACAGTTCTTCTGAGAAGAATGAAAGCATACGACCCATAGGCTTGATGATGTGCATACCCACTGCCAGACTGGGCGCTCAGCGCAGGGGGGGAGCAGCCGAAGGAGGAGAGACGTGCCCGACGACCTGACGGCCGCTGCCCGGGAGCTCGAGGGAGCGAGCGCCGAGGCGATCCTGGCCTGGGCGTTCGAGCGCTTCCAGCGGGTGGCCCTGGTCGCGAGCTTCCAGGCCGAGTCGATCGTGCTCATCGACATCGCCAGCCGGCTCCGCCCCGGTGTGCAGGTCGTGACCATCGACACCGGCCGCCTTCCCGAGGAGACCCACTCCCTCATCGACGCCGTGCGGCGCCGGTTCCCGGTCCGGCTTCGGGTGATCACCCCCGAACCGGCCGCCGTCGAGTCGATGACCGCCGACCATGGCCTCAACCTCTTCCGGCGCTCCCCCGAGCTGCGTCACCTCTGCTGCGAGGTCCGCAAGACCCGCCCGCTCAGCGCCGCGCTGCGCGGGTACGACGCCTGGGTGACCGGTCTGCGCCGCGAGCAGGCGAGCAGCCGCGCCGCCACGCCGGTGGTGGCGCGCGACCCCGCCCATGGCGGCATCGCCAAGCTGGCCCCGCTCGCGGACTGGAGCCACGATGAGGTCTGGGACCACGTCCGCGCCCATGACCTGCCCCGCCACGCGCTCTACGCGCGCGGCTACACGTCGATCGGCTGCGCGCCCTGCACCCGGGCAACCCGGCCGGGCGAGGCCGAGCGCGCCGGGCGCTGGTGGTGGGAGGATGACCCGGTCAAGGAGTGCGGCCTGCACCTGGCCTGGGCGGGCCCATCCCGCCGGGAGGCCGCCGGCTGACACCGCGGCCAGTGGGGAGGAGGAGATGCGCGACCCGGCGCCGCTCCCGCCCCCTGAGGTCGTCGCCCGCCTCCGCGCCGCCGGCTGCGTCTTCGCTGAGGACGAGGCCGCCCTGCTGATCGCGGCGGCGGCGCCGCCGGAGGACCTCGCCGTGATGGTGGAGCGCCGTGCCGCCGGTGAGCCGCTCGAGTACGTCCTCGGGTGGGCGGAGTTCTGCGGGCTGCGGGTGGCGGTCGAGCCCGGGGTGTTCGTCCCCCGGCATCGCACCGAATTCCTCGCCTCTCAGGCGGTCGCGCACACCCGCCCGGGAGCGATCGTGGTGGACCTCTGCTGTGGCTCGGGTGCAGTGGGTGCCGCGGTGCTGGCGGCGTCGCCCTCGGTCCAGTTGCACGCCACCGAGATCGATGCCGCCGCGGTGGGGTGCGCCCGGCGCAACCTCGCCACCGTCGGAGGTCGGGTGCACGCGGGTGACCTCTACCACCCGCTGCCCGCCGGCCTGCGCGGCCGGGTCGACGTCCTGGTGGCCAACGTCCCGTACGTGCCCACCGATGAGATTCCCCTCCTGCCGCGCGAGGCGCGGCTGTACGAGCCGCGTCAGGCGCTCGACGGAGGCCCCGACGGCCTCGACGTGCTGCGCCGGGTCGCCGCCGAGGCGCCCGTCTGGCTGGCCCCCGGCGGTCATCTGCTGGTCGAGACGAGCGCGGCGCAGGCCCCGCGGGCCGCGGAGATCCTCACCGCGAGCGGGCTCCTGGCGGAGGTGACCAGCCTCGACGAGATGGACGCCACCGTCGTCATCGGAGCCATGCCAGGGGGGAACCGCCCCTCGCGCGAACCCGGCGTTGCCCAGCCCCGTCCTGGCGCCCGAGCCGATCTTCGTCGGCAGCCGGCCCGCTGACCCGTCTCCCGTCCGACCGCCGCCCTATGCAGGGGTCGCGATCGCGGTGGGGTGGGTGGGCTGGTACAGGAGGACCTCCACCTCCCCGGGCAGGACCAGCGTGACCGCCCGGCCGAACCGCCGCGCCTCGGGGTCGCCCCGCACCCTCACCCCCCTGGCGCGCAGCTCGGAGACGGTGGCCTCGAGGTCGTCGCACATCAGCGAGATCTCGTGGGCCGGCGCCTCACCGGGGTGGACACCGACCTCCGCCGGGGGCGCGGTGAAGATCAGCCAGCCGCCACCGGCGTCGACGTGGGACCAGCCGAAGGCGTCGCGGAGGGTCTGGCGCAGCGCCTCCGCCTCCGGAGAGAAGAAGAGCAGGTGCACGCCGGTGACGGCCATGGAGATCTCCTCAACTGTGCCAGGTCAGCACGTCCGCATTGTCGTCGACGGCGACACAGAAGGAGGTGGAGGGGCACGACACCGCCTCCAGCCCGTACCCGGAGCTGGCCGGGAGAGGTGCGGACCACGAGCTCCCGCTCAACATCACCGAGCGGTTCGAGTCCTCGTCCACCGCCATGCAGAAGGAGGTGGTGGGGCAGGAGACCGCGGTGAGGCCACCGGAGACCCCGTCGATAGCGTCGACGTCCGCCCTGGTGGACCAGGAGCTGCCGTTGTACGTGTAGACGCCACCGTTGCTGCCGACCGCAACGCAGAACGACGAGGAGGCGCAGGAGACCCCGTCAGGCGGACCGGTGCCGGAGGCCTCACCGGTCCCGAGCCCGGTGGCATGGGACCACGAGGAGCCGTTGAAGGTGAAGGCGCCGGTGCCGCCGACGCCCGCGCAGAAGCTCGGCGAGGTGCAGGACACCGAGGTCAGGATGCCTTCGGTCGAATCCACCTGGACCGGGCTGGACCAGGCCGATCCGTCGAAGGTGTACGCGTTGCCGGAGTTGTCCACGGCGACGCAGAACGACGGGGAGACGCACGATACGGCCTCGAACTGGCCGACCGTGTCAATCCCCGTGAAGGGCGTCCACGAGCTCCCGTCGTACGTCAGCGCATCACCGGCGCTGTCCACCGCGGCGCAGAAGCCGGCCGTGGGGCAGGAGATCGAGACCAGGCTGTTGGGCTGGTCGACGGGGGCGGGCGCCGACCACGAGCTGCCGTCGTAGGTGAGGGCGTTCCCGGAGGTCGCCGTCCCCCCCGAGCTGGCGTCGACGGCGACGCAGTCGGTGGTCGACGGGCAGGAGACCGCCACCAGGTCGAGGCCGGCGTCGATGCTGACGGCGGTCGACCAGCTCCCGGTCCTGGCCGCCGGGGTCGAGGTCGCCGCGGTGGGGGCTGGGGTGGCGGATCGCGGCGCCGCCGAGGCCGTGCTGCTCGAGGCCGTGGGGGTCGAGGCGCGCGCGGTCGGGCTCGCGGTGATCCCTCCGCAGGCGCTGACGGCGGCCCCGGCCAGCAGGCAGGCGGCGATCCCGGCGGCGAGGCGTCCCGTCACTCCCGCGCGAACCCGATCGACTGCCCGTGTGGCCATGCGCGCCACCTCCCTGCCGGCCCGCGCCCAGATCGCTTCGTTCGCCTCCCGGCCCCCGGCGACCTGGCCCACCGCCGCTCATCCAGCCGGTGGGGATGCTAGCACGCCCCCGGAGTCCGTTCAGTCGGGGATGTCCGCGAGTGGGCTGGCTGACGCCCCCCATCCCGCCGCCTCCCCGCTGGCCTGCGGGCCGAGTGCCGAGACGCCGAGAAGCACCAGGCCGCCGAGCCCCAGCGCAAAGACGAGGACCTGCCAGGTGACGGTCGGGGCGAGCAGTAGAGCAAGGGTTGCCCCGCTGGCCATACCCAGGAAGCGGCTCGTCGAGACCGCCCCCTGGATGCGCCCTACGGTTGCCGGGGCTTGGCTCTGGACGAGCACCCCGCCCTCCACCTGAGCCAGGCTTGCCGCGGCCGTGCTCAAGGCCAGGACAAGGAGGTCGGCGGCGGGGGGGCCGATGATTGCGAGTAGCCCTGCTCCAGCGATCTCGGCGGCCACGCCAGGGAGGATCACCTGTCGACGTCGGAGGGGTCGCCAGAGAGCTAGTAACGAACCTCCCACGCTCCCGAGCCCGACCGAGGCATAGAGAAGCCCAGCGTCGGCGGAGCTCCCCAAACGTTCGGAAGCGAGTGCGGGGAGAGCTGCCTGGAGGGCGATGATCGTGGCCGTCGCTGAGAAGGCGCCTACGAATATGACGCGGAGAGTTCGCTGGCGCATGACGGCAGCGAAACCCCCGAAGGCAGCCCCCAGCGGGCTCACGCGCTGGGCCGCCCCGCCGGGTATGGCTGGGACAGACAGGAAGAGCGCGGCGGCGACGCCGAAGGTGACGGCGTCGGCAAGGACGAGTGGCACGGCCCCCAGGGACGGCAGTAGCAGCGCGCCGATGGCGGGCGACACCAGCATCGCTCCGCCGATGAGCAGGATGTAGGCGAGGTTCAGAGCATGGCGGCTCGGCCCCGTGGCCAGGCGCGCCATCACAGCGGCAGTCAGCGGCTGCCATGAGCCACCTATGAGTTGGGAGATACCGGCCAGCACGTAGACGGACCACAGTGCGTGACCTGACGCCAGAGGCACTGCGATCGCGGCCGTGATCGCTCCTTGCGAGACAGCTGCTCCGAGAATCGCTAGGCGAGGACTCACGAGGTCGCCCAGCGGGCCGCCCAACCACGAGCCGAGCGGACGGGGCGCCACGCGTACCAGGAAATACCCGGCCGTCGCCCCGTAGCTATGGGTGTCCTGATACAGCACGACCGCGAGGGCGAAGGTCGTCAGCCAATCCCCGAAGGCAGAGACGCCCACCCCAGCGAGAAAACGGATGGCCACGCCCCGACGCATCGGCGTAGTTTCCGCCTTTCGAACCACCACCGCGTGAGTGTCGGCAGTCAGTAGCTGCCGACACCCGGCATCACGGCTCAACCTCAGTCACTGAGGCCAAGCCGACGCCACTTAGGTCTCTACCAGCTGTTGGTCAGGACCACAACAAGCCCTCCAATCCCATCAATCGCAAGGGACCCAGGCCCTTGCGGGCCCCATTGTGACAGGACGTACGATGGTTTGTGAAGGTTGGGTCGCGCAGCGGCCACGTTCCGGTGGTTAGTCGGCCCGAAGCGGCGCTTCGGCGGTAGGCAGCCCAAGCTGGGATTGCCACAGGCGGCCCACGAGCGAGTGACATCGTGCGTGGAGGCGGCCCGCCGGTCGTAGGCTTCCCGCATGCCTTCGAAACAGCGTGAGGCTGTGGCAGGCGAACGAGGTCGGCTCCGAGGGTTGAGCCGCCTGCTGTGGTCGCTACCCCCGTCGACCCCCAGCCCTCGTCTCAGACTGGGAATGGCGCTGGTGGGCTTCGTCTCGCTCACGTGGGTTGCCGCCGTGGCAGTCGCGGCGACGGCCATGCCTTGGTCGGGGAACTGGGCTGCGGCCATCCTCGCCGGGGCGCTCGTCCTCGGCATGGCTGCGTATGCGGTCCCCAGCTTCGGGGGGGTTCAGGCACGCTGGGCGGCCTCGGGCTTCTTCCATCTCGCCTTCAGCTTCACGGTGGGCCCCCCCGCGATCCTGACGATGGCGGTGGCCGAGTCCCTGGGGGTGGTGCCACGCAGGAAGCCGGGGGCGTTTCGAACAGCCGCGAACATCTCGAACCATTTCCTGGCAGACGCCTCAGCCTGGGCGACGTTCCATTGGGTGGCCGGTGCCCACCCCAGCCCACTCGCCTTGGCGGTCGCTGGCGTCGCGGGAGCCCTGAGCGAGGGGATCGTCAACCGGGTGGTGCTGATGATCTCCCTGTGGCTGGCGCACGAGCCCGCCTCTGTCCGAGGCTGGGGTCTCAACCTGGCCCAGTCGCTTCCCGTGGTGGTTCCTTTTGGCGTCACGGCATCTGCGGCGATCTACCTCAACCGCGCCGAGGGGACGTGGGGAATCGTGACCCTGCTCCTGCCGCTCGCGATCGTTCAGGCGTCGATGGTGGCGCTAGCTCGGCGCGCACACGCCCAGGCTCGAGCGCAGGAGCGCGAGGCGGAGGCTCTCCGTCGCGAGGCCAGGGCGTCGCGGGTGGCCGCCAGTGCGCTCCGGCGGGCGGGCGACGCCTCCGAGGTGGAGCGCAAGAGGATCGCCGCCGACCTCCACGACAGCGTCATCCAGGACGTGTCGGGGCTCCTGTTCCGCTCCAGCGCAATGCTGGGCCGTCTTGCCGACGGCGACCCGTCGATCTCCTCCCGTGAGGGCGTCGAGACCTTCCTCAACTACACGCGGAACCTCGCCGCCGAGGCCGTTCGCGAGCTGAGGACGCTCATGGTCGAGCTGGCGCCCCCCCTCCTCGACGAGGAGGGCCTCTCGTCGGCGCTCCGGCAGCTCCTGAGCAGGCTCGACCGCGACCACATCTCCTGGGTCCTTGAGTGCACGGAGGAGCCGCTCGACCAGCGGCAGCAGCGGCTCGCCTACCGGGTGATCCAGGAGGCGCTCCGGAACGTGGTCAAGCACGCCGAGTGCCACACCGTGTGGGTCGCGGTCCGCACCGAGAGTGACCGGCTGCTGGTGTCGATCCGGGATGACGGCCGTGGCTTCTCGGCGGCCGAGCGTGCCGAACAGCGCAAGAAGGGCCACGCCGGGCTCGGCCTGCTCGCCCAGACCGCTCGCGACGGGGGCGGCGAGCTCTCGGTCACCTCCGCTCGGGGGAAGGGCACCCGGGTGGAGATGTCGGTTCCGATGCTCCCGCCGACGGTCGCTGAGGAGCCGACCGACGGTGACGAAGCGACGGTCACCGCTGCTCCCGGGTCCCGCCCGGGCGTCGATGGGCAAGCGGTGATGGCGGGTGGTGGTGGGGACGGCCTCGAGACGCCTGAGCTTGACGCCAGAGGCTCGCGGCCACGGAAACCGCGCTCCCGGGCGCCGGCCGCCTCCGGCCGCTGACCTCACCGACCGGGCCGCCCCGGTGAAGGGCGGAGCACGGTCCGGTCGCTCCCGCGTGACGGCCCGGCTGATCGGCACATTCGGGCCCCTACAATGCGGCTGCCGGAATTGGGGACGGTAGCGCTCACGAGAGGTTTTCAGGTCATGGGCAGCAGCGGCAAGATCCGCCTCCTCATCGTCGACGACCATCCCGTGGTCCGGCAGGGCCTGGCCGACATCTTCGACCGGACCGAGGACATCCAGGTCGTCGGGCTGGCCT
>Ga0181533_1003966_pt1 | contig 15554 bp, 7 predicted proteins | sample PEATcosm2014_Bin_45_FD_119772 | JGI IMG/M metagenome (GOLD analysis project Ga0181533, IMG submission 119772) | Peatland microbial communities from MTU Mesocosm Facility, Houghton, MI, USA - PEATcosm2014_Bin11_60_metaG | ecosystem: Environmental > Terrestrial > Soil > Wetlands > Peat | place... | reverse complement strand
CTGCTAATTTCACCGCGCGGAATTGTTGGTAGCGCCCGACAACTTTTATGATTTCGCCTTTGTCATTGGTGGAAAACAATGTGAAGCTACGGATGATGTCGAGCAGGTTGTGTCGGTCCAACAACCCTGCCACGAGACGCTGCTGGTCGTTGGGGCTGCTGCTGCCATGATCCAGCTCATTCAAGGTGCGCAGGAACGGGTCCGCCCAGCGGTAAAAGTATTTTTCGCTGTGGGTGGTGATGGTGCCGAACTTTGCTTCTTGCCGGCAAGTGGTGATGACGAACTGGTTGTAATAAAAAAGTGGCGGGCTGCCTTCGCCCTTTTCCCCACGCTGTTCGCTATAGCGCAGGAGCTGGTCGATCGCTTCCGGAATCGGCTCCTTCACCTTTGGTGATTTGCATTCGATCACGACGATCGGCAGTCCGTTGAGGAACAGAACGATGTCTGGGACGATATGGTTTTCGGTGCCGAGAATGCGCACCTTGAACTGGCAGACGGCGATGAAACGGTTGTTGTCGCGGTGCTTGAAATCGATGAAGCGCACGGTGGGACTTTTCTCATGCGTTTTGCGGTTCTCGCTGACACTGGTGTTTTCGATCAGCAGATTGAAGGCATGGCGGTTGTTTTGGATAAGGCTGGTGCTGGGGAAGCTCGCCGTGAGCTGCTTGACCACCTCCTCAACCTGATCGTCTTCCAGCCACGGATTGATGACCTTCAACTGCTCCCGCAGCACCGGCAGCATGAGGATTTCGGTGAAAGTCTCGCGGAATGTATCGCTGGGCTGTTGTTTGTTATCGAGATCAATGACCTCCCACTGCAATCCTGCGAGCTGATGCAACAGCGGCTTCTCGACGTGGTTGCGTTCGTCGAGCTTGAGTTCATTGGCGGTTTGGTCAGTATTAGCCATAAGCAATTTCACTCAATGGGTTGTTCCCGGCTCTAGCAATGGCGTGACACGTTTCTTGCCGGCGAGGAGGTCTTGCATGAGGGCGGTTTTTATGAGGTTCATCTTCTTCAGCTCCTCCAACAGATGCTCGACTCCATCGCTCAATGCATCCAGCCGGAGATGAATTCTCTTTTGCTCGTCCAAGGGAATTCGCGGTACAAAGGGAGACAGCAATTTCGCTGGCGACGTGTGACGAACGGTAGTTCCGGTAGCTGTTGCCTTAATCTCTCGACGATACAGGTCAGAATTCATCAGTATGGCTAGGAATCGTGTATCCATTTCGATGGCTTGGTTCACGCAAACCTTGCCAACTCGCTGATTATGCAAAACGTTGTCTGTATGATGCAGAATCGCCGTTCTGCCGAGGATTGCCATTTCCTTAGTAAGGTCAGTCATCACCACCACCACGTCTCCATTCGCGAGAATAAACTCACGCGGCACAGCCCCAGTATAGTACTTGGTATTGCGTCCAGTGAAATAGAGACCTCCGTCAACGTGGAAATTTCCTGGAGTGAGTAAGACATTATCGTTTCGTTGATCTGAAAAGAATTCGCCTGAAAACGCGTATCCATGTTTAATGTGGATTAATGTGCCCAGTGGGCACGCTTCCCATTGCACGGGAATTCGCCCCAGCGGGGAGTCCTTGAAAGCGTGGGTTGTTTCGGAGCGGAGGTTTCCGTGCTCGTCGATGCCTCGGGTGAGGAGGTCCTGCGTCAGGCCGGCATCGATCCGCTGGTGCTTGGCGATCAGCGCCTCCGTCTGTTCAATCGCACGGCCCAGCGTTGAGAGGATTTCGGCGATTTTGGCTTGTTCGAGGAAGCAAGTAGGAAACAGGAGCTCAACCGTGGACAGAGCTCTTTTTGAAATCTCGGCAAAGGTTGTCCCTTCTCCAAGGCTTTTCACCTTACCGATGTTGAAAAGAACATTGTAGTAAGCGAATTCAGGATGGTATGCGCTCTTGAGCTTGATCGTCTTACATCCCTGATTTGTGCAGAAAGGGACAGTTGGAAGCGCCACATATCCAATCGGCGCCCGAGACGAAATTACTAGACTGCCCGCAGGCAGCAGGCGAGCCGAACATCCGTTGAGGCCTTTTTCGGTAATCCGCTTGCTGGAATCGCTCAGGTAGGGCGTGTTCAATCTACTCAGATCGTAAGGTGTTATCCAAACTATTTCACCATCCCAGAACGCCCGATTTGATGTTGAAGGAGTCGATCCCGAGAAGATCATCCCAATCTCGTCAAGGCGCATTGTTTTCCAGCTATTAGGGATATCCATTTTATTCATTTGAAATACCCCAAACCTGCCAGAAATCCATCAAGTCGACTCCGGGTGTTGCTTCGTTCGGATTCGAGATCGCGGCTAGAGACGGCGTATTTATCCCAAAGATTTTCGACTATCTGAATTAGCTCCCGTTTCTCGGCATTGAGGTAACGATTGAGTTCGCCGTTTGCTAGATCGTAAAGCTTCTTCAGGATGAGCAACCTTGCTTCAGCCTCGGTGAGCTCGCCGCCGATGCTGGCGACGAGGGCGTCAGTCTTTGCGATGCGCACCTCCAGCGCCACCTTATCTTTTTGCAGCGCGGTGATCTTTTTCTTTTCCTCCTTGTTATCCACACTAAGGGCAACCAACTGAACGTTCACCTGAGTTAGCAGGCGTTGGCTCTCGGCTTTGAACTCGCTGCCACCAAGACGCTTGAGTTGGAGCCTGTGTTGCAGCTCGTCAATCAGTTGCTTGAGTTCGGTTTTGCTCTCCTTGATTCGTTTCTCCAAATCAGCGATCGCTTTTTCCTGCGCCTGTAAGTTTTTTAATTCCTTCCTAGCGGATTCGCCTTTGCTATCCTTTAAGTCGTCGATAAGCTCTTTAAGGGCTTTCTTGATGATCGCGGCGGTTACGGTTTCGTCCTCGTCGGGCTCATAGGCGGCCACTTCTTGGGCGGTTTCCACGGCCTCGGCCAGTTCACTTTGGGTCTTGCTAATCTTGGACTCCAACAGCTCAACGGCGTCGGCCTCCGCCTGAAAAAAGGCAGCGATGAGATAGGCGTCGGGAATCAGAGTGTGGTGCCACCCCGTGGAAATGATGGTCTTGAGATCGTAACGAATCTGTTGCCACCAATTTACGAAAACTCCGGCGCTCTTAAACTCGTCGAGAACGCCAATAGGAATGAGCTTTTTCTTGATAGTGGAGAGTAGCTCGTGACGGACTTCAGGCATTTTCTTGCCTTCGCGCAGCTCTGCGAAGTCGTCGCGTGCCACGCGCCACCACGCCTCCAGCGCGTTGTGGTGCGCGGTGATCATTTTTTGTAGCGAACCGTCGCATTCCATGGTCGCCTTGATAGTAGGTTTGGCTGCTATGGCTGGAAGAAAGGCGAGGTAGCTCTGGCGTTCTGATTGGAACAGTATCTTGGAATTGATGCCAAACTTCGCGAAGTCACTTTGTCTGGCCTCGACTTCCGTCTCGGGCACGCCACCGATGAGATGGGCCTGCACGTCCTCCGGCTCCGGGTCGGGCGTATTGTCCACGTAGCGGCGAATGTTGAGATTGTAGTCGTGCTTCTCCGCGATCTCCGCCGTGTCCACGAGACGGCTGTATTTTGGCAGCTCGCGCTTATGGGTGAAGACGAAATCGATTTTCTCAATGTCCTCGGGGCGAAGCTTATTCTGGTTCTTGCCCTCGGCGTATTCGCGATCGGCATTGATGAAGAGGACTTTCCCGCGTAGGGCGTCGGGCTTGTTCTTGTTCGCCACGATGACGCAGGCGGGAATCCCCGTGCCATAAAAGAGGCCGGGAGGCAGGCTGATGATGGCCTCGATCACGTCGTCATTGATGAAGAGTTCGCGGATCAGCTTTTCCTTGCCGCCCCGGAACAGCACGCCGTGGGGCATGATGGTGGCCATATGACCGTCCGGCTTGAGGCTCGCCAGCATGTGCTGGACAAACATGAGGTCAGCCTTTTTTCCGGTCTCCGGGCACCATTCGCGGAAGCGGGAGGGAAACTTCAGAGTCGCGCGGCTGTAATTTTGGGAGAAGGGCGGGTTGGCGAGGACCCGGTCGAACTTCCGGATTTGGCCATGATCGAGAATCTGCGGGTCTTCCAACGTATCGCCGTTCTCAATGGTGAAGCGGGTGATGTTGTGGAGGATCATGTTCATGATGCAGATTGACCAGACGGTGCCGTTCGAATCCTGCCCATAGAGGGCAAGATCATTGGGATTCCGTCCTTGCTCTTCCACATACTGATGGCTCTGAATAAGGAAGCCGCCCGAGCCGACTGTGGGGTCGTAAATTTCATTACCCGCGGCTGGCTTCACCAATTGCACGAGCAGGCGGACAACTTCGGCGGGGGTATAAAACTCGCCTCCTTTTTTTCCGGCGCTGTCCGCGAAAAACTTGATGAGATATTCGTAGGCTGCTCCGAGGAGGTCGGGAAACTCGAAATTGTCGTTCACAAGAACGAATTGTGGCTGATTGAAATGGTCGAGAAGGTCTTTCCATTTCTGATCCGGAATTTTCGTCTTCCCCTTCACCGCGTTGAAATCGATATTGTTCTTTAACACTCCCGCGAGCGCGTCATTTTCGTCTTCGACAGCTGCGATGGCCTTATTCAGCATATTGCCAATGTCTTGCTTCAGGTCTTTGAGCGCGGGAACCTCATCGCCATTTTCGTCCTTCCAGGACTCATGCCATCGAGCCCGAACTGGGACAAAAAAGGTCTCTCCATAAGATGTCTTATCTTCGAGAAGCTCTCTAAGGAGGGCGCGGTCGGTAATGTGGGCGAAATCCTTCTTTCGAAGATTCTCCCGCTTGCGGTCGAATTCATCCGAGAGACGCTTTATGAACAGCAGACCGAAGATAAATTCCTTGAATTCGGAGGCATCCATCTTTCCGCGCAGGATGTCTGCGGCCTTGAAAAGAAAACTTTCGAGCTGAGAGAGTGTGATTTTGTCCTGTGTCATATTAATATGTGATCCGCTGACTTATCTGGGGTGCAAGGAACTCGTTGAGTCGGGCTGCGATGAGCTTCCGGCATTGCGCGAGAAAGGCTTTGTAGTTTGGCACGTCCGAGAGATTCCGCTCAAGGGGAATGCCCGGGGCCTCGAAAATCTGAGACCCGTGTTGCGCCACGAGAGGGGAGAGATAAGTGGCGGGGGGCTTGTCGCTGATAGCTCTGTTTATCTTACCACCCATGAATGCCAAGTTGGCGATATCGTCCGCCTCTCTGGAAGTGAAGCCTTTCTTGAGCCGTGCCTTTGGAAAAATATGGTGGAATTGCAGCCTATGATGGGCTCCGGGAGGAACAAGCGATAGCCGCAACTGTCCGCGCTGGATCATCGACACCAATTCTTCAACGGTTGCTTCCGCTTTCGCCATTCGTTCTGCCCGGCAATGTTATTGTAAGGTTCACGCTTGGTCCAGCATCGCGCGTGGATCGCTGCGAAGCAAGAGGCGAAAAGCCCAGTGTTGGGGGGTGAAAGGTTAGCAGACCTGCGCCGAAATTACAGGTCAAGCCTTTCATTGAGAAGCACCGCTTTTGCAGAAGTTAGTGGAACATAAAAAGCGTGATGTCGGGCTATCCCTCATCGGCAAGGGTGGTGATCTGATAATCACGCGCATCGGCGTGGAACGATCGTCGGTAGGGGCACGCCAGGGATCGAAACTTTCCCGGGCGGAGACGCTGACTGCGGCTCCGTTTACAAAAGCCTGGCCCGGCACGAAATCGGCTTAATAGCCGCTAGCCCAATGCTATACTTTAAAGTATGGTTACGACTCTGGTATGCGAGACTGATTCATCATGGTCTAAATGGGCAATGCTCGTGCGCGAGACGCTTGTAATACATTCGCGCCTCTCGTGGCGTCAAGTTCGCGGAGTGGCCGCAATCGAGCGCCAGCACGGATTGCAGGCGCTTGCGATCGAGCACCTAGCTGCACGGTTAGCGGGCGGATTTCTCCAGCCTATCAATTCCGACTCGCTCAAAGAGGCAATTGGCGAAGCCATCGCCATGGACCTCGGCGAATTCAACGACATCAAGACACTTCCCGGCTTTCCGCGAGCGGCGGCTGCAACGCTTGAGAAGGCTTGGGCCGCAGGCCTCAAATTAAACGAACTGGCTAAAACGTCCGACGCCCTCGTCCGGTCGCGCATTGACGCCGTGACTCGACTTGAAGCTGAGGTGTTGGAGCGATTGCCTCCGTCAATGCGCCGGCCTGCGGACTTAGTTGATCTTGCGCTTCCGCGCCTTCGGCACGCGAAGACGCTGTTCGGGGCGATCCAGGTGCTCGGCAGAACAGAAATGTCGCCAGTATGGCGACCGTTCGTCGCAGCGCTGAAGAACGTGACGGAAGTGCGGTGGGTGGCAGGTCCGCGCCAAGTGCCTGCCTGGGTGCGAGAGCTTGGGATTGCTGTCATTGAGACGGCACCAGAGCAACCCGAAATTCAGAGCGAATCCTGCGCAAGCCCGCGCCACGAAGCCCTGGAGACAATGCGTTGGGCGCGGGCTCTTCTTGCCAGTGGGCGAGCCAAACCGGAGGAGATCGCGATCGCAGCCGCATCGCCCGCGGAGTGGGACGATCACTTTCAGGCTTTAAGTGAGATGGCCGGTATCGATCTGCACTTCGTCCATGGCCGCAAAGCATTGTCGACGCCGGAAGGCCAGTTGGCGGCCGCGCTTGCCGAGGTGCTGTTGCGGGGCTTCAGCCAAGCGCGCATGACGCGCTTGATCGCGTTACTGCGCTCACACAATTCTAATTTTACGATCGTTCCCGGGAACTGGTGGCGCGATCTTCCGGAAGACGCACCACTGCTCAATGCCGCCTCATGGCGTGACGTTCTGCCAACGATGTTAAACCCGGCGGACGCAAATTCTGAAGCGGTAGTTCGCATTCTTTCCAGCCTGACTGAAACCCTGGCGTTCGGGCTAAAGCGCGCGGCAGAGGTCGGTGCCCTTCTCTTGCGTGGCCGTAGCCTTGCGATTTGGGAGCGGGCGCTGACCGAGGGCCCCCCCGAAGCCCTCGATGTGACGCTCGCATCTCTCGCGTTACCTGACCAGGTGGCTCAGGAAGCGAATATCATCTGGGCCCCGGCGGCGTCGCTCGCGGCCGATCCTCGGCCTTGGGTGCGGCTCGTTGGGCTCACCTCGCGCGCCTGGCCCCGTCACCAGGCCGAGGATGCGCTTCTGCCAAACCATATCGTGGATTCATATCTGCTTGATCCTCTGCCGGTGCACCAAGCCGATCGGCGGGATTTTGACACGATCCTCAAGACAACAGCCCGACAAGTCGTCTGCTCACGTGCACGTCGCGACACTCAAGGGCGCATCAATGGCGTTTCACCGCTGTATCCGAGGGTGCCGGTGGAGATATATCGACAACGCGCCCGCATTCCGGAACACGCAGCCGGGTGGACTGATCGTTTGTTCGCGCGACCGCCAGAGTTTGAGAACCTGCCGGTGGCTGTTTCTGCGCGCTCCTGTTGGATCGACTGGCACACCGAGCGACTGACGGCTCATGACGGGCTGATAAAAGCCAATCATCCCCTCATTGTTGCCTCGCTCAATCGACGGCAGTCGGCCACGTCGCTGACAAAGCTATTGCGCGACCCGCTCGGGTATCTGTGGACCTACGGGTTTCGATGGCAAGAGCCTGATGAGACTGAGGAGCCACTGCAGCTTGATCCCTTGGCTATTGGAAACATTCTCCATGCGACGCTGGAACGCGCTGTATCGGGTCTTGAGTTAGCGAAGCCGGGAGGATTTGGCACCGCTGACGACGCTTCGATTGCGGCGGCTGTTGGGGAGGCCCTAGACGCCGTCGCGCGGGAATGGGAGCGCACGCGCCCGATACCACCACCGGTGATTTGGGAACGCAAGCTGCACGACATTCGCGCGCTCGCAGTTGCCGCCTTGGAATACCGAGAGCAATCATTGCCGGGGCAGCGAAGCTGGGCCGAAATACCGTTTGGTGGCGATACGAATGTGGAGGACTTGACCGACGAGCGCCGCGCCTTGTTGCCGTGGGACCCGACTAAGCCAGTGGTGATTCCTGAAACGACGATTGCCATCGGCGGATCGATCGATCGACTCGACCTTGATGGTGCAGGGACAATTGCGCGCGTGACCGACTACAAGTCGGGGAAGTCGCCTGGCAAAAAGCAACCCGTCCTTAAGGGCGGAGCGGAGCTGCAGCGCTGCCTCTATGCCTATGCGGTTCGCTCGCTCGTGCCAGCCGTGAAAGACGTTGAGACGCGGCTTCTATTTCCAAGGGCGGAAAAGGACGGCCTATATCCGCTCGCAGAGCCGGCGGCAGTACTTGCACGCCTGGCAGAGTTTGCCATTGCCGTGCAGGGTTACGCGAAGGCAGGGAATATGCTGCCCGGAGCGGGAGCGCAGGATGATCATAATGATCTTGCCTTTGCGCTGCCCGGCGGCGCGAAGGAAAGCTACTTCGAGCTCAAGAGCGGCCTTATCGCTGAACGTCTCGTCGATCTCTCACCTTTGTGGGAGATGGAGTGATGTGTAAGTCCGGTGTTCTACCTGATCTGCCCGCGCGGCGTCGCGCACTACTCGATCACGGCACGACGCTCCTCGTTGAGGCTGGCGCTGGGAGCGGTAAGACGGCGCTTATGGCGGGGCGCGTGGCGCTTCTTCTTGCAGCGGGCGTCCCCACCCGCGAGATCGTTGCGATTACCTTCACCGAGGCCGCCGCGTCGGAGCTGCACGAGCGCATCGAGGGATTCGTGAACCGCCTGGCGCGGGCGGACATTCCAGATGAATTGCGGCTCGCACTGCCCGAAGGGCTTTCCGCTGGGCAGTCCGCGGCGATCGCCGCAGCGAACGAAACGCTTGATGAGCTGACCTGCACGACGATCCACGGGTTCTGTCAGCAGCTTGTCAAACCCTACCCTGTCGAAGCAGGTATCGACCCGGGGGCGACGATCATTGACCCGGAGGCGGCTGACCTTGCCTATCAAGACTTAGTGCAAGCCTGGTTGTCAGCCCGCTTCGGTCGCGATCGGGGTGCAGAGGGCCTCGGCCGGCTACCGCCATTGCCAGCGCTCGGCGAGCAGGACTTCTTCGCAGAACTCTTGGTGGACGAGCCAGACCAGGTCATAAAGCGCATTCAAGAGACTGCGGCGTTTCTTAGGAAGGCTCGAACGGCTACAGCACCTCCTGCGGCAATTGACTTTGGCATCCTTGACGAACTCTCACACGCAATCGAAGCATTCGCCGGATGGTACGCACAGTGTGGCGTCGAGGAAGAGGACACCGCGAACATCATCAACGACCTTCAGCAATTCAAGGGCCTCGTCGATGAAGCGAGGAAAGGTCCACTAACCGGACGGAGTGTGGCAAAGCTCCTCCTCCACGTTCCCCCCGATTGCAAGCACGGTACAGAAGATCGTTTCGTCGCTTGGAGGAAGAAAGGGAGATGGGAAAGCGCGGCGGCAGCGAGGGGCCTCGGCAAACCGCGCGGAGCGCAGCTCTCCAACGCGGCGCAACCCCATTACGATCGGTGCAGCGCCGCCTATACAGCCTTCGTAGCCGCGGTTGCGGCAAGGGCCTTTGCGCAATTCGTCGCCGAATTCGAACCCCTCGCAAAATTGTATGCCGACTATAAGCGGCAGGCAGCGCTTCTGGACTTCGACGACCTACTTTATCACGCGCGCGATCTGCTGGCCGGCAATGAGCATGTGCGACAGGCGCTGGCGCAGCGTTATCCACGCATTCTCGTTGATGAGTTCCAGGATACCGATCCGCTGCAGGCCGAAATTCTGTGGTGCCTTTGCGGGGAGGGTGACCAGGGAGCGCCGTGGGCAGAGCGCAAGCTGCGGGCTGGCAGTCTGTTTGTCGTCGGTGATCCGAAGCAGGCGATCTATCGTTTTCGTGGTGGCGACGTTGACACATACCTTGAAGCCAAGCGCGCGATTCTTGCACAAGCCCCCGACGCCGTGCTGGAAATTGTCGCCAACTTCCGATCACTGAAGGAGATCATCGACTTCGCAAATGATCAGTTTCAAGGACTGCTTTCCCCGGAAAACGGGCAACCCGGCTTCACGGCGTTGCAGCCGACGAGGCTGCCGCGGGATGAACGGGCGGCAGTCGCTTGTTTCGACGTAACGATCGGGGATGAGCACAAGACCGACAAGGGCAAGATCGTGGTTGATCGCGTGCGGCGCGAGGAAGCAGGTATTGTCGCTGATCTTGTTAGCAGCTTGATTGGTACGTATCAGGTCTGGGACAAGCGATCGAAGGTCATGCGGCCTTGCCGGGCCGGTGACATTGCGCTTCTCGCTCCCACGGGCACCAGTCTGTGGATTTACGAGCGCGCTTTGGAACGGCGCGAAATATCGATCGCCTCACAAGCTGGAAAGAGCTTCTACACACGCCAGGAAGTCCAGGACATGATAGCGGTTGCGCGCGCAATAGCCGATCGACGCGATACGCTGGCGCTTGGGGCCTTGCTTCGCGGTCCGCTGGTTGGACTAACGGAAGAGGAAATCGCCGATGCGATCATCGGACTGCCTCCCGTTGGAGAAAGCCAAACGCCGCGTCTTCACCTTTGGACCGATTGCCAGGTCATCACCAATCCGATTCTGAAGCGCGCACTTGAGGTGCTGCAAAATCTCGCGCGAAGGGCGCGCCAGACAACGCCCTATCACTTGATGGCCGAGGCGATCGAGGAGTTGAACGTTCGCCCGATTCTGAGAGCCCGCTACCGCCAGAATGCGGAGCGCGCGCTAGCGAACGTCGAGATGGTCTTGGAAATGGCCCGCGCCTACGAGACCCGCGGCCTTGTCGCTTTTGCGGATGCGCTCCGAGCCAATTGGGACGACACGCAGAAGCACACTGAGGGCCGCCCCGACGCCGATGCGGAATCCGTGTCGATCTCGACGATGCATTCGGCCAAGGGCCTCGAATGGCCGATCGTGATCCCGATCAATTCGCCGACCGAGCTCGATGAGTCGATGGATTTTTTACATCGGCGGTCGGATAACACGGTTCATTTTAAGCTCATGGGTTACGCCGGGCCGGACTATGATGTTGTCAAAGCCGATGAGAAGGGGCAGCTGCAAAGGGAACGCGTTCGGCTTTGGTATGTTGCACTCACGCGCGCATGTGACCTGCTACTGTTGCCGCGGCAGAGTGAGCGTGTTCAAAACGACTGGTTCAGCCTCTTGAATGCTGATCTCACCCAAATCCCCACTTTCGATGCTGCGGCACTTTCCAGGCGGGCAACCGCTGCAGCGGAAGAGATGGCCAACCGCCAGGATCAGGCGACCTGGGAGGCGGAAGCTGCGGTGATCGCAGCAACCCGCCGCTCGATCGTTTGGCAGAGTCCAAGCCGTCACGATGGACCCGCCGGAGAAGAGCCGGGGCTGCCAGACGAGGGCGTGTTTGTTGGCGAAGGCGCGTTGAGCGAAAGTATCCCAATGGAGATACAGCGTGAAGACGAGCGCATTGCGGTCAAGGGCGGCCGAGAGCGCGGGCTTGTGGTGCACAAGCTGCTGGAGGAGGTCCTAACGAGAGAGACAGGAGAAGACGCCGAGACTTTAGAGAGCCGAGCAAGAGCTCTGCTTTCCGAACTTGGTGTTGCTGAAGCGAAGAGCGCCGAAGACGGTCCAGTTGCGCCTGAACTCGCGGCGTCTGTGAGACGTGCACTTGGTATCCCAGAGGTGGCAGCGCTGAGGCACCGCCTGCTACCGGAAATGACGGTGTTCTCGGCGGATTCGGCGAAGCAAGGCACAATCTATATTGGCGGTGTCGCGGATGCGTTGGCGTTTGACGAGGGCAACAATGTCGATGTCGTCGTCGATTGGAAGAGCGACGTTGACCCAACTACGGCAGTGATAGACCTCTATCGGGAGCAGGTGCGCGACTATCTTGCCGCGACTGGCGGGAAGGAAGGTCTGCTGGTGTTCGTGACCAGCGGCCGAGTTGAACGCGTGGCACCACGTTGAATGCGTAATAATTTGCACATGAAGGCGAAAACGCGACGCAGTGCCATGCCAGAAACGTGTGGACACGCAGCGAAACGGGTGCCTTTGCCCTTGGGGCGGACGCCGAAAAGGCCGAAACTGAGCAAACGCGCTCGGTTGCCCGCCACGGACGACCGTGCTGGCGCTTGTAAGGGGAGTCAGCTTCCGGAATGAAGCGTCGTTCGTAAAATTTCTCAAATTTCGCGCGTCCTATCGTAGCGCAATAGAAATGAGCCTGTTGCATCTCGTCTGCAAAAGCGAATTCAACCATACCGCTTCGAAGCCTCCGATCGTCAGAGAAGGACGCACTCGTTTGTGGCCTGGCGTACCCAGAAATCGACTACGTGGGAGAGAACCTCGATCGCATCCCTTACCTCAGCACCGTCGACGATCTCAATGCGAGCTACAAGCTGGCAGCCTGGTGCCCGTTCGTGCGGGTCGGGAGCCGCCATGCGCGTCTCTTCGAGATTTGAGCACGCGACGTGCTTTGATCCGGTACAGATTGACTGGCAGACCGCGAGTTCGGGGCAGCTCCGGACGGCCCACTTAACGAAGTCATCTTTTGTAGGCCTCCGACCACGAACGTCAAGTAGGTCCGCTACTTCGGGTCTTAAAGCGCTGCCCGACGCCATCCCCGCCCATATCCAGTCAGTCAGATGCCATGCTGTGATGGCGCAATTGATGGCTGCATCGCGGCGATCGTCACTGGAGACCGCCTTCAAACATCGTTGATGTTCGCGCCATGCCTTTCTGACCATGTCATATGCCGATTGGAGTCCGAAGCTGCCCGTGGCCGTCCAGAGACTATTGTAAATCGTTGCCATTCTAATCCCCAAAATCCTGGTGCGCAGCAAACTGCGCCCGCTTTTCAAAGCGGAGAGTCAGTCTAAGGTATCCCTCGAAAACGAAGGATTTTGACACTTCTATTCATGCAATAGTGAGAGACGGCCCGCTCCTACCGTCCAATTACCCAACTCCCAATTGATATAGGAGCCGTGAGGGCGCTTGTGTGTGGGCTGCCAACAGCCATTAAGGATAGAGCGGAGCGCCGGATCTAATATACCTCACGGCTGCGCTTCGCGTCAAGCTCTCTACCGAGATCAAACTTGTCACCCCAGGCCGTGAACCAGTGCTCGTTGACCGCCTGCACGGCTGCCAGGCTGGCCGCATCGAGACCGAAAATTTCGCCTATAGCGTCCTTTGTGCCGGTGCCGATGTAAGGACACACAATCAGGTCTAAAAACAAGATCAAGGTCTCTGCATCGTTCGGGCAATGCGCCTTCATATAATCGAGTTTGGATATTATCTGCGCTTCTACAAAGGCTCTTAATTTCGCATAGCGGACCTTCCCCTTCATATAGGACAGAAGGACCGTAATTGAGAAGTGGTTCATAAAGCCAGCGCGCTGATATTCTTTGGTATTTTCATCTTCAGTGATAAGAAAATGCCGCAACAAAACAGACTCTGGAAGCCAATATTCCTTACCAATCTGCGAAAGCGAGATCAAAAGGTATAAACTTTCGACTTCACGATGAACGCTCATCGTGTTTTTCTCCAGCTGCTGTATTACGTTATCATGCACGTACTTGAACAGAAGGTGCTTAAGCTCATACGGCAGCGTGTTGGCCTGAAGAAAATCCACCGATGTCGTGATCATCCGGGAAATCCGGATTGTGTGGTTTACCTTCGGGCTTGCAGAATAAGCGAAAAAGGCGAACTCCATGATTGCCAGCAGCGCATCAAGAAGGCGCTTGCGGTCGCGACCGGTTTTGTCGCTGGCGATATATGACTGGAACAGCTTGTCGATTTTATTTTCGGTAATCGCAAAGGTATAATTGAGAAGGTCCTCATAACTTACAGACGAATCTTTTATTGCTGCCTTGTACCGGATGATAAGCCGGTTTGAGTTCATAGCGCAGGCAAGCTTCAAGGTAGGCGGCTTTGTGGGGTCCACTGCGGGCTCTTCATCGCAACTCGGGCTAATCTCCGCATTTAGCAGCCTGGAAATACGCTCCTTGGCGATGGTAATCTCAGTGATAATGGGCTTCTGATAGTGCTTAATCTTTGCCGTGTTTATGCTGAGCTTTTTTGTCTTCAATACATCCTGTAGCGTTTCGAAAACCTTTAGCTGAGTCGACTCGTCATTGTAAAATACGAAGAAGTCATCGACGTACCGGAATATCTCGTAATCGACTTTATGGGCGAGATTGGCGTTTCCCGACAGACGGCTCAAAAGCTCGGCATCGACCGACTGGAGGATGATCTCAGCAAAAATGCGGGAGAATTCCGGCCCGATGACGATGCCATTGGTCTCATTGTGGTTGAGGTTCTGCATTACCGTGTCAAAACGGCCGGCAAATGTCCGCTTGGATTCCTCAATACTAAATTTCGTCTGAGCCTTGCCGAGCACCGACCATGGCAGCGAATGTGTATATATACTATCGAAGCATTTACTTACATCAATCTGCACCATCGCATTATACTTCTTCTCGCTGCGATGGTACTTATAGGACTCGAAAAACCGATGAATGTTTCGGTACTTTTTGTAGACAAAATAGGAGCCTAGCTGCTCGTATTCTCGATCTTCCTCCTCGACGCCACCTGTCGCCGTTTCCAGCTTTTCCTCGTGCAGCTTGTCTTTGAAAAAGGCGTAGCGCGACACCGATACCGGCCGTCTGATGGAAAAGTCGCTGACGGACGTGTAGTACGTGATGAGGGCGCTATGGCTGGCGTAGAAGCTTGCGACCGCCACCTGGTTTCGCGGGTGGACGACGCTGAGGGTGCGGCCGTCGAGCTTGTGGGCGACGCGGAAGTTAAATGGAATCGTGTCCATCTTGCACGCGCTTATGGGCACCGAACGGCGCGTCTTGGTCTTCCCCCACTCAGTTACCGTGTCGGTGGCGATCGCTGTGCCGGCCTTGATGCCGAAGAGCAGCAGGACCGCCGCGTCGATCCCGGTTGTGTCTGAGACCCATCTGACCCGCCCCTCTTCGATCTCGATATTGTTGTCCCGCAAAAAACGATAAAATCCACGATTGGAAAACGTCGGAGGCACTTCAAACGGGAGCATATCCGTTAGAACGGAGCGCTGTTTCCGATGGGTTAGGGCGACGCGACGCTTAGCCATGCTTCCAGGCCCTCACTATCGTCTGCAGCTCTCGCGTGCTGAAATTGTGAAAGCGTCGGTTCTGAAAGCCCTCGGTAAACTTATACGGCTTTAGCCGCTTTCTCAGGCTGGCCCGTTTGATCTCGGCCACGCGGGCCTTCAGGAGCTTATCGAGTAGCGCGAAGCTGGAAAGCTCATTCACAATCGAATTATTGTAATATATTCCGGTAACGGCCCGCGATTTGCTATTGGACAGCCGGGTATTACCGGTTAGGAATTTGACGCGCGCAACGAGGTCGCGATACGCTCGCCGGGAGTCGACGGAACAGTGAAGCCAATACTCCTCAAACGTGGCTTTCATGCGCATTTTATACTTCGATACTTTTGCAGCGCTTGGTCGAATCTCGCAATGGCCGAGCCGCAGTAGAAAGCGGTAGCCCAAATACTCGAACTTTTTAGCTTCCGGTTTCGCTAGGTCGAACTCTAATGTTTTCTTGGGGTTGTGGGTAAGACCGTTTTCCGCGAAAACT
>Ga0181533_1003965_pt1 | contig 15555 bp, 16 predicted proteins | sample PEATcosm2014_Bin_45_FD_119772 | JGI IMG/M metagenome (GOLD analysis project Ga0181533, IMG submission 119772) | Peatland microbial communities from MTU Mesocosm Facility, Houghton, MI, USA - PEATcosm2014_Bin11_60_metaG | ecosystem: Environmental > Terrestrial > Soil > Wetlands > Peat | place... | reverse complement strand
CCATATAGATTGCGGGCATCCCTCAGCGATAATCTGGTCACTCCTCTTACCGCCTTTAGGCGGAAGGTACTTCGCGGAGCGCGGAAGGCGACCGCATCGCCCGTCTATCGTCCGCCCTCACCAAAAGATCGGGCGCGGACTGGACGTATGGCCTGTGGCGATGCGTATAGCGGGGACCCGAAACGAAGTGAGGGTCCCCGTCGGGCGTTCGCGGGATGCCTTCCATGTACGGCCCTCTCTGCGAATGTCCCATTTTATTTTATCCATATATGACGCACCTCCTTATATTGGGGTAAACATTCACCACAAAGAATGCTGCACAGCGTGGCGGCGCCAGGAATTTCCAACCAGTGCTGCGTCTCTGTCTCCATGATGCTGTCCAGCCTGAGGATTATTTTGTCACCACGAACACTAAGAGCCACGAAGGGGAATAAAGAATTTCGAGGGGTTGGGCAAAAATACCCGATTTACTGTTGATATATTCATGTATATTCTATATGAATACAAAACATGGAGGTGCTGTTCATGAAAACAACAACGGTTCGGCTGGATGATAAAATGCTGGATCGCGTGGACGGCTTGGCAAAGGTATTGAGCCGTTCAAGATCCTGGGTAATCAACAGCGCGATAGACCGGTTTCTTGAGTATGAAGAATGGTTTGTCCTGGAGGTCAAGGATGGTTTGGCAGAGGTTGAAAAGGGAGAAGTAGCTAACCACGAGGAAGTCATAGCCAGATTCCGCAAGTGGGGCGCGGATGCAAGTTAAGTGGTCCCGTAAAGCGCTGCTGAACTTGGACGATGCCGTGGAATATATCGCTGCCGACAATCCCGTTAAAGCGGCGGAAGTGGCTCAACGAATCTGGAATGGTGCGCAACGGTTGGCTGATCAGCCCGGTATGGGACGACCGGGTAGGGTGGCGGGCACCCGCGAACTCGTCATTCCTGGTTTGCCGTATATTCTTCCTTACGTCGAGAAAGGGAAAACGGTCATAATTTTGAGGGTGATGCATGCAGCGATGAAATGGCCTCAAAAACCTTGACCTCTTCGCCTCGCACTTCCTCGTGAGAAACTGTGCCACCCGATCCCTACTGCAACAGTTTAAGTTGCTTTTCGCGAAGCCTCTTGATTTCATCGCGCAGAGCAGCCGCCCTTTCGAATTCGAGGCGGGAGGCGGCTTCCTTCACTTAACAGCGCTTTCAAGTCTCGCGGCCGGATTGAGGAAGATCCTCAACCCAGCAAAGGCTTCCGACTGCGAGTTGACTCTTGGACATATTGTCATAGAAGCGCCGGTCGGCTGTGACCATCTGTGCACCTAGAGAAACTGCCAAGATCAGATACAGACAATCATAGGGGCTGCTCTGGGTTTGAACTGCAAGCTCGAAGGCAGAATCCATCAGGAATTGAAACGGGTGCCTCTGTAAGGGAAAAATATCCACCGCAGAACGGATTTCCTGCGCCTCCCCCTCGGAGATTTCTCCCCGCCTGATCTTCTTGCAAAGAACGCTGTCGATCTCGATAAGGAATAAGTCAGGGACATGCAACACATAGGATGCATCGAGCAAGCGGGTAGACTCATCTGAAAGAGGCTCATCGAAGAACCACTTTGCGGCAACGCTTGCATCAACAACATAGATACTCATCCGTAACGCTCCTCGCGAAGAAGATCAGTGCTGTCGCTCGCGGGACGTGCTTTGAGCTTCTCACGGATACGAGCGACCGCAAGGCGCGCGGTTTGTGAATCTACGTACGCAGCCTGATCAAGAATCATTTTGACCTCCGCCTGCAATGAGCGCCCGCTTTGTGCAGCGCGGAGCTTCAGCCGCTCGATGGTGGCGTCATCAAGATTCCGAATGAGAATTTGCGGCATCCTTGTGTCCTCCTCTACTCTTAATGGTGCTATCAAAATGATAGCATTTGTCTCTGCACACAGCAACAAACAAAATGGGGCCACACTTAAACAAAAGGCAACGTTCCGGAAAATGGTGTTTGAGATAAAGCTTTACCGAATTAAATAACGACGACTTTGACCAGTTCATCATGGCCAGGAAGGAAAACGGCGCAGGCAATTCCCGCACTGCCAATGTGATCGCCACGCTGAAATGGATTATTCCCGGCCTGGAGACGAAAGGAATCGTTTTCCCCCACCTCGATCTTCTCTCCATTAAGAAGCCCAGGATAATCAAGCAGGAGACCAACTACCTGACCGAAGCAGAGGTGGCGCGATTTTTAAGTGGCGCTGTTGGTGATATCGAGAAACGCCCTACGGTAAAAAATGTCCGATTCATGACCCTGGCTGTGTTTCTTCTCCAAACCGGCGCCCGGATCCGCGAAGCCCTCTCCATTAATATCGCTGACATCGACCGGCCAAATAAAGAAATGCTAGGCGCCGGCATCAATGTGGTCCAGACGGCCCTCGGGCCACGCCGATCCTGTCACCACGCTCAAATTTTATGCCGCTGCCGTGGAAAAAGCCAAGGTGACAGAGATGATAAATAACCGGCATTTTGATTTTATGCCCAGTTCGGTGCTGACCATAAGGCAGAGCCCCTAATAGGCCAGATATCAATTCTTTGCGACGCTCCTAAGCCGATCTCAGAGGCTATCCCACGACTGATACGTCGTTGATTGCCGACGCGTTAGTCGGTATAATCGAAAAGCGCGATTTGATCACTTCCTATAATTTCATTGAATTCAATAAGTTATGCCTATGTCAGCGCTTGGCATTCTTAATGCACTATGCATAATCGACTCAACACGGCCCCTTTTTGAAAGGATCACATTATGACTACCGACTCAACCGACGAATTCCTCCAGCATGTTTTCTCCGGCTCATCGGAAGCAATGCGATCATTCCGCGTGGATATTGAACGGCTGAACCGGTATTGTCAGCGCCACAAGGGGGCAATCAGGAGCATCTTGCTCACCGGAGAAACTGGCGTAGGCAAAACACGCACCGCCCACATTATTTCAGCCCATTCGCAATGGCTGACATTGACCGAAGAAGAGAAACACAATTTCTTTTACGACAGCAACAGAAATCTCCGCTTTCCCGCAGACCAACTTGTCGAGTTATTGCTCAGAAAAGAGCACTTGCCGCGGCGTGATGCGAGATCCAGACATGTGCGACGGCTCGCGACGGTCTTGGCTCCCCAGCTGTCTGATGAGCTGGCCGCAAGCGAATTGTTCGGCCACAAGAAACACGCTTTCACCGGCGCTGCAAAGGAGCATCCGGGTATCTTTGGTGACGAAGCAGTCGATGATGTTTTGCTGGATGAAATTGCAGACCTGTCTCCCCGTGTTCAAGCGAAATTGCTCCAATTCATTGAAACAAGAACGTTCCGCCCAGTTGGAGGAATGGTGGAGGACGAAAGAACTTCTCACCATCGGCTCTTTTTAGCAACCAATCGTCCTCTCCCTGCTCTCGTCCAGAGTGGCGAGTTTCGAGAAGACCTTTATCATCGGATACAAGGACATCATATCGAAATCCCGCCTTTGCGCGCCCGGCAAGAAGTCATACGCGACCTTGCCTATTCAATTCTCAGCTCTGTCAACTACGCCCATCGTGGTCCGGAGCAAATACGCCAGGCCCTTAAGGAAGAATTGGCCGAAAGCCGGTTTTGCTTACTGCCCGAATCGGATTGGGAGGGCGGGAAACCAACGATATCCAGCTGGGTTGTAAAGTTCGATGAGAGGGACTTGCTGTGGTGCGAAGAATATAATTGGCCCGGCAACGTCCGAGAGCTCAAACACAGGGTAGAGCAATACGTATTTCACAACGGCAACCGACGCTTGCGCGATGTCATGCCCGTCCATCTCTTCAAGGGACTTCCTGCTGCCGGTGCGGTTGAATGCGACCAGGAGGACGAACAAGGGATCATCGGTAATCTAGTAAGCCTGTATCTGCAAAAAGTACTCGATGGAACTGAACTACCACCTGGGAAACTAAGTGACTTGCTCGAACGATTTGCAAAATCTGTAAGGATCGGGGTCTACAGATTTAAGACCGAGAAAAGACTAAAGCGGATGGATATGGAGCGCATTTTTCCTAATGCTAAAGATCCTGAATCAACGATTGGGCGGTGGAGGCCCTCGGCAGGGGCCTAATCTTCCACCGTGGAAGAGTGTGCGGGTTCAGCACAACAGGAACAGTGAGCACATTTGGGAGGAGAAAAATATGTCTACAATACCTAAATCTTTCAGTGAATGGTTTTGCCTCCGTGACGATAGGCCGAACTTTCAAATCCGTCCTGACCGCGATCACCAATTCATGTTCGGAAATTCCAAATGGCGCGAGGATATCCGCAGAGAATTACAACGGGCGTTACTTCTCAGTAACCCGGTCAGAATAGTATGGTGGGGTGACTATGGGATTGGCAAGACCCAGCGCCTACGATTTATGGAACACCTTATAAAGACCGAGTTCGCTAAAGAAACCCCTTCCTTTTATCCTGTGGTTGTAACCACACGGGATCTCCAGGACAAGTCGGGGTTTGAACAGCTCCACTACGAACTGGTTAGCCGATTGAAGTTCGACGAAATGCGAAAAGCGACCCTGTCTTACGCAAAAAAGCTCTGGGCGAGTCAACCAGGGCCGATTCCTTTCGATCAGATAACCACATCGGAAGACGTGCACAATGCATTTCGGATCATGGGTGGAGACAATGATCGTTTTGCTGAGGTTGCATGGAGATTTTTGGCCGGGCAGAACGTTAAGAACGATATGCAGGCGGCGAATGTTCACAAGAGCTGCCTAGACAGCTCTATCGAGTTCGCTGACGTTCTGAAGATTTTCGCGACGGTGATTGAAATTGAGTCGAACAGACAACTTTTTTACATGGTCGATCAGGTAGAGGCGTTATCGAAAATCACGAACAAGAATGCCGAAGCACGATGGGTCGAAACAGTGCGTGCTCTACTCGACATCCCGAACCTCAGTATCGTATTGGCTATCGGTGCATCCCGGGTGGACGGTATCCCCACAATCGTCTATGCGCCGGAAATCGTAAGGCGCTTCACGGTCGATAAATATATCCAAATGCCAGCATACGAAACTAAGGATGCAGAGGAGTTTGTCGCGGACTTGCTTGATAACCTCATCGATCCGGCGAAGCGCGATTCTTTAGAGAAAAGCGAGGACTGGCAGGCAACGATCCCCGGTTACCAGTCACGATTCTACCCTTTTACGCAAAAGGCTTTCCATAAATTCTGTCGTTATTTCGGTGACCAACCCAAGATCGGGAAGCCAGCCGAGATTATCCCGAAACTCGACTTTCTGGCAGCAGAAGCGTTTATGCAGAAGGAACGCCTGATCACCGAGGACTTTCTCGTTCAGCAGGGAATCAATGCATAAGCGATGGAGAGACGCATGATTATTCAAAAAAATTTCATCGTAGAACCGGCACTGCCTAATGGCTCTGTCACAGTCGGCACCGAGGGAGGACAGACACGTGTGTATCTGGGACAAGTTGCAGAGTTTGGCGGCGCGCGGCGAGTGTACTTTGACGCATCAAAAGAGTTTGTGACGCTGATCATCGGTAAACGAGGCAGTGGCAAGAGCTTCTGTCTTGGATCCCTTCTGGAAGGACTTTGCACCACTGGAAATGAAACATCCATTTCCAAAATCAGCACTCGGAGAGGGGTTCTCTTACTCGATCCGATGGGAAACTTTTGGACCTCGCTTTTTCCTGTTCGAGGCGATGGAAAGCCACGAGTTCGAGAGCAGTTTCAAATGTTCGAGGGATGGGGGTGTAAGCCAGAAGACATCAACGTGGTAGTATGGATTCCGGCGGGATTCAAGCGGGAAACTGACCATCCGCTCACTCGCGAGTTTCACATTGACGTGGCCGACTTGGACGCGCCCGATTGGGCTGATATTCTGGGTACTAATTTAGTTCGCGACCCGCAGGGCATTCTTCTGGCAGAGGCACTTGAAGCTGTTTGCGAGGACGGCTGGTTAGATGCCGACGGCAAACGCAGGCTACCCTGCAAACGCTACACAATCCAGAATATCATCGAGTATCTCGAAATGGTGCGTAGCTCTATTGTGAGCGGCCACGTGGTAGATCACGCGATGCAAACCTGCCGTGCTCTGCTTAGAAACTTTCGGGGTTATGATCGATTACCGTTGTTCTCCGGCGGTGCAACGCAGCTGACCGATATGATCCGTGAAGGCCAATTCTCGATTCTCATGTTACCCAGCCGAATCGGACATGACCTGCGCCGGGTAGTCACCAGACTTCTCATTCGGAGAATCCTTAGGGAGCGAGAAGAAGCTTCTCAGATACGCAATCGGCTCGATCTTCAATCTGAAATGACCAACGATGAGCAACGACAACTCGAAACCCGGCTAGTCACTTTGATTCCGCGTACAGTACTTGCCCTTGATGAAGCTCAGGAATTGATCGGAGATGAAGGATACGAAGCCCGCCAAGCTCTGGAAGACTTTTGCCTCTTGGGGCGGAATTACGGATTATCGATGGTCATGGCCACCCAACGGCCGGCCGTCGCCGCTATCAGTGCAAAGGTACGCGCTCAAGTCGACACAACCATAGTTCACAGCTTAATGACACAGCAGGATATCGACACGACTTGGCGGGATATGCAGTCCGCCTGGCCAGAAAGCGTGAAGTTGCGCGATCGCGATCTGGCGTACTCAACTCTTATCCGATCCCTCGGGATTGGCCAGGCTGTGGTGTCGAGCTCCCATATTCGTCTTGAGCGGGAGGGAGCGCTTTCACGCAGTTTCGTGATGAACGTACGGCCCCGCGTGTGTGTCCATGGAGGGGAAACTCAATGAAACTGATCAGCCATATGGAGCCGTCTCAACTTCGGCTTGGCTACCTGAGTTGCCTGTCCCTGGTCGCGGGCCGCCATCTGGACACACGAAACGGCCTCGTCGATAGACTTGGGCGGTTCGTTTTTCGGATGATTGATGCCAGCGATGCACGTTGGGGAGACTTCATGAAGCTCGTGGACCAGGAAGAACTCCAGCGGATGAAGGTACCAATGGATGAAAGGATCGCTGAGCTCCATGAACTTTTCCGTATCAAGGAACACAGTATTCCATCGCACCAACTACAGGCCCTTTGGCTGGCGCAACGGGATCTTCCCTCACATCTAGGGCTGTTGACGGGAAAAAACACGGAACGTATTTTGGAAATGGGCCGCTCGTTTGAGATCCTTACAACGGGCTACGCCCTTTCAGAGAAGGGCGTCTTTCTCCAAAATCTAGTCAGTGCGACGCTTCCTGGCGTGTTTGAGGGGCAACCTGCCTCAAATCCCTTCGCCGTCCGGATTAGGCCGGCGTTACAGCTCTTCTTCCTCTACACGCTCCTTTCGGTCGACATTCTCACAGCATTCTTAATAGAAGAATTCGCTAAAACGCCGAATGGAGACCAGCCAAACTCTCCTCGTTTGCTACCAGCCGCAGGCAGCCGGCTGGTAGGCGCCATCGAAGCTATCTCAGACATTTCCACAGTTGACTTGCTGCGTCAGTGTCGTAACTATGCAGTCCGTTTGGAAACTATGGCTGTGGCAAAAAACCAAGCCCAACCGCGCTATCACCATCTCTTTGAACTCGGGCTGCTTGAACGAGTGGAGCGAGAAGAGAGGGGGCGTCGAACGGTACCTTATGTTCCAACTGCTGCTTGTCGGCGCGCCGCTGATATTTTGCAACCGCTCCGAGAAAACGCGGAGGAACAGCAAGACATCATTGACAAAAATTTCTTTCGCTGGGCCGCAGATATTTATCACCTTCGAGCCAAAACGTGCGACTCTGATCTGCGACGGCTCTGCTACTTTGCGCGTGGTTTCCCGTATCTTGAGCGGGAAATCGGTTTCACACCTGGCCGCACTGTGGCAGTGGCTGGCAGTCTCTTGGCGCTCGAAGAGGGTTGGATCATAGAGGTAGCAGAGATGTTTGACCTGCTTCGCCGTATGGCGGCAGGACCTTGGCGACAATATCTAGAATACTCCGGTGGCTCACGACTTGACCAAGAATTTTTGATAAAAGTGAAACCGGGATTATTGCCCGCTATTGAACGAGAACTGCAGTGCAAAGCAGTCTCCGACTGATTCGTTTCTCGAAAGGACGTACCGGATGATGAGCGACGAGCAAAACAAATCAGGAATCGAGCAGGAAAACGTGAATTCATGGCACGGCTTTGACGTCACCGGCTTTGAAGCTGCGACCGAGTCTTTGTTGGCGCAAGTTGACGCGCTGCAGCGGCAATTTTCGATGATGAAGTCAATCCTCAGCGATACTCTGAAGCGGGGAGCGATCGCGACTTTTGCTACGACGGATGCCCCAGCGAGACTCTCCGATGCCTGCGACAGGGTACAAACTGGCATTTCGCCATGCCTACAACAGATAGAAGTAGTTCAGCAGGGAATCGCACATTGTCGAAACGCAGAACGAGGGTCAAGACGTGTTCGATTTGAGGCTGCAGCTAAGGATCGTGGTTGGACTGTCATTGGCAACTGGCCCGAACCAGTTGTTTCTGGGATCGTGTTCGTTGTGGTTGATGGTGCCAAGGAAAGAGCCACCGTTAACGGGCAGGTCGTCTCAGGACTACCAACTGCAGAAAAGCTTATTGCCCAAGCGGAAACAGAGCTGCAAGACCTGGACACGAATAAGGCTGAACCGAAGAAGTTCATCCACGAACTTTGGAATGCTTACCAATCATCCGGAGGGAGGATCAACGAAGGGGTCCTGGTATTTGATCTACTGCGTGAAATGCTATTGGTGCGGCAAAGCAAGGAGTTTTTTCGCAACCCAACAGCACAACGGTTTCGTCCTTATCCTGTGACGCAGTTTCGCGCCGATCTTACGGGCTACCTTGCAGCCGGCTCTCCAAGAGTGATAGACGGCTCAGAAGAATATGTTCTGGACATCGTGGGCGGATCTTATGCCGAACACGGCTTATTCATGTATTTCCCCGAAACCAATCGACTGGCCACTTGCGGGCGGCTGACATTCAGACCTGCCAGGAATAATTAGGGAGATACTCAAATGAACGGTTCATTGACGCAGGCGCTTGCCAGGAAGATGATCCGCCAGTTGACTGCCGGCACCTCGCCGTTGGAAGGCGTCCGATTCCTGAACGTCGGGCGGGAGCGATATTATCATGAGGTAGAACGAATGTTAGATGATATCGCAGAAGGAGGCGGAGCAAGTATTCGATTTCTGAATGCGGATTACGGGCACGGCAAAACCCACTTTATTGGCATGGTTAACACTCTCGCCCTTGATCGAAATTGGGTCACCAGTTACGTGAAGTTATCTGAAGCTGAGGGGATCCGTCTCGATAGGTTTGAGCAACTGTATGCGGGCATTTTGAGGAATTGCCTATGCCGCGGAATCATTGAGGAGCACCAGCAACTGTATGATCCAGGTGATGCAAATGGGTGGCCATGGATTCTAAACAATTGGATCCGACGGCATATTAGAGTTGAAGCGGGGACCGGCATTGACCCAAACTCGATGGGCGCGAGAGCACGGACGCTTAGCGCCCTCGATCTTCTTCTCCGAAAAGCGAACGTATCGGGCGACTTCGCATCGGCAGTCCGAATATATGCAAATGCTGCGTTCGACCGTGCGAGTGACGAAGACCGGAAGCTACAGGAAGCCGTAATTCGTTGGTTTGCTTGCGAGAATATCCCCGAGTTGAAGCAACACGGCATTTTAGCTCCCATCACAAGCAAGAACGCCAAGCAAACGCTACGGTGTGTTATTGCTCTGCTAAGGGAATTCGGATATGGCGGCATGGCTATATTCATAGATGAGGCCGAAAACGCACAGGACTATACGAGACCGCAACGACGTTTGGCCTATCAGAACCTTCGCGAACTTCTTGACAACGTTGACGGTGGTGTCAGCGGTGTGGGACTAAGCCGAGCTATATGCTACGTGGCGGCTACGCCCGTTATGTTTACAGGCGAGAAAGGATTCCGCGAGTACCCCGCTCTACAGGATCGGATGGAGGATGTGAAGATTGACATTCCAGCATTACAAGGGCTGATCGACTACCGTGCCATAATAACGGACCTCTCGCTCAGTCCACTTACCGGTGTCAACCGGCGGGAAATCGCAAGGAAGATTCGCGACATTCACGGTATCGCCTTCAGATGGACCCCAGGACAGGTGGTCACAGACGATTGGCTTGACTCGCTTACAAAGAACTTTGAGAAACGCATGGGCGAGCACGGTGGACTCAGACCGTTATGCAAATCAGTGGCAAAAGCCCTGGAAATTGCTGAGCAACATCCAGATGCGATGACAAGAGTGAATTCGGTGGACCTGATTTCAGCTGCATTCGCGGAAGAGGGTAAGTCATGACAGGCATTAGCCCAATTTCGGCGCGTCGAACTCTTGACCGACTGAAACGTGGAGTACCGCCCACGTCGTGTATCAAAGAGCTGTCGGTTGGGATGTCTGTTTTGCAGGCAAAGCTCGACAACTTGCTTTCAGCTAATGCAAGTCCGCGTTGGTTTCTTGTGCAGAATGAATACGGAGAAGGCAAGTCACATTTCCACTCCTTCGCAAGAGAGCATGCCCTTCTGGCAGGGTATGCGGTTGCGTCACTGGATGTAAACAATAACGACGGGGCACTCCATCAGCCGCAACGCCACTTGGCCGTTGTGCTAGAGTCGCTTCGATCCCCACTGCCGCAATTTCGCGACCTCCAAGGATTTGCTGATATCTTTCGCCATTGGCTTGAGACCGCCGATCAATCTAATTCCGCCCGAATCCTTAAGAGACTCTGGGCCGTCGACCCTTGGGTGCCTGCCGGGCGCGACCCCAACAATCTGTGGAACTGGTCCTGGTACTCTGTCAATTCCGAACTCCAGAACTCCGAAAAGCACTTTTACTATCCTCACCTACTACGCTTTTTTTCGGCTGAGGACCTTACGAGTAAGGCTGCTTATGCGCGTTTCGCCGCGTCGTTTCGCCTGCAGATTATCCAGCAATGGCTTGTTGAAACTGGCCATAAGGGGCTGCTGTTGTTCATCGACGAAGTGGACAATGTAATTCGGCAAATCCATGGGAGAGCTCATGCAGGATGCTTCCGAACCTTGGCATGGTATTGCTCCTGCCCAGCGTTTCCCAAAATCCGTGTTATTTTTGCCTCGACGCCCGAAGTCATTCACATGCTCGACGCATGGGGGCGATCTGATTATCTGTTCGCGCTAAGCTCTCAGTGGACCGTCAAAAAAGAAGAGGTAAAGGTCTACGAACAATGGAACCGAGAGGCGGACGCCTTATCTAGCGAAGGTTGGCAGGCATGTCCAAGGCTGACAGAGGTCATGAGGCGGAGTCTTTTTGAGAGAATCGCTTGGTTGCACCGAGCTGCTTGGGGTTGGTCTTGGGAAGACCCCGATGGGGCCGTGGACGATCTTGCTTCTCGGCGTGAGTACCGGACGACACGGCGTTGGGTGCGTGCATGTGTCCAACTGCTCGACTCGTTCCAACAGGCTACCGAAAAATCCGATGCTGCCTCCACTCACATTTCACTGAGCCGATTTCAAGAAAGCGCCGACACCGGCGTTTCGAACCGATCTGATCCGGTGCAAAGCGCAAACCGCGTCTCGCCCCCAGTTAATCTTAAGAACGACTCTGAATTCACTATGTGTCCAATCTGCAAAGTTCAAGTGAAACAATCTCGATTGGACAAGCACCTGAACAAAGTTCATAACAAGAAAACCACCAACCCAACTCACCTGGCTAAGGCCCCTCGCACAACGGTCCAGAGCAGCTTCTTAGCTATTAATGCCAAACCAAGCGCGGGGACCGCCTTACGCCATTCTTCCTCGACCAAAAAGAACATTGGTACTACAATAATTAGAAGATGCAAATTCTGTGGTGCTCCAGCAATAATCGGTTCGGATACTTGTTATAGTTGCGGATGAAACATTGATATGAATATGGCCCGCTATGAACCTACTGCAACAGCAACTGCTTTTCGCGAAGCCTCTTGATTTCGTCGCGCAGAGCAGCCGCCCTTTCAAATTCGAGGCGGGAGGCGGCTTCCTTCATTTCTTTCTCGATAGCCTGGATGTGTTCCTCGGGGGAGACAAGTCCGCCCGACTGATCGAACGCAGCCTGCGGTTCGAACACAAATTCCGACTCAGAGGGCTTCAGACGGTACTCCGCAAGAATGTCAGCGACATCTTTTTGCACAGACCTTGGCACGATGTTGTTTGCGGCGTTGTATTCGAGTTGCTTTTTTCGCCGCCTGTCCGTCTCCTGGATGGCGCGGCGCATTGAGTCGGTCACTTTATTAGCATAGAGAATCACGGTTCCCATCACATTGCGTGAGGCGCGGCCGGCGGTCTGGATAAGCGATCGGTCCGACCTGAGGAAACCCTCGTTGTCCGCGTCCAAAACGGCTACAAGCGACACTTCCGGGATATCCAGACCTTCCCGCAGCAGGTTTATTCCAACCAGGACGTCAAAATTGCCAAGCCGCAGATCGCGCACCGTTTCGATCCGCTCGATGGTGTTGATGTCCGAGTGCATATAGCGGACACGGATGTTAAGCTCGGCGAGATATTCGGTGAGGTCCTCGGCCATTCTCTTCGTGAGAGTGGTAACCAGAACGCGATGGCCGTCCTTCACCTGCTTTCGTATTTCGCCAATCAGATCGTCAACCTGGAAATCGGCGCGGCGCACCTCAATGCGGGGGTCAACAAGGCCGGTGGGCCTGATGATCTGCTCTATGATACGACCTCTCGTATTGGCAAGCTCATACGGACCGGGGGTTGCAGATACATAGACAACCTGTTTTGCCCGGTTTTCGAATTCATCGAAATTGAGTGGCCTGTTATCAAGCGCCGAGGGCAGCCGAAACCCGTACCGGACAAGAGTTTCCTTCCTGGCTCTGTCGCCATTGTACATGCCGCGAATCTGAGGAATCGAAATATGGCTTTCGTCAATGAACAGGAGCCAGTCTTGCGGAAAATAATCGATCAGAGTGTATGGGGGTGTTCCCGGCGAACGGCCGTCAAGGTGTCTGGAGTAGTTTTCGATACCGTGGCAGAAACCGAGTTCGACGAGCATTTCGAGATCAAAGCGGGTGCGTTCCTCGAGGCGCTGCGCCTCCAGGAGTTTGCCCTGCCGGTAGAAGAACTCAAGCCTTTCGGACAGCTCCTGTTTGATTGAGTCTATCGCCCGCTCAAGGGTATCGGGGGAGGTGACGTAGTGGGTTCCGGGATAAATGTCCGCTCTGTCCATGCGCCGGAAAGTCCTTCCGGTCAGCGGGTCGATTTCCTTTATCGAATCGACCTGGTCCCCAAAAAACTCTATACGTACCGCCCGGTCCTCCTCATAGGTGGGAAAAACCTCGATTACATCTCCCCTTACGCGGAAAACGCCACGATGAAAATCATAGTCGTTTCGTTCGTACTGGATATCCACCAACTTGCGCAGAACGTCTTCTCTCGGAATTTCCTGCCCTGTTTTGAGCTGCAGCAGCATCTCCTGGTATTTTTGGGGAGAACCCAGGCCGTATATGCACGATACGCTCGCCACAATTATGACATCCCGGCGCTCCAGGAGCGAGCGGGTGGCCGAATGGCGCATCTTGTCAATGGTTTCGTTGATGGAGGAGTCTTTGGCGATATATGTATCGGTCTGGGGGATATAAGCTTCGGGCTGGTAATAATCGTAATAGGATACGAAATATTCCACCGCATTTTCGGGGAAAAACGATTTGAACTCACCGTAGAGCTGTGCCCCCAGCGTCTTGTTGGGGGCTATGACCAGACTGGGTCTTTGTAACCTCGCTATTACGTGAGCCATGGTGAAAGTCTTGCCAGACCCCGTTACTCCAAGCAGGGTCTGTTCTTGCGCCCCGCCAAGTATATTCGACGCCAGCTTTTCTATGGCCTGAGGCTGGTCCCCGGTTGGCTCAAACTGGCTTCTCAGCTCGAAAGGTTTCATTCTAAACGCGGTTTCCCCCGGGCACAGCACGCACTGCAATGCCATAATCCATTGATAGCATTATAAATCAATCTGCTGTTGCGGCGAAGCCGATCCCGCCAAAGGCTCCCCGCGAACCCCCAACGAGGCCGATAGACCGTACGGCGGTCGCCTTCCGCGCTCCGCGAAGCATATCGCAAAGTGTTAAGCACATAGCAAAGGGTTGCATATAAGTCTATCCTACGAGGTGGGAGCCAACAGGTGAGGGCGGGTCAGGACAGGGCGGCTTTTTCTTCGTCTTCATCATCGTCGGCCGGGACGTAGTCAAGAGGCTCCAGGTCTTTTTGCCGGAGTTCCAGGCGTTTGAGGCGTGACCTGTCGCCTATGATCTTCTCCATTTCGCGCCGCACTTCAGACTGGCTCAGGAGTTCCGACAGCAGGACACGTTTATAGCTGATGCTGCGGAGTTCATTTTCCAGAAATTCGTCCCTTTCCTGTTTGAGCTTCAGGTTCTGCAGGAAAAGTTTTTCTTCCAGGGACTCGTTTTCGATAAGAAGCGTGATCAGCATGTCGCTGAGCTTGTTTTTGCGCAGCCCCATCATCCCGACTCCGGCTGCTTTTCTCCTGTACTGTTCCAGTTTGCTTTCAAGAAACTGAATGCGTTGTTCGAGCTCCGCCTTGCCATCTTCGAGCTTCTGCTTCTCATTATCCCAAAAGGTCTTGAGCGCCCGCTCGATAGTGAGCATCTCCTCGCGCTCGCAGGCTGCCCGGGCTTTGAATTTTCGGCCGTACGTGCGGTATCCGACGAAATAGCTGACCGAAAACACGACCGTTACGCAGAACAGCCCGGCCATGACCTGATAAACCATCAAATCCATCTGAACTCCCTCGCTTTGGTGTTGGGATGTGAAATGCCAGTCCCCTGAGCAAAAATAACCGCATCCCGGTTTGACTCTTTAACCGAAGTCAGTATAAACCCTAATTTCAATCACGTAAACACGCAACAATGAGTCCCGGTCCTGTCGGTCCATCCGGAAACACCGGATTAGAAAAATCCGGAAATACCTGATGAGTGGCCGGCGGTTTCCGATCCGGATTTTTTGACCTGGCTACGCTGGCGATTGGCGATTCTGTATCTACGTATCGTCGCTGAAAAAAATTAAGGTAATCGCGGGGAACCAGGAGCAGCCAGACCGGCAAGGCTGACGCCACGAAACCGTAAACCGGAATGAAAACGGCGCATTGGTTTTGGGACAGATAGAACCATTTTGAGAGCACGGGATGAGTGGCTATAAAAGGCCCGGTTTCAATTCAAATTCTTCCCGGTGAATTGCTCTTGAGGGGCCAAATCCTGTTCTTTTTGCTGTTTTTGTGCTACATTCGCATTCACTTTTCAGGCGCATCCTTTTCAGGGTCGTTGGGCAAACGCATATTACCTGAAAAGGGGGCTTTTTTGTTAAATATCATGTAGTTATTTGAATAAATATTCGCACGAAAGGATATTCAAACAGGGATTCACGCTTTATTTGGGTTTAACAGTGACAAGCCTAAGAAAGGAGGGCTTTTTAGATGAATGCTCTGACGCTGGTGTTCGTTTCATTGTGCACATTTGCTATCGCCTATAGGTTTTATGGGCT
>Ga0181533_1003963_pt1 | contig 15557 bp, 13 predicted proteins | sample PEATcosm2014_Bin_45_FD_119772 | JGI IMG/M metagenome (GOLD analysis project Ga0181533, IMG submission 119772) | Peatland microbial communities from MTU Mesocosm Facility, Houghton, MI, USA - PEATcosm2014_Bin11_60_metaG | ecosystem: Environmental > Terrestrial > Soil > Wetlands > Peat | place... | reverse complement strand
TTCGAGCCTCAATGCTATAAGTCGTCTCCATAGCGTTGCCTCCTTATTGTAGCCTGTTGTCTACAATAACTATAGCATAAAAGAAGGCTGTTTTGTAAAACCCCAGATAGAGACGCATACCCTGGATAACGTTACTGCTTGCAGAAATTGGATCTAGTTGTTAGTATAAAAGACATGGTCGGAATTCTGAAAAAGATATTTGGCACGAAGAACGAGCGGGTGCTCAAAAGGTTTTTTGCCGTTGTAGATGAAATCAACGCCATCGAACCCTCTATTGCTGCACTAAATGACAGCGAGCTGGCTGCAAAAACAGATGAATTCAAGCGTCGGCTGGAGAATGGCCAATCCCTTGACGACATCCTGAAAGATGCCTTTGCAACCGTTCGTGAGGTGTCCCGCCGCCTTTTGAAAATGAGGCATTTCGATGTCCAGCTTATAGGCGGGATGGTGCTGCACGAGGGCATGATTTCCGAGATGAAGACAGGGGAGGGTAAGACCCTTGTAGCCACGTTGCCCGTATATTTGAATGCTCTCGACGGCAGAGGCGTGCATGTGATAACGGTGAACGACTATCTTGCGAAAAGAGATGCCCAGTGGATGGGGAATATTTACCATTTCCTCGGCCTTTCTCTGGGTGTTATTCAGAACGACAGTTCTTTCCTCTTCGACCCTGCATACCTATCTCATGACAAGCGCTTTAACAACCTGAGACCCTGCTCACGGAAAGAGGCATATCTCGCTGATATCACATACGGCACCAACAATGAATTCGGTTTTGATTATCTCAGAGATAACATGAAATACGATTTTACGGAATACAGCCAACGGGAACTGAACTACGCAATTGTTGACGAGGTGGACAGCATCCTGATCGATGAGGCTAGGACACCGCTCATCATATCCGGACCCTCCGAGGAGTCAACCGATAAGTATTATAAGGTAAACCGTATTGTGCCCGGACTTAAGGCTGAGGATGATTTTAAAATCGACGAAAAGCTGAAGACGGTCATTCTTACCGAAGCCGGCAACTCGAAAGTCGAGAAGCTCCTCGGCGTGAACAACCTCTATGACCCTTCTAATATCGAACTCGTCCATCACGTACTTCAGGGCCTTAGGGCGCACCACCTTTACAAGAGAGACGTCGAATATGTGGTGAAAGACGGTGAGGTGGTCATCGTTGACGAGTTTACCGGAAGGATTATGCCGGGCAGGCGGTGGAGTGACGGACTGCACCAGGCCATTGAGGCTAAGGAGGGCGTCAAGATAGCCAGCGAAAACCAGACGCTTGCTACTATCACTTTCCAGAATTTTTTCAGAATGTACAACAAACTTGCGGGCATGACCGGTACGGCTGACACAGAGGCGGCAGAATTTGCCGAGATATATAATCTCGAAGTAGTGGTAATACCCACTAATCAGCCCCTGATAAGACCGGACTTCCCGGACATGATTTACAAGACGCACAGGGCGAAATTCGATGCCGTTATAATGGAGATAGAGGAATGCCATAAGAAAGGTCAGCCGGCGCTCGTTGGGACTACCTCAATAGAGAAATCGGAACTGCTGAGCAGTTTACTGAAGAAGAAAGGCGTTAAGCATTCGGTGCTCAACGCCAAATACCATGAAAATGAAGCAGAGATTGTTGCACAGGCCGGGCGGCTTGGTGTGGTGACTATTGCTACGAACATGGCCGGCAGGGGGACTGATATTGTCCTTGGCGGCAATCCCGACGGACTTGCGAGGGAACTCCTGAAGGACAAACCCGATTACAGCGAAGAAGATTTCGTCGCAGCCATGCAAAAGGCAAAAGGCATTTGCGAGCAGGAGAAACAGCAGGTCGTCGCCGCGGGCGGGCTCCATATAATCGGAACTGAACGCCACGAGGCACGGCGTATAGACAACCAGCTTAGAGGCCGGTCAGGAAGGCAGGGAGACCCCGGGTCATCGCGGTTTTACTTGTCCCTTGAGGACGACCTCATGCGAATTTTCGGCTCCGACAGGATAAGCGGTCTGATGAATCTCCTGAAAATGGAGGAGGATGTTCCCATTGAGAACAAGATGGTATCCAAGGCAATAGAGAATTCGCAGAAAAGAGTGGAAGCCCACAATTTTGATATCAGAAAGCACCTGCTCGAATATGATGATGTAATGAACAAGCAGCGGAAGGAAATCTACGCGTTCAGGCTGGAGGTATTGCAGCGGGAGTCTCTGAAGGACAGGGTCCTGGATATGATTGATGATGAGGTGGATGGGTTCCTCTCTGTTTTCTGCCCGGAGAATGTCGACAGCGGGGAATGGGACAGGAACGGTCTGAAGGATGCGCTCTACGGGACCTTTTCCATAAACATGCAGCCTGACCTGTCACTGACCCGGAATGAACTGTTTGATACGATTTCGGCAGCGGTGAAGGAGCTGTATGATCAAAAGGAAAAGGAAACGGGCGATGAGATCCTTCGCTATATGGAAAAAGTCATTCTCCTCCAGGTCATCGACACCCAGTGGAAAGACCACCTCCTTGGTATCGACCACATCAAAGAGGGTATCGGGCTGCGGGGGTATGCTCAAAAAGACCCGCTCGTAGAATATAAGAAAGAGGCCTTTGAGTTGTTCTCCGATATGTCGGGCCGCATAAACAACGAAGTGCTGATGAGGCTCTTCAGGATCCAGGTCAAGCATGAGGCAGAAACAGAGATCAAAGAACCGCTGCCCAGGCAGCAGCGGCTTATGTATAACCGCGGAGCAGGGGATGAGCCACGGCAGCCGGTCCACAAGGAGAAGAAGGTAGGAAGGAACGATCCCTGCCCTTGCGGGAGCGGCAAGAAGTACAAGAAATGTTGCGGCGCCGATAAAAACAGGTAAAGGTAGAGGTAAAGGTAAAGATAAAAGAAAAGACAAAAAAGACTGTTAGGTTTCTCTGCCTCTACCTGTCTTTATCTGCCCCAATTAAAGAACGCCTTGCAAATCTAATGTTGAAATTATATAATCAAATCGCAATATATTGACGCCGTGAGGATAATGGAGGGTGAGATGGCTCAGAGTACTGGTGCTTTACCGGAGGTCTTAAAGGTTGGAACGAATGAGATGGAGCTTGTCGTCTTCAGAATGTTCAGTTCACATCCTGATGGATCTCCCGAAATTCTTGATTACGGGGTCAATGTTGCAAAGGTAAGAGAAATAATTCCGATGCCGACCTTGACAAAAGTCCCGGATATGCCTGCATATGCGGAGGCGCTGGCACAAGTGCGCGGTGAAGTGATCCCTATTGTTGACCTTGGCAAATGGATGAAAGTGAATCCTCCGCCAACTATGGACATACGTCTCAAGGTTATAGTCCTCGAGATGCTTGGCACCACCGTAGGGATGATTGTTCACGAGGTGGAGCGTATACGCCGGATCAAGTGGGACCAGATAAAGCCGCCTCCATCACTTTTGCAGGCAAAGCACAGCGGCAGGGTCACTGGCGTGACAAAGATAGATGATGAAGGCGGCTCGTTGCTGCTGATCCTCGATCTCGAGAGCGTTATTTCGGAAATGGGTGGGCTTGTCCATACTCAGGAGGTAGCTCTGGGAGAGATTGAGAGAATAGGGAATAAAAAACTGAAGGGTACCGTGCTTATCGCTGATGACTCCTCTGTTGCCAGGAAAGTACTCAAAGACACGCTTGAAAATGTTGGTCTTCATGTCATAGAGGCGGTTGACGGAAAGAAGGCGCTTGAAATACTGGACGACTTTCTGTCCAGAATAGGAGACAAGCCGATTACCGATTTTATCCAGTTGGTCATCTCGGATGTCGAAATGCCCGAAATGGACGGCCTTACTTTCACCAGGAATTTAAAGAACAGCCCGAAATTGGAAATGCTTCCGGTCATAATCAATACTTCCCTTAGCGGTGAAGAGAACAAAGAAAAGGCAAAGGGAGTGGGGGCTGACGGTTACATGGTGAAGTTTGATGTTACCATGCTGCTTCATGAGGTTTCAAAATTTTTGAAGTAGTTTAGGGTCTGCGAATAAATAACCGAGCACTCAAACGCTAGTGCCCTAACGCGATGAATGCCCGGTCAGTTCAAGTTTATCTTCCCGCCGCATACCTGTCCGGCAACTGATATAAGAATGAAAATAGGTATAAAACGGTAATCTGTGTGAGTTGTGATTCTGGCGATAATGATCATGGGTACAGGCGCGTGAATGCATAAGAGCCATTTGCGCGAATACTTTTTGGCGCTCTTTCTGATATAGCCGAAAGGAAGGTTCAATGCAAAGGCAAATGCTGCTATAATGAATGCAGTCCACATCAAAAAATAGTATAACTAAAACACGGGCAATAGGCAATAATAATAACAGGCGATAGGCAATAGGCAATAGGCAATAGGCAATATGTTATAGGTTATAGGAAAAATTCCTTTTTCTTTTGTTATTCTTTGGTCTATCGCCCATTGCCTATCGCCTATTCTTATTGCCTATTGCCTATTATCTGTCGTATTTAGTATGCTTTTTATAGCATGGTAACTCTTTATAGGAGAATGTCACCGGGCGGACAGGGCTTTGTCAAAACTGTTTCACTCCTCTCTCTTGTTTTTCAGCTTTTTCTGCTTGTCGGGCCTGTCGGGCTTGCCGGGCTTGTCCAGGCGTATGCAGCTGATAATGCCCAAGCTGCCGCCGGGAACCAGGCGGTCAGGGAGTCGACAGCAACGCTGCGTGTGGGCAAGCATACACACTATCTTAGGTTAGTTTTTGAGACGACGGAAAGCTTTGTGCAAAAAGCATCTGTCAGTCTGATCGGAGCTAATGCAATTAAAGTCGATTTTCAGTCTCCGATATCTTTCAGGGTCCCCGTGAGATATGCTCCGAGGACATTCGTAAACGTGGAAACGGATGTCTCAAAAAGCTCGCCTTACGAGATCGATAAGGGGCTTAAAATTACGGCCAAAATTAGCAGTTGTACGATTACTGTTGATAATCTGGACGACATAAACGTTACCAAATTATCTTTGCCGTCACGCCTCGTAATCGACGCATATATAAGTCAGGGACCGTCAGGCAGCGTCCAAAATAGCGCACCGGAGGTCGCCCTGACCACTCCCGACGCCTCGGAAATCAAAGTTGAATCTTTTGTAATCGATGCCGGCCATGGAGGTTACGAGAGCGGGGCTCGCTTTGGAAAGACCGTCGAGAAAGACCTCGCACTCTCCATTGCAAAAGAGCTTGCGGGTGCACTGGCCGGAAAAGGAAAAAAAGTTACCCTTACGCGCAAGGGGGACCAGATGGTCTCGATCAAGGACAGGAGCAAAACTGTCAACAAGAAATCTCCTGAGCTTCTTATAAGCATTCATGTCTCCTCAGAGAAGGAATTCGTGGTATACACTGCCGTCAAGCCTTATATGAAAGCTACCGACGGTAATGAAACGGATTCTGAAAATTCAGCAGGCAGGAACAGGAGCGAAGCCGTTGCGCAGGCAATTGCGCAGAGTGCCAGAAAGTCGCTTAAAGTAAATGTGAAAATTGAAAAAATGCCGCTGTTATTGCTATCCTGTATACATGTGCCTGCCGTGTTAATCGAACTGCCCAGTCCTGATAAGTTCAGCTATGATGTAAAGTCCAGGGGACGCATTATTGCCGTAATTTTAATGGGCATTGCGAACTCTTCGGCAGGAGGGTTACAGGCTTAGTAACAACGCCGCTATGGGTAATAAGGAATATATTGTTGTAGCATTACTTTTCCTCCTCGTGGCTGCGGTTGCGGGGTGGTTTGTAACGCAGCATTTTCAATCAACTGCCCAGCAGTTTAAACAGCCATTGATTGAACTAAAGGGAGGAGAACCGACTGTCAACACCGGTGTTCCCGCGGCCGCGGGCGATGACACCGTTGCTGTAAAAGTATTCCTGCCATCTGATGAAGGCATAACGGTTGTGGAGAGGAGAATCCAGAATGACCCTGTCCCGGTCAAAATGGCTGAGGCGGTGGCAGCGGAGTACCTGAAAGGGTTGAAAGAGGGATTAAATGACACGAAACTGATCGGGGTTTACCGGGACAAGAGGAGCATTATTTATATTGATGTATCTGATGAGTTCAGGAAAAACTTTTCAGGCGACGTAAAACAGGAGTTTGAGCTTTTGAAGTCCCTGTATGAAACCATTACGGTGAATATCCCGGGTACGGAGGATGTGCGGTTGTTGGTAGATGGCAAAGAGGTCGAAAGCATAGGAGGTCACTTTAATGCATTATATCCTTTGGGAGACACCGTGGGAAAAGATCCCGATCAACTCGCAGCTAAAGACCCTCAGGCAAGCTGAACGAGGGAAAGGATAAAGCGAGGTAGAGGTAGAGGCAGAGGGAAAAGGATAAACAGCGATTTTTTTCCTTTTTCTTTACCTTTTTCTTTACCTTTTTCTTTACCTTTTTCTTTACCTGCTTTTTATTATGAATAGCAATGATCGACCCATAGGCATATTCGATTCCGGAATCGGGGGGCTTACCGTTTTTAAAGAGGTGAGCATCAGGCTGCCGCGCGAAAATATTATCTATCTTGGTGATACTGCGCGTGTCCCTTACGGCGTCAGGTCCCCTGAAACTGTGATACGCTATTCTTTTGAATGCACTGGTTTCTTGCTTAAACAGAATATAAAACTTCTTGTCGTTGCCTGCAACACTGTTTCCGCAATAAGTCTGCAGGAAATTTCCAAGAGGGTCCCTATTCCCGTAATCGGAGTTATAGATCCTGGAGCGAGGGCTGCGGTCAGTGCTACAAAAAATAAAAAAATAGGTATAATAGGGACTGAGACAACGATTAAAAGCAGCGCCTATTCAAAAGCCATAAACGCAATGGCACATGATATCAAAGTTTATGGCTTTGCATGTCCTTTATTTGTGCCGCTGGTAGAAGAAGGCTGGACTGATGGCGTTATCGCACGCATGGTTGCCGAGCGGTACTTGGCTGACGTAAGAGACAAGGGGGCGGATACCCTTGTGCTCGGATGTACGCATTACCCCCTTTTAAAAGATGTGATTCAACAGGTAATGGGCACAGTTCGCTTGGTTGATTCCGCTATCGAAACCGCTGTGGCAGTGGAGCAGTTGCTTGTCAGGCAGGGGATGCTGGCCCAAAACGAACAGGCTGAATCGAAGAGATTTTTTGTCACGGATTCCCCTGAGAAATTCATATCGGTGGGCGAACGTTTCCTGGAAACAAAAATTGATGCTATCGAAAAAATACAGATATAAGGCACGTCAGGCGTCAAGAGTCGAGCGTCGAGCATGAAAGGCAAAATTCCCTGTTTCGGTCGGAATGACAGTATAAATATTGTCATTCCGACTAAAGGGAGAAACCTTAGCGCACGATGTTTAACACTCGACGCCCGACGCGAATGGAGGCATAATGCGGCCTGACGGAAGGACAAAAAGTGAGTTGAGAAAAGTAAAAATCACGAGGAATTATATTTCCTCTGCCGAGGGGTCTGTGCTTATCGAAGTCGGTAATACAAAAGTTATTTGCACTGCGTCGATTGAAGAGAAGGTCCCCGCCTTTCTCCGCGACCAGAAAAAAGGGTGGGTCACTGCCGAATACGGCATGCTCCCCAGGTCTACACATTCGCGCATGACCAGAGAGTCCTCTGCCGGACGTGTTGGAGGCAGGACACATGAAATACAGCGCCTGATCGGAAGGTCATTGAGGGCGGTGGTTGCACTGGAACTTCTCGGCGAGAGGACTGTATGGATTGACTGTGATGTCATACAAGCTGATGGTGGAACAAGGACGGCTTCGATTACCGGCGCCTATGTCGCCTTTAAGGATGCGATTGAATACGGACTGAAAAATAAAATCATGTCAAAAAACCCTCTCAAGGACTATCTGGCTGCGGTCAGCGTCGGTATCGTAGATAACGAGCCGCGTCTGGATCTCTGTTATGCGGAGGATTCTTTGGCCGAGGTGGATATGAATGTCGTCATGACAGGAAGCGGCATGATAGTCGAAATTCAGGGGACTGCTGAAGCAGGAGCTTTTTCCAGGGAAATGCATGACGCTATGCTCACACTGGCGGAGGGAGGTATTGCTGAGTTGATAAAGATACAGAAAGAAACAGTTTAGGCTCACAAGAAATTTTGAATGTTGGATTTTGAATTGTTAATTATGGACTTTTTTTTAATTCAACATTCGACATTCAACATTCAACATTTTGACAATAGTATGGTACAATAAAAAAATGCAGGGGAAGGACATGTATAAAAGTTTGTTTGTTTGGCTGCTCATCGGCATGGCAATGATTCTCCTTTTCAACCTATTCAATGTGCCGCCCAAAACCGAAAAGGAAATGATATTTTCTGATTTTATCAGCAAGGTTGAGGCCGGGGATGTTGATGAAGTTACCATAAAGGAGAGCCATATAACCGGACGCCTGAAGGATGGCAGCAAGTTTAAAACGTATGCTGTTGAGTATCCTGAGCTGGTGAAAGAATTAAGGCAAAAAGATGTCAAGATAACGGCAAAGCCGCCTGACCAGAGCCCGTGGTATGTCAATTTCTTCTTCTCATGGGGACCGATCATATTCCTGGTCCTTGTCTGGATAGTTTTTATGAAGCAGATGCAGATGGGCGGCAATAAGGCCATGTCTTTCGGAAAAGCCAAGGCAAAGCTGGTTTCCGACAAGGCGGTGAAAGTTACCTTTGCCGATGTAGCGGGAGTGGAAGAAGCCAAAGCCGAGGTTGAGGAAATCATCGAGTTTCTCAAAGACCCGCAGAAATTCTCCAAACTTGGCGGAAAGATCCCCAAAGGCGTACTGTTAGTGGGTTCTCCGGGCACAGGCAAGACGCTTCTCGCTAAGGCGATCGCCGGTGAGGCGGCGGTGCCGTTCTTTTCCATTTCAGGCTCGGATTTTGTTGAAATGTTTGTTGGTGTAGGCGCCTCGCGAGTACGTGACCTTTTTGAGCAGGCGAAGAAGAGTGCGCCATGTATTATCTTCATTGACGAAATAGATGCCGTCGGCAGACACAGGGGAGCGGGTCTCGGCGGCGGTCACGACGAGCGGGAGCAGACCCTTAACCAACTGCTCGTTGAAATGGACGGTTTTGAAGGGAACGAGGGAGTTATCATTATTGCGGCGACCAACAGGCCTGATGTCCTAGATCCGGCACTGTTGAGGCCCGGGAGGTTTGACCGGCAAATAGTGGTGCCGACCCCCGATGTGAAAGGGCGGAATGAAATACTCAAAGTCCATACAAAGAATATCCCTATTGCCGAGGACGTCAATCTTGATAAAATAGCAAGGGGAACGCCCGGTTTTTCCGGGGCCGACCTCGCCAATCTTGTGAATGAGGCGGCGCTTATTGCTGCACGAAAAATCAAAGAGAAAGTCGATATGATTGATTTCGAGTTTGCTAAAGACAAGGTGTTGATGGGCGTCGAAAGGCGGAGCATGGTGATAAGCGACGAAGAAAAAAAGAATACGGCCTATCACGAGGCGGGACATGCGCTTGTCGCTAAATTAACTCCCGGAACGGACCCCATCCACAAGGTGAGCATCATTCCGAGGGGAAGAGCGCTTGGAGTGACCCAGCAGCTTCCTATTGATGACCGTTACACTTATTCAAAAGATTATCTTGAGAAAGCCCTGAATGTGCTTATGGGCGGAAGGGCTGCCGAGGAGCTCTTATTGCACCATATGACGACGGGAGCGGGCAACGACATTGAGCGTGCTACCGAACTGTCAAGAAAGATGGTGACCGAGTGGGGCATGAGCAAGAAGCTTGGACCCCTTACCTTCGGCAAAAAGGAAGAGCAGATATTCCTCGGGCGCGAGCTGGCCAGGCATAAGGATTACAGTGAAAAAACGGCAGAGGACATAGACGAAGAAATACGCGGGATTGTTACGAATGCCTATGTGAATGCAAAGCAAATGTTGGAAGAAAACCTGGATCTGGTTGAGGCTCTTGCTCAGGCGCTTCTTGAGCGTGAAACGGTAGACGCTCAGGATATAGATGCCATTATCTTAGAGGTCAGATCAGGAAGAACTGATGTGAAAAGCGCCGTAAGTCCTGCACTGGAGATTACTGCCGGTAACGCATGATCCTTTCCTGGAACGGTTTCAACCTGGATCTTGCCGGTAAAACCCATATTATGGGCGTGCTTAATGTCACCCCCGATTCTTTTTCCGACGGCGGCTTTTTTTTTGATAAGGAAAATGCAGTCCGGCATGCCCATTACCTGATTGATAACGGCGCAGACATACTCGATATTGGCGGGGAGTCTACAAGGCCCGGTTCTGCAGCGCTGCCGCTCTCGGAGGAACTGCAGCGGACTATTCCCGTTATAGAGGCTGTTGCAAGGTCGGTGCATGTTCCTGTTTCCATTGACACCTGCAAAGCTGAAGTCGCCCGCCGTGCTCTTGATGCAGGCGCATCTATAGTGAACGATATAAGCGGCTTGAGGTTTGATCCCGCGATGTCGCAGGTCGTGGCTGAATACGGCGTACCTGTCATCGTAATGCATATAAAAGGGACCCCGAAGGATATGCAGACCCACCCGGTCTACGAGGCCCTTATTCCGGAGATCATGGACTATCTTCGATGCAGCCTCAGGCTTGCCGCCGATTCCGGCATTCCCGAAGACCTGGTCATTATAGATCCCGGTATAGGGTTTGGGAAAACCATCGATCATAACCTGGAGATCATAAAGAACCTCAAAGAGTTCACGCTGCTCGGCAGACCAGTCGCAATAGGCGTATCGCGAAAGGCGTTTATCGGAAAACTGCTGGGCGGAGCGCCTCCTTCCGAGCGGATGGAGGGTACCGCGGCTGCGGTGGCCGTCTCTATTGTCAACGGAGCGCATATTGTCAGGGTCCACGACGTAAGGGAGATGGCAAAGGTCGCCAGGGTTGCAGACGCAATAAAACTGGCAATGTGAAAAAGGTAAGGGCTGCGAATGAAGGTGAGGCTGTCCTCAGTGGTTAAGTGCATTATTTGGGTTTATAAAACGCCAGTATCTTTTTGACCGTTATCGGAAATAATCCGAGGAGCACAAAGGAAAAGATCAACCCGGGAGACAGGATGCCGGACACGGAATCGACCTTGGCAAGTTCTTTCCCCGCATTCGCATAGACCATAGTCCCTGGAAGCATCCCCAGTTGCGATACCCAATAAAATGTCAGCAAAGGCAACTTTGTCAGACCCATTACAAGATTGATGACAAAGAAAGGGAAAATCGGGATCAATCGAAGAGTGAAGAGATAAAATGCGCCTTCACTTTCTATCCCTTTGTTAACAGCCGATAGTTTGTCTCCGAATTTGGACTGTACCCAATCTCTTAATACGAACCGAGATGCAAGGCATGCAAAAGTGGCCCCTATACTACTCGCGAAAGAAACAATAAGCGTGCCCGCCCCTAAACCAAAGAGGGCGCCTCCAACAAGGGTGAGCACTGCGGCGCCTGGCAATGATAAGGACGTGACAGTAATATAAATTATCATATAACCGGCGATTACAGGTATCTGATGCTCAGCATACAGAAGCGAGAACTTTTCACGGGATGCTTTCAGGTAGGACAGGCTGAGATATTGTTCAAGACCAAAAACCTTAAATGAGGTGATCAGGAGAATGATCACGACCACTATCACTATCTTGTTAAGATTTATTTTGCTCATCATAAGTGGGTCATTTATTTTTCGTGATCGTTCGCTGTCCCAATCTATTAAGGAAAGGGAATGCAGTCCGTACACGGTCTGTCTCGCCGGGATCGAACTCGCAGGTTATAAATTCTTCGGTGTCATCGCCGGAACAGATGGCATTCCCAAGAGGACCAAAAATGGCAGATGCTCCGGGATACCGGATGCCGTTACCGTCGAGCCCGGTCCGGTTTACTCCAATCACAAAACATTGGTTTTCTATCGCCCGGGCTTTAAGGAGTGTTTCCCAGTGCTCTTTTCTTTCGGAAGGCCAGTTGGCAATGACAAATATCGCCTGTACTCTTCCGGCAACATCCCTGAAAAGCTCAGGGAACCTCAAATCATAGCAGATAAAGACGCTGGAAGGCATCGCATCAATATCAAACACGACACTCTCTGTCCCTTCAATAAACCGCTCAACCTCCTGGGATAGGGGGAAAGAGCGCATTTTTGTATAAGTCGCCTCCGGACGGCCTTTTCTGTCATAAATAACTGCCATATTTCTGGCGCGCTCGTCTCCTGTTGCTTTCATCGCAAGACCGGCAATTAGGTGGATGGCGTTGTCCCGCGCAGTTGATGATAAGTACGAGGCGGTCTCCCCGTAACCATCTTCTGCGATGACAGGAATGTTCATGGAAAAGCCGGTGGAGAATAATTCCGGAAAGACAACTACATCACATTTCTCCTGCGCAGCTTTCTTTGTGAAGAAGGCCGCTTGTTCAAGGTTGGCCTTCTTTGATTCCCATACACTGTCAAGCTGTATCAAAGCCGCTTTCATCACACTAATATTATCATATCCGGCACGCAATATGGCACTTTGCTTTATATGGATTTTTTGCAAAAAAAAAAGGGGGACTCCCGGACAGATTTCATATTTTGGTAAACTTTTTTTTTGTGATGTATATAATATACTTTATAGGAGGTACCTATATGTCAATGCTTAAGAGAACGCAAATGTACTCTCGGGAAAACAGATGAAGCTTTTTGTCGATAACTCGGCATGGCTTGCATTCAATGCAGATACTCCTCGATCTTTTTAAAGAGTTCGCCCTGAAAAGAGGCATTGCGGACGACACCTATATTGTCGGAGGCGCGGTACGCGATATGTTCCTGGGCCTCGAGACAAAAGACATCGACCTTGTGGTCTCAGGGGATGCCCTCGAAATCTCCAAAAAATTCGCACAGGTTTCCGGTGGCTCCTTCGTTCTCCTCGACAGCAAGTTTGCTATCGCTCGCGTGGTTAGAGACGCGGCCTTTCTCGACATATCGGATATGAGAGGGGGCTCGATCACCGCCGATCTTTCCGGTCGTGACATAACCATAAATGCAATGGCCCAGCCCTTACGTGAATGGCGGTCAACAGACTATGTGATTGATCCGTTTGGCGGTCGGGAAGATCTTCAGTCCAGGGTCATCAGGATGGTTTCTGAGAGAAACCTTATCAGCGATCCTCTTAGGATACTGCGAATCTACCGGTTCTCGGCTGCGCTGCATTCTCTTATCGAAATAAATACACGTCGTGCCCTCAAAAAGCATAAGGCATTGCTCACTGATGTTGCCGTAGAAAGAATAGCCGAAGAATTGCGTCATATGATGGCGCTGGGGGATTCTCACGAGAGCATGAAAGAGATGGCAGAAGACAACATTATGTCTGTGCTGTTTCCGGAATTTTCGCACGTCCCAGGCCCCGGCATAAAAAAGGGCCTCTTTTGCTACGGGCAGTGCGAGGCCCTGCTTGGTAGCCCAGCCCATTATTTTCCTCTTCAGGAAAAAAGCATCTTTGACTACTTTGCACTTCCAGCGAGGCGGATATGCCTCAAGCTGACCGCCCTTTTTTCAGGAGAGGCATATGCGCTGGAAGCCGCATTACGGCTGAAGATGTCTAAGAAAGAAGCTGCGCTTATTGCCTTGATCTCCTCGGGATGCGAAAACCTTCTTTTGCTCTGCGGCGTTGCCGCACACAGGTCAAAAATGGTGAGATTTTTGAAAAATGCTCGGGACAATGTCTATCCGATGGCAGTCCTGGCTGTTGCAGCCGGGAAGGGCCATCAGGGATCTTCCGGGTCTTCTGTTCAGGGGACACTTGAATCAGGAGAACTGGTACTCTCTTTCTGCAACAAAATCCTTTCGCTATACGTTGATGAGGTCTTGCCGCGGATTGGGATCCTCAGATTGATTACCGGTGACGACCTTATAAGGGAATTCGACCTGCCCCCTTCCTCTCAGTTCAAACTTATTTTGTCCGAGTTGGAAGACGATATTTTAGAGGGCAAGGTTAACACAAGGGATGAGGCGCTGAGAACAGTCAGATCTATCCTTGCAAGAGAAGTATGATGATTAAAACAGCAAATAACCTGATCTCAATCGGCTGATTCCTCAGAGCATTCGGCCCTCACGTTATCCAGCAGGGTCAATATCTGCTTTGATGCCTCATCCATTTCCTTGTACAGTTGATCAGCTTTCCTGTTGTCTCCAGTATTGTGAGCAGCGACAGCCTGTTTTGCCAGCTGGTGAATCTTTTCGTGAGGTGGTTCCACTGCTCTAAAGCTGTCCATGCCACCGCAAATCTCAAGACCCTCCTTGTAGTACCATTTCCCAAACCTGCAGGTATGGTGGTCAGCCATCTTGACCTGGTCCATAGCAGACTCACCTCTTAAACAGGAGGCCACTTTCCCTACAAATCCGCGGTGATCAGTTTTTGCCAACTCCAGCATAACGACTGCGCCGCCCCTTGTCTTTACGCTTGCAGTCTCAGTCCGTAATTGATCGGCTACCGCAGTAAGCTTTATTACTTCAGTGGACACGCTGGCCGCCAGGCGCTCAATTTCCTGGGCAATTCCAGAGGTGGATTCAATGTTTTTTGCGACTTCTTCAGTAGTTGACGACTGCTCCTCCACTGAGGCGGCTATCTTCGTGACTTCGTCCTTCAGCTTTTGCATTTCAGTCAATATCTCATTAAGGGCATCTCCCACATTGCCTATATTTTCAGCCGCTCCGGCAGATTTTCCAGCTGCTTCTTCCATAAAGGACGCTGTCTGCCTGGACTCTGTCTGTACGGCCTCAATCTTGCCGGAGATCTCGTCGGTAGCCCTGATCGTCCGTTCAGCGAGTTTCCTCACTTCATCGGCAACAACAGCAAACCCGCGGCCCTGTTCTCCTGCCCTTGCCGCTTCTATAGCCGCATTCAAGGCAAGGAGGTTTGTCTGGTCCGCAATATCTTTTATCACCGTCACGATATCGCCGATCTCACCGACCCTGCCGTTGAGATGTTCGACCATTTTCGAGAGTTCTGACGTCGACTTGTATACTTCTTTTACATTCACAACAGCATTGTCCGCTATCTCTTTGCCTTTTGAGGCAATGCCGAGCGCCCCTGTTGAAATATCTGCTGCAAGTGATGCATTCCTTGCAATGTCACCGATGGTCTGACTCATCTCCTCGGTTGCTGCAGCAATCTGCGTCGATTGTTCGGACTGTTTTTTTGCCCCGAGGGCCGTCTGATCGGCCACGGAATGCAGGATGTCTATCATGGGAAGCGTTTTGCTTGTAGTCACCATAATATTGTTGATCATTCCGGTAAAGTACCGGACAAGTCTTGTTATACTGTCTGACACATGGCTGACTTCGTTTCCTGATGTATAAGAAATATCCATATCTGAGTATTTATGGCCTATCTCATTCAGGTCTACTAAGAGTTTCATCAGTGGTTTATTTGTATAGCCGACGATTATAAGTATAAGAGCCATAACTGCACAAATACCGACAATGCCAAGCAGGATATAGGCTATTATTGCCCAACCCCTCGAAAAGGTAAAATTAGCCTGAGAGTGTTGCGACTCCGACCTATCTGGGGTTTTTTGCACAAACGGACGAAAAGGTATATTTCAAAAAATAGGTGTTCGTGG
>Ga0181533_1003958_pt1 | contig 15571 bp, 11 predicted proteins | sample PEATcosm2014_Bin_45_FD_119772 | JGI IMG/M metagenome (GOLD analysis project Ga0181533, IMG submission 119772) | Peatland microbial communities from MTU Mesocosm Facility, Houghton, MI, USA - PEATcosm2014_Bin11_60_metaG | ecosystem: Environmental > Terrestrial > Soil > Wetlands > Peat | place... | reverse complement strand
CGCGTGAGGTCCATTGCGATGGCGCCGCTGGGGCGCGAAGCGATGTGTTCGCCGAGTGCGCGCAACCGTGGCCACAGCGGCAGTGCCATACAGCAAGCAGCGGCGATAAGCACCATCATCGGGATGGAAACATCAACCGACACGGTCACGCGGCCATTTATCGAACCAAATCGGCTCATGCGCACAAGAAAGTTGATCGCATAATTGAGATCCGGCGAACGGAAGAACACCCAGCCGATAAATACCACGAACATTGCGTAGCCGTGACGAGCAAAGTTTGGTACGCGCGAGAACATGGTTTCGACGAGCGTAAGCCGCTCCAGCCACAGGAACAGGCCGTGCCATAGGCCCCAAATGACGAAATTCCAGCTCGCGCCGTGCCAAGCGCCCGCCAGGCAAAACACGATCCAGAGGTTACGCGCAGTCTTCCACGACCCGTGGCGATTGCCGCCGAGCGGAATGTACACGTAGTCGCGGAACCACAGCGACAGCGTCATATGCCAACGCCGCCAGAAATCCTGCAGCGACACGGCAGAATAAGGATAGTTGAAATTTTCTGGAAACCGGAAACCAAACATTCTTGCAATCCCGATTGCCATATCGGAATAGCCGGAGAAGTCGAAATATATTTGTAGACCATAGCACAGCACACCGAGCCAGGCTGCCGTACTGTCGAGCTGATCAGGAGAAACGCTGAAGGTCTGGTCCGCCACCGCACCGATCGGATCGGCCACGAGCAGTTTTTTGGCCAGACCAATGGCAAAACGACCGACACCCAAATCGATGTCGGCAAACCGAACCGTCCGCTGCTGGAGCTGGTCGGAAATTTGGTGATAACGAATGATCGGACCGGCGATAAGCTGCGGAAAGTTGATAATGTAGAGCGCAAAGGCCGTGCGGGAATTCTGGGCGTGCACAGTGCCGCGATAGACATCGACTAGATAAGAGATGATGTGAAATACGATAAATGAAATCCCCAATGGCAACGTGAAATGCGGTATCGGCACGCGCCATTCCGACAGCAAGCCGAGTACCTCATTGAGGTTTTGCGCGAGAAAATCGGTATATTTGAAGAAGATCAGAACTAAAAGATTGAGACTGACGGCGGAAACAATTGCGTGTCGTCGCGCGTCACCACTGCGTTTTTCGATTATTTTCCCAAGGCTGTCATTGATCGCGATCAATGACAGCACAAGCGCAAGCGCAGCCGGAATACGCCACGCGTAGAAAATTGCACTGGCGATAACGAGGACGAGATTGCGTGAGCGCGTTGGGCTGAGAAAATACGAAGCGACTGCTGCAGGCAAAAATAGGCAAACGAATATCAGGCTGCTGAAAACCATGAATTCGGAATTCCCGAGATGAATCGCGCACTGGGTTTGAAGTTTGGTGTTTCTGCGAACTGTTAGCAAGACAAAAGGACGGTTCGCAATGCGGCCGTCACCTCTGGCGGCTCGCAAAGAGCCGCAAAAACTCCCAGAATGCTCTCGGCGTAATGGCTATTTCCGCCGTCTGTAAGGCGATATGGCGAGCGTTGCCAATACGTGCGAAGCTCAATTCGATCGGTGTTTCTGCCACGACTCTCGTTCAGTAACATTGCCGCAGTGCGAGATGTCGCTGATGGGTCTAAGCCGCCTTGCCCGTAAAAGGACTGCCGCGGCCGGTCTTCCCCCAATAGCTGCCGCGCTGCGGCCTGAGCGTAGCGGCTGCTTCGGGCCAGTGGACTAAGCCGCTCGTTACAGTGACAGTGCGCTTAATCAAGATCAACTTGGTCGAATAGGCGCACCGGCAGCGTAAATCCCGCAGCGTCGTCGTGCCCTCGCCCCTTGCAGGAGAGGGCTCCTCGTAGGTTCAACAAACTCGTTCGGGTGAGGGGTCGCGGCCCGACCCCTCACCCTATTTTTGTTAGTGACGCGCCGAGCGGCCCTCTCCCGCAAGGGGAGCGGGCATGCGCGCGGACGCCGGGATTACCGATGCAGCTGTGCGGCTACATCTCGATATCCAACCCGACGTCGAGATTCTTCACCGAATGGGTGAGCGCTCCCGACGACAGATAATCGACGCCGGTTTCGGCGATCGCTGCCGCCGTGTCGAGCGTGATGTTGCCCGAGGCTTCGATGACGAGACGGCCGGCGACCAAGGCGACGGCTTGGCGCATCGCTATGAGATCGAAATTGTCGATCAGCACCACGTCGGCGAGGCCGACATCGAGCACGTCGACGAGCTGATCGAGCGAGTCGACTTCGATCTCGATCTTGACCAGATGGCCGGCGGCGCGTTTGGCGCTAGTCAACACCGCTTTGATGCCGCCGGCGACCGCGATGTGGTTGTCCTTGATCAGCATCGCGTCGTCGAGGCCGAAGCGGTGATTATAGCCGCCGCCGCAGCGCACCGCGTATTTCTCGAGCGCGCGCAGGCCGGGCGTGGTCTTGCGCGTGCAGACGATGCGCGCCTTGGTGTGGGCGATACGCGCGACGAAAGCCGCGGTCGCGGTGGCGATGCCGGACAGGTGGCCGAGGAAATTGAGCGCGGTGCGCTCGGCGCCGAGGATGGCGCGCGCATTGCCCGTGATCGTCATCAGTCTGGCGCCGGCTTCGATCGCCGCGCCGTCGCGCACTTGCGGCGCGATGTCGATCGCAGGCGACAGCCGGCGGAACGCGGCGACGACCAGCGGCAGGCCCGCAATCACGCCTTTTTGGCGCGCGACGACGACGGCACGGCCGGTCGCATCCTCGGGCACCGTGGCGATCGAGGTGATATCGCCGGCACGGCCGAGATCCTCCTCGAGCGCGCGCGTCACCGCGGCATCGATTTCGAGCGGGGAAAGGAAAGCGTCTGGGCACAGAAGCGACATCGGCGGCGGATTCCATAGTCGCTGGCGGCGCCGATGGCAAACCGGCGCAGCCGAACCCGATACCATCGGCGGGAACGCCATCATCTTGGCCGGGCTTGTCCCGGCGAGCCACGTCTTTATCCTGGCGAGAAAGCCCGACGGAGCGACGACATGGCGAGTTTCAAGGCGATCGTGATCGAAAAAGCGGCGACCGGCCAGACGGTACGGCTCACCGAATTCGACGAGAAAGACCTGATGGACGGCGATGTCACCGTGCGGGTCGAATGGTCGACGGTGAATTACAAGGACGGTCTCGCCGTCACCGGCAAGGCGCCGGTGGTGCGCCGCTTTCCCATGATCGCCGGCATCGATTTCGCAGGCACGGTGGAGACATCCGCGCATCCCGGCTGGCAACCCGGCGACCAGGTGATCCTCAACGGCTGGGGTCTCGGCGAAACCCATCTCGGCGCCTATGCGCAAAAGGCGCGCGTGAAAGGCGACTGGCTGGTGCGACTGCCGCCAAGCATCGGCGCGCGCGACGCCATGGCGATCGGCACTGCCGGCTATACCGCGATGCTCGCGGTGATGGCGCTGGAGCGGGCCGGTGTCGCTCCGACCCGCGGCCCGGTGGTCGTGACCGGCGCCGCGGGCGGCGTCGGTTCGGTCGCGGTCGCGCTTCTCGCCAAGCTCGGCTATGCCGTGATCGCCTCGACCGGCCGGACCGAAGAAGCGAGCTATCTCGAGGGCCTCGGCGCCAGCGAGGTGATCGATCGCAAGGAATTATCGGGGCCCCCGCGGCCGCTCGGCAAGGAGCGCTGGGCCGGCGGGATCGACGCCGTCGGCTCGACCACGCTCGCCAATGTGCTGTCGATGACGCGCTACGGCGGCGCGGTCGCTGCCTGTGGACTTGCCGGCGGAATGGACTTGCCCACATTCGTCGCCCCGTTCATTCTACGGGGTATCTCGCTTCTCGGCATCGACTCCGTGATGTGCCCGTTGCCGTTGCGGCAAGAGGCTTGGCGCCGCCTGGAGACCGACCTCGACCGGTCCAAGATCGCGGCGATGACGAGCGAAATAGGGCTCGACGAGGTTCCCGCGGCGGCCGGGCGCATTGTCGAAGGTCAGGTCCGCGGGCGCATTGTGGTAAAAATCGGGTGACCGGTTCAGAATTTCGCTACCAATTTCGCCGATGCTGCGAGGGCGCTATGGTAAGGGGACGGTTAAGAAGTCTTGTTAAGATAGCCCTACTGCGAATTGTACGTAGACGTGTATTTGGAAGTGTAGCCAGAGTGGAGTCGTCGATGTCGGTGCGCGTCGCTGTGGTGTGTGCGGCTGTATTGGGGGTCGGTGCATCGGTCGCCGGCACCGCCATCGCCGAAGAGCTTGGACCGGAACAGGCCCGCGCATTCGTTGTCGGCAAGCTGTTCTCCTATACCTGCTTCGAAGGCACCGCCGGGGTCGGGCGCATATTCCCCGACGGTTCGGTCGTCGGCACGATCAGAATCCGCGGTCAGGGCCAGACTCGCTTTGCCGCCTTGCCGGCCGGCACCATCCGCACCGACGGCACCGCGATGTGCGCGCATCTCAACGGCCTGCCGATCACGCCGTGCTTCAAGGTCGAGAAACTCGATTACAAGAGCTTCCGCGGCTCGATCTCCGGATTGGGTTTTGCCCATTGCGATTTCTCGCAGCGCAACCCGCGCACCCAGCTCATCAGCGGCACGCCGGAGCCGGAGCCGGCGACGCCGATCGCGACCGCGCGGCCGACCCCGGTCGCGAATTCGCGCCCGATGCTGCGGCCGTCGCTCGCCGAATAACATCACTCCAGATCGAGCCGGAGCGGCTCGGTCGTGGCCGGTGGCGAGCGCGGATAGAGCAAACGCTGGTATAGCCGGCCGATGCCGAGCAGCACGACGCCGAGGCCGATCACCGAGAGCGCGCGGTAGATGCCGCTGATACTCGCGGTGTCGACGATGAACACTTTGGCGATCGTCAGCGTGATGACGCCGAGCGCGAGCAGCCGCGCCGGTTGCGAGCGAAGCATGAAGCCGACCGCCAGCAGTAAAATTCCGAACACGAGCCAGACCGTCGAAAGAGTGTATTGCTCGGCGTCGCTGATGATTTCCCACAACACCGGACCGTGAAAGAGCCGCTGCACTTCGAGGGTGAGATAGAACAAAGCGAGCGTGACCGCGCTGATCGCGGCAACAGCGCGGTACGGCAACGGGCGCGTGGTACGGGCGATCAACGCCAAACTGATGGCGAGCACCGCCGGCAGGCCATAGCCGAGCAGGGTGGTATTGAAGAACGTGCTGCCGGCGACCGGCAGAAATCCCGCTTCCACCGCATTTATGAGGTCGAGGACGACGGCCGCAAACGTCAGCGCCGCGACGATGAGCGCGCCGATGTTGTGCACGAAGCTGCCGCTGCGTCCGCGCACATGCTCGAGGCCCAGGGTCATCGCCAGTCCGACATTGACGTCGAGCATGACTTCCATGGTCCAGTTCGCCGGCCGGTAGATCTCGCCGCCGGTGACGTAATGGCGGATCTCCGCAATCGCGAGCAGCACCGTGAACAGGATGGCGCCGGCGTCGACAATGCGCGCCGGCAAATCGTCGGCGCGGCGCCGCAAGAGCCAGCCCGCGAGCCAGAACGAAGCGGCCGGGACGCCGTAGCCGTAAAGCAGCCAGTTGATGATCGGGGTTGTGCCGAGCGCGGCGCCGACGATACGCGGCTCATAGGCGACGCGCGCCGCCACTATGATCACAACGATGGCGGCGAACCAGCGCAGCCACGGCAGCGGACGTTTCTCTACGACCCAGGCGGCGCCTGGCGCCATCAGCGCGAGACCGATGGTGAGCCAGCCTTTCTCCAGCGCGAAGGTCAGCGCGAGCGCCAGCGCCGCGAGCGCGCCGGTCGCATACATAGCGCCACCCGCCATCAGGCCAGGCCGTTGCTCGCGCTGCACCAGCGCCTCGGCCGCAACCGCGTAAATCGCGGCGACCAGGAGCGCGAGCGCCGCGAACGGCAGCGATCGATCCAGCTGCGCGATGCGATAATACAGCGCGATCAGCATTGCGAGCGGCGCGAATACGCCCGCGGCGCACCACAGCATCGGCACCAAGGCGCGCACGGAACGGCCTTGCGCTGAAAATCCGGCGATGCCGAACAATGCCGCCCATCCGGCAGCGACAACAAGGTGCGAGCCGTATTCGAAACGCTCCGGTTCCGGTATCGCCGGCGCGGTCGGGCCGGACGGCGCGATCAAGCTTGCGACTTTCATCCGAACCGCCCAGTCGGCCATCACCGCCATGGCGAGCAGCGCAGCCACCGGCACGGCGCCAATTGCCGCCTCGGTGCGCCAAGCGATGCCGACTGTCGCGGCGGTGAGAACAACGAAGGCCGTGAGCGCGACGGAGTCATGTTGGCTCGCGGCGACCAGAAACGCCGCGACCAGGAGATAAACCGACAGCGCCAGCGTCGAGAGTGGATCGACCTCGCCGGATGCGGCCGGCGGACCGTAGAGCAAGCCCGCGACCAGGAAGATGGCGGCGAGCGCAAAGCCCGCGAGCGCGCTGAACACGTGCGCGCCGAGCGCTTCGACCGGGTTGAAACCTGTTCCCGGCAACGTCCACAGCGCGCCGAGCAGGATTGCCATGATTGCAAGCCAACGCCACAGCCGCCAGCGCGCCAGCGCAAAGCCAGCTGCGCTGACGACGCCGATATAAACGTAGAGCGACCAATAATCCGGCTCGGCGGAGCTCACCAGCAAGGGTGCAAGATAGGCGCCGATGACGCCCAGGCCGGCGAGCGCAGGTCCGTGGAGCAAAGCCGCGGCCAAAGTCAGCAATGCCACCGCGCCCAGGAGCACGAACGCAGCCGGCGGCGGCAGGTATCCGTAGAGAGCATAGGCTGCATAGACCGTGGCATAAGCCACCGTGGTGCCGGCAGCCGTCAGAATGCTCGGAATATTCGCCGATGGCAGACCGCGCAGCCCCGACAGCGTCTCGTTGCGCCGCTCCCATTCGCCGGCGGCGACCAGCGCAAATGCCAGCAAGGCGCCGAGGAGAATCCGGACTCCGGGGCCGATGAGATCTTGCTCGATGGTATAGCGCACCAGAAATATGCCGCCGAGCGCCAGCGCAACGCCGCCGACCCAGACGACCCAGCGAGTGCCGAAGCGCTCCTCGAAGCCGATCGGCTGCGACGGCGACGCTGCGGCCTGCCCTGCCGGCGAGGTCGGCACTGACGGGGGCGGAAGTTGCGGCGGCGGCTCGGGCGCTACTGGAGATGCATGGGCGTCTGCCGGCGTGACTTTAGCCGCCGGCGGCGACACCATGCCGGCAGGCGGCGAGCCGCTCTCCAGCGATCGGACCCTTGCATCCAGGAGCCGCACCGAGCGCCGAACCGCGGCGGCGTGGATCAGTGCGACAATGGCGACGATCGGAGCGGCCAGCACCGCAAGCCCGAGGAGAACGATCAAGGTGAACATCGGCCCCCGGCTCCAAATTCGGAGCGGGAATTCTACCTAGCAATTGCGAGAAGCGAAAGCTGCAACCTTCTTGCCCGTCGCAGCCGAGCGCCGCAAAAGGCACCCAATTCACGCCAGGTCGAATCACTCCAGATCGAGGCGGAACGGCTCGGCTTCCGTGGCGAGGATGCCGCGGCCGATAGTTTCGATCGCGGCGACCATGCGGCCGTCGCGGCCCAACAGCCGATCGGCGAGCGAGACGATCCGGATATTCGGCGTCGCCGTCGGCGAGGCCTGGCGCAGCGCCTGCGCGATGGCGTCCTCGTCGCGGCGCGGATTGAGCGCGCAGACGGCGGCGAATGCGCTCGCGGTCGAGCGGCTGATGCCCATATAGCAATGCACGACGAGCGGCGCGCGGCGGTCCCAGTCCCGTACGAAGCCGAGCAGTTCCGCGACGTGCTGCTCGCCCGGCATGATGTAACCGTCGAGCGGCGACGAAATATCGTGCAAGCGCAGCCAAAGATGATTCTCCGGCGCGATCGAATTCGGCCGTTCGAGCCGCGCCTCGTCGCCGATCAGCGACACGACATGGCGCGCGCCGGTGTCGTCGACGGTTTCCTGAAGGCGCGCGAGCGAGCAGACGTGAATCATGGGCAGACGTGAATCATGGGCAGACGTGAATCATGGGCAGACGTGAATCATGGGCAGACCTGAATCATGGGCAGACGTGAATCATGAAATGTTTTCTTCCGTCAGCCTCGTCGGGACGACGGCAAGGAGTTACACCGCCGAACTAAACCGCCGCGCCTCCGGCCTTCGGCCGCCGCAAATGTTCGTCGAGCCGTGGCATGATCTCGACGAAATTGCACGGGCCGTAACGGTAATCGAGCTGGTGCACCAAAATCTCGTCCCAGGCGTCCTTGCAGGCGCCGGGCGAGCCGGGCAGGCAGAAGATATAGGTCGAGCCGGCGACGCCGGCGGTGGCTCGCGATTGGATCGCCGAAGTGCCGATCTTCGGGAAGCTGATCACCAGGAACAGCGCCGAAAAACCATCCATCTTCTTCTCGAACAGCGGCTCGACCGCTTCCGGGGTCACGTCGCGGCCGGTGAAGCCGGTGCCGCCGGTGGTGATGACGACATCGATCATCGGATCGGCGATCCAGGCCTTGACCCGCGCGCGGATAGCCTCGATGTCGTCGTGGACGATGCTGCGCTCGGCGACCAGATGGCCGGCTGCGACGATGCGCTGCACCAAGAGCGAACCGGATTTGTCGTCCTTGAGGCTTCGCGTGTCGGAAATCGTCAGCACCGCGATCTTGAGCGGCACGAACTGCTTCTTTTCGTCGATCCCGGGCATGGTACGCCTTTACGCAACGTGATGGCCCACTCGTCCCCGCGAAAGCGCGGAGCCGCGGAACGCAAGCTTGATTCCCGCTTACGCGGGAATGAGCGGAATACTGGTCGAATACTACACTAAAGCGTGCTGGCACTAAAGCGTGCCGGCCGCCATCGTGTCGCAGGCCGAAAGTTTGCCGGAATTGAAGCCGTTGAGGAACCAGCGCTTGCGTTGGGCCGACGTGCCGTGGGTAAAGGAGTCCGGCACGACGTAACCCTGCACCTGTTTCTGCAGGCGGTCGTCGCCGATGGCGGATGCGGTCTGCAAGGCCTGATCGACGTCGCCCGCATCGAGGAAACTGTGCTTTTGCTGAGCGCGGTTCGCCCACACCCCGGCAAGGCAATCGGCCTGCAGCTCGACGCGCACCTGCAGCGCGTTCACTTGGGTCTGGCTCGATGCCGCCTGCTGCGCCTGCGTGACGCGCGGCAGGATGCCAAGCTCGTCCTGCACATGATGGCCGACCTCGTGGGCGATCACATAGGCTTCCGAGAACTTGCAGGCCTTGTCGTCCGAGCAGGCGCCGAACCTGTCCTGCATGTCCTGGAAAAACGAAATATCGAGATAGACGTCCTTGTCGCGCGGGCAATAGAACGGCCCCATGGCCGATTGCGCGACGCCGCAGCCGCCGTCGATCGCGCCCGAGAACAGCCGCAGCTTCGGCGGGTGGTAGGTCCGCCCGCTCGCCGCGAAGATTTCCGTCCAGCGGTCCTCGGTATCGCCGAGCACCGCGGCGACGAAATCGGTCGTTTCGTCGTTGCGCGGGCTGTGCGAAACCGGTGACGATGGAATATTCTGCTGCATGGCAGACCCGCCGCCGGCGAGGATCTGCGCGCCGTTGATGAGCACGCTGGGATCGATGCCGAGCGCCCAGCCGATCAGGCCGAGCACGATGATGGTGCCGATGCCGAGACCGTGCGCGCCGCCCGGCATGCTGAAACCGCCGCCGCCGGCGCTCTCGTCGCGATCGTCTTCGACGTTGCTCGAGCGGCGGAAATCATCCCAACGCATGTGGCTTTCTCCTTCCCGATTTCGGCGCGGCCTGGCGCTTCGGAGCACTCAAAGCAGCGGCCCTGCGTGTTCAATTAACCAAATGTTTCCCGGCATTTATTGCCTAGCTGCGCTGAGTTTCGGTTAAGCGGATTTTTACCTTGGGCGGGCATGATCCTGCGCGTCGGTTGTAGGTCCCGCGTCGCCGATCGCGTCGCCTGAGTTCAGAGTTCTGAGTCATGGTTGTGTCGCGTCGCGGGGCGTCCGTCAGGACGCCCCGCGTGAGTTTCGAGTCCCACGAGCACCGCGCGCCCGCGCATATTGTCGTCGGCGATTGCGTTGCCGAGATGACGAAGCTGCCCGCGCATTCCGTGGACCTCGTCTTCGCCGATCCGCCGTATAATTTGCAGCTCGCGGGCGATCTCAAGCGCCCCGACGATTCCCGCGTCGACGCGGTCGACGACGACTGGGACAAATTCTCGAGCTTCGCCGCCTATGACGATTTCACCCGCGCCTGGATCGCCGCCTGCCGCCGGGTGATGAAGCCCAACGCCACGCTGTGGGTGATCGGTTCGTATCACAACATTTTCCGCGTCGGCACCGTATTGCAGGACCTCGGCTTCTGGATTCTCAACGACATCGTCTGGCGCAAATCCAACCCGATGCCGAATTTCCGCGGCCGCCGCTTCACCAATGCCCACGAAACCCTGATCTGGGCGGCGCGCGACGCCGCCACGCGCAATTATACTTTCAATTACGAGGCGCTCAAGGCGGGCAACGACGACATTCAGATGCGCTCCGACTGGTTCATTCCGCTGTGCACCGGCGAAGAACGGCTCAAGGGCGAGGACGGCAAGAAACTGCATCCGACGCAAAAGCCCGAGGCCTTGCTGGCACGCGTCATCCTGGCGGCATCGCGGCCCGACGATCTCGTGCTCGACCCGTTCTGCGGCACCGGCACCACCGGCGCCGTGGCGCATCGGCTGCGCCGCCGCTTCATCGGCATCGAGCGCGATCGCGATTACGCCGCAGCGGCGCGCGAGCGCATCGATGCCGCCGAGCCGATGGCGGAGCCCTCGCTCGCTTCCTTCATGACCGCCCGCGAGGCGCCGCGCGTGCCGTTCACTACGCTGATCGAGCGCGGCCTGGTTTCGCCCGGCATAAAACTGGTCGACGCCAAGCGCCGGCATCGCGCGCTCGTTCGCGCCGACGGCGCGCTGGCGTTAGGCGAAACGGTCGGCTCGATCCACCGCATCGGCGCCCTCGCCCAAGGCCTCGAAGCCTGCAACGGCTGGACTTTTTGGCATATCGAAACGCCGCAGGGCTTGACGGTGATCGATACGTTGCGCGCGCGGGTGCGGGCGGAGATGGGGGTGAGCTAATCAAGCGCGTGCGCCACGACTTTGCGCATGACGCTTGGCAATGCTTCGCCGGCAAGTTCAGAGAGCGCAATCCAGCGCGCACCCTTCGGCGCGGATGTTCGCGCCGGGATTTCGGCTTCGTAAACAACCAGATCGAGCGGAAAATGCGTGAACACGTGCCGCACTATGCCCGGCACTCTGCACCACGCGATCTGCTTTTTTGCTCTGACTCCAGCAAACACCGGCGCGCCGTCGAGGGCTTGGCTTTCGTCAAAATCCTTCGACCACGCCGTCGTCGGCACTTCGGTCATGCCGCCGAGGAGACCCTTGGCCGGTCGCGTCCGCACCAGCACGAAGCCGTCTGCCCGGCGCGCGACGAAGGCGGCGCCGCGGCGCAAGGCGCCTTCGCGCTTCGGCGTCCGGCGCGGAAACTTCTCGGCCTCGCCGCGTAAATGCGCCACGCAGTTTTCGCGCCACGGACACAACGCGCAGGCCGGTTTCTTCGGCGTGCAGAGCGTGGCGCCGAGGTCCATCATGGCTTGCGCGAAATCGCCGGCGCGGCGCGCCGGCACCAGCGCGCGGGCGCGCCGGCCGATTTCCGGCTTCGCCGCCGGCAGCGGCGTCATGACGGCATAGAGCCGCGCGATCACGCGTTCGACATTGCCGTCGACCGCGGTCGCCTGCGCATCGAACGCGATCGCGGCGATGGCGGCTGAGGTATAGGCGCCGATGCCCGGCAGATCCCGCAACTCGGCCTCGCTCGCCGGAATTTTGCCGCCGTGGCGCTCGACCACGGCGCGGGCGCAGGCATGCAGATTGCGGGCGCGCGCGTAATAGCCGAGCCCGGCCCAGGCCTTGAGCACGTCGTCGAGCGGTGCCGCCGCGAGCGCATGGAGGTCGGGCCAGCGCGCGAGGAAGCGCGCGTAATAGGGCTCGACTGCCTTGACCGTGGTCTGCTGCAGCATGATTTCGGAGAGCCAGACGTGATAGGGATCGGCGCGCCGGCCCGGCGGCGCGCGCCATGGCAGTGCGCGGCGGTGGCGGTCGTACCAGGCGAGAAGTTCGGTGGGTTGCGGTGACGAAACTGGCGCCCGGCGCGTCGGCCGCTGTCGCCCGCGGGTCTTCTTTGCTAGCGTTGCCGGTGCCGCCATACCCCGAACGGATGACAGAGCCGCGCATCATGAACAAGCCTGCCCGCCGCTTCGCCAGGCCGTTGCGCGATTTCGCCGGCAAGGTCGTGGGCGATAGCTTCACCCGACAGGGTTTTGCCTCCGCCGAACTGGTGACGCGCTGGCCCGAAATCGTCGGCGCGGATATCGCCTGCTACTGCGAGCCGATCAAAATCCAATGGATTCGGTCGACCCCCTCCCGTCCCTCCACCGCAAGCGGGGCGGGGTCCGTCGATGCTCACTCCCCCTCGAGCCGGGGGGGATCGGGGTGGGAGCAAGAGCCCGGCACGCTGGTGTTGCGGGTCGAAGGTCCCGCCGCGATCGAAATTCAGCACCTCGGCAATGTGATCTGCGAGCGCGTCAACCGTTTCCTCGGCTGGCGCGCCGTGGCCCGGCTCGCTTTGCGTCAGGCGCCGCTGCGCCACGGCGGACGCAAGGCGGCGCGCATCCCTCTGGACCCCGTCGCCGCGGCCCGCGTCGCCGAAAGCCTGTCGGGCATCGGCGACGACGATCTCAAGGCGGCGCTGGCGCGACTCGGCGCGGCGATCAAGCGACCGTGACCGCCGCCAAGCCGCCGCAAGGCCGCAAGGCCGCAAGAGACGCGGGGGCTGTCGCAGGGGGCTTGGCGCAATGGCGTGCTAATGCCACATTCCTGCTCCACGAATTCCCTTGTTGAAGCAGGAGTTGCCCTTGTCGCTCACCCGTCGTCGACTGCTCTCGGCCACTGCACTTTTCACCCTTGCCGGCGGCGGATCCGCTGCCGTGCTGCCTTTTCTGTCCGGACCAGCCGCAGCGGACGATACCGTGTCCGCGGCCGATCTCGCCGATGCCGGCCCCAACGGCGACTTTTGGCTGGGCTCCGACAAAGCGCCGGTGACGCTCATCGAATATGCCTCGATGACCTGCCCGCATTGCGCGCATTTCACGGCGACCACGCTTCCCGACCTGCAAAAGCGCTACATCGATACCGGCAAGGTCCGCTACACGTTGCGCACCTTCCCGCTCGACCCCCTCGCTGCCGCGGGCTTCATGCTGGCGATCTGCGGCGGCAAGGACAAATACGCGCCGATTACGGAGACCTTGTTCGCCAAGCAGGCCGATTGGATCGTCAAGGAACCGATCCCGCCGCTCAAGGAAATCGCCAAGCAGTTCGGCTTTACCGAAGACTCGTTCGATCAGTGCCTGTCGAATCAGAAGATACTCGACGGCATCCAGGGGGTGCGTGACCACGCTGTCGACAAGCTCGGCGTCAATTCCACGCCGACCTTTTTCCTCAACGGCAAGAAACTGGTCGGCGACCAGTCGATCGACCAATTGGCCAAGGAAATCGACCCCTATCTCAAGGAAGGCTAAGGGTTATTTGTCTCGCCGGCGCGCTCGGGCCGCCTCTTGGCGGCACCGGGCCGGACGCCGTAACGGTGCCATATCGGGCGCCATATCGGGCGCCATGACAACGAATGTCTGGATAATTCGGCGGCGCTGTTGCGCTGGGAGTGGCGACGATTCATTGTCCGCGCCGATGCGGCACCTCTTCCCCCGCGCCTCGAGTATTGCCTCAGGCTTTAGCTCTCGGCGCGAGCCCATGATGATTCCCTGCGCCGCCGCCGCAGGGACAATGGAAATACCAAGCGAATGAAGCTCACGCGGCTGCGTCTGATCGGCTTTAAGTCCTTTGTCGAACCGACCGACTTTGTGATCGAACCTGGGCTGACCGGGGTCGTCGGTCCGAACGGCTGCGGCAAATCCAATCTGGTCGAGGCCGTCCGCTGGGTCATGGGCGAAGCCTCCTATAAGGCGATGCGCGCCTCGGAAATGGACGACGTCATCTTCTCCGGCAATGCCGGCCGCCCGGCCCGCAACCATGCCGAAGTCGCGGTCTCGATCGACAATTCCGACCGCAGGGCGCCGGCCGCCTTCAACGAGTTCGAGGCACTCGAAGTCTCGCGCCGCATCGTGCGCGAACAGGGTTCGACCTTCCGCGTCAATGGCCGCGAAGCGCGCGCCCGCGACGTCGCCATGCTGTTCGCCGATGCTTCGACCGGCTCGCGGTCGCCGGCGCTGGTGCATCAAGGCCGCATCGGCGAGATCATCCAGGCGCGCCCCGAACAGCGCCGCCGCGTGCTCGAAGAGGCCGCCGGCATTTCCGGCCTGCATGCGCGCCGCCACGAAGCCGAGCTGCGGCTCAAGGCGGCCGAGCAGAATCTGGCGCGGGCCGAAGACGTGATCGGCCAGCTCGCAGCCCAAATGGCTGCCCTGAAGACCCAGGCGCGGCAGGCGGTGCGTTACCGCAACATCTCCACGCAGGTGCGGCGCAGCGAGGCGCTGTTGTCCCATCTGCGCTGGATCGAGGCCACCACCGAAGTTGCCGCGACCGAGCGCATCAAGGACGAAGCCGTCCGCGTCGTCGCCGCGCGCACCGGCGAACAGGCCCAGGTGTCGACCCGCCAAACCGAAGTCGCGGCCGTGCTGCCGGGTTTGCGCGACGCCGAGGCGAGAGCCGCCGCGGCGCTGCAACGGCTGTTGATCGCGCGCGAGACGCTGGAGCGCGAAGAAGCGCGCGCCAAGGAGCGCATCGGCGAACTCGACCGCCGGATTTCGCAATTCGCCGCCGATCTGGCGCGCGAGCGGGCGCTCGCGGCCGACGCCGAGACCGCGCTCGGACGGCTCGACGCCGAGGAGGCAGCCCTCAAAGAGGCGGCGCAGGAAAGCGATGCGCGGCTTGCCGGCGTCAATCAGCGTGTTGCGGCGGCAGAATCCGCGCTCGTCGTATCGGAAAAAACGTTTGGCGACCTCACCGGCACGCTCGCCGCTCTGACGGCGCGCCGCAATCAGCTCGTAGCGGCGTTGCGCGAGCACGAACAGCGCGCCGAGCGTCTCGAAGCCGAATTGGTCAATATCGAAGCCGGCCTTGCCGCGACCGACGCCGGCGCGCCCGATCTGCCGGCGCTGGCCGAGGCATTGGCTGCCGCGCAAGCGGCGCTCGCCGAAGCGGAAACCGCCGCCCATGCGGCGGAAACCGCGCACCGCCGCGCCCGCGAAGAGATCGACGCCGCACGCGCGCCGCTTTCGGCCGCCGAACGCGGCGTGCAGCGGCTGGAAACCGAGGCCAAAACCATCAGCAAGCTGTTGGCGGTCGAGAGCAAGAATTTGTGGCCGCCGGTGATCGATGCGCTCACCGTGACCGAGGGTTACGAGAAGGCGCTCGGCGCCGCCTTGGGCGACGATCTCGACGCCCCGGTCGGCGATTCGGCGCCGATGCGCTGGGCCGGCGCGATCCCCGACCCGTCCGACCCGGCACTGCCCGACGGCGTGCTGCCGCTCTCGGAATATGTGATCGCGCCGCCGGAACTGGCG
>Ga0181533_1003956_pt1 | contig 15580 bp, 8 predicted proteins | sample PEATcosm2014_Bin_45_FD_119772 | JGI IMG/M metagenome (GOLD analysis project Ga0181533, IMG submission 119772) | Peatland microbial communities from MTU Mesocosm Facility, Houghton, MI, USA - PEATcosm2014_Bin11_60_metaG | ecosystem: Environmental > Terrestrial > Soil > Wetlands > Peat | place... | reverse complement strand
AATCGGCGATATTCCCCTGTTCGTGGCTCACCACAGCGCCGATGTCTGGGCTCATCCCGAACTTTTCAAACTGAACACCGATGGAAATCCTGCGGTTGTTGCGGGAGTCCCTCCCGATTATTTCTCCAAAACCGGGCAGTTGTGGGGTCTTCCCGTGTATCGCTGGGAGGCGCTTCAAGCACAGAACTACCGCTGGTGGATCGAACGCCTGCGGACGGCTTTTGGACGGTTCGATGTCAATCGGCTTGATCATTTCATCGGCTTTGTCCGCACCTATGAAGTGTCTGCACAAGCCAAGACGGCTCTGAACGGGCAGTATCAACCTGGCGGAGGCGCATCTTTTTTCAAAGCCGCTCGCGAAGCTCTTGGGTCATTGCCTTTGATCGCGGATGATCTCGGTGACACAACACCCGAAGTGGTGGCTTTACTGGATCAACTTCAGATTCCTGGCACTCGGGTCCTCCAATTTGAGTTCGGCGCAAATCTCCAAACCGATTCAGTTCCGTCAGCACCGCATCCGCAGAAATCAGTGGTCTATACCGGAACCCATGACAACGACACAACGGCAGGCTGGTATGGAAAGTTGCCAGCCACGCAACGCAAAGCCTTGCAAAAACAGTTGGGAGCAAAGAACCGGGAGATTGTCTGGGCCATGATCCGTGAGGCACTGGCATCGCAGGCCGACACAGCCATCGTTCCTGCGCAAGACCTCCTGGAGTTGGGGTCGGAGGCGCGAATGAATTTTCCCGGAATTGCGGAAGGAAACTGGGGTTGGCGACTGAAGGATGGCGCGCTGACCCAGAAACTCGCGCAAAAGCTGCGAAGCATAACTATAACGTATGGGAGACTGTGGAGTGGTGAGCCCCGCCCGGCTCCTCAATGTCAGGAAGATGACCCGACGCCACAGATCGCGAAGCGGGCCTACGAACTGTACGAGCGACGAGGCCGCCAGAACGGCCAAACCGTTCAAGATTGCCTCCACGCGGAACGGGAAATAAAGATGGAGGCGAAACGATGACAAATAACATGAAAACTCCGATCGAATACATCATCGTCGCGGTGCCTTTTCACGCCGATGCCGCAACCCATAACGAGCTTGCGCGGAAAGTGAACGAAAAATTAAACGCCGGGTACGAACTCTATGGTTCACCGTTCCTCAGCGAGGAAATGATGTACCAGGCAATGACGAAGTCGATCCTCCAGACTTCCCTACTCCCAAGCCAATGAAAAGAAGCGCACCAATCACGGCATTGTTTCTGGATATTGGCGGCGTCTTACTGACCAACGGGTGGGAGCACGAGTCGCGCAAACTCGCTGCCAAAGTGTTCGGTCTGGATCTTAGCGAGATGGAGGATCGGCATCACCTGACCTTCGACACCTACGAGGAGGGAAAGCTCACGCTCGAAGAATACTTAGGTCGGGTGGTCTTCTACCGAAAGCGGCCGTTCACCCGGGCTCAGTTTCGGCGCTTCATGTTCGCGCAATCGAAACCTTACCCCGAGATGATCGAGTTGGTCCGCAAGCTCAAGGTTCGGCACGGGCTGAAGATCGCCGTGGTAAGCAACGAAGCACGCGAATTGAATTCTCATCGGATTCGAAAGTTCAAGCTGGATGAGTTCGTAGATTTTTTTATTTCCTCCTGCTTCGTCCACGTCCGCAAGCCCGACGCGGACATCTTTCGGCTTGCGCTGGACATTGCCCAGGCGCCAGCACGGCAGGTAGTCTATATCGAGAACACCCAAATGTTCGTCCAGATCGCGGAAGGTTTGGGGATTCGAAGCATTCTTCACACGGATTACAGGTCCACGCGCGCGAAACTGGCTTCGTTCGGATTGCAGAATTAGGAACAACATGCAGACCCTATCGTTACGCTGGCAAACCTGGGTGGCCAGGCAAACGCGCCGGCGCCCGTGCGCGAGCGAGCCACCCTTGCGCGCCGAGCTGTTCAGCGGCGAGCAGTTGCGCCGGCACGCTGTCGCGCTGGCGGGACAGCATCGGATCGACCCGAAACACGGGTCGAATCGGTTGCTGCTGCGGCTAGCGGACAACGAACAGGTTCTCATTGAGGCCTACGATCTGGTGACCGGCGCGGAGGCCGAGGGCCGGCGCGTCGCCCCGGCGGGCGAATGGTTGCTGGATAATTTTTATCTGATCGAACAGCAAATCCGTGTGACGCGGTTGCATTTGCCGCGAACCTACAGCCGCGAGTTGCCGCGGCTGTTGAATGGAACGGCGGCGGGGTTTCCCCGCGTGTATGACATCGCTCTGGAGTTGATCGCCCACGTGGACGGCCGCGTGGACGCGGAAAACGTCAGCCACTTCGTCACCGCCTACCAGTCGGTTACCCCATTGACGCTCGGTGAACTGTGGGCCGTGCCGATCATGCTGCGCTTGGGATTGATCGAGAACCTGCGGCGCGTGTCGGTGCACATTGCCCGGCGGCGACGAGATCGGAATCTGGCCAACCTGTGGGCCGGCCGCCTGCTGGCGGCGGTGGAGCACGATCCGTCCACGGTCCTCCATCTGTTGGCGGAGATGGCCCAGTCCGATCCGCCGTTCAGCAACCAGTTCGTGGAGGAATTCTGCGGCCGGTTGCAGGGGCAAAGCCCGGCGCTGGCGACCGTTCAGAGCTGGGTTCAACACCATCTCGCCGAACAAGGTCTGACCCGCGAGCAATTGCAGCGGGCGGACAACCAGACCCAGGCGGCCGATCAGGTTTCCATGGGCAATAGCATCGGCAGTCTGCGTTTCCTGAGCGCGATGGACTGGCGGAAATTCGTCGAGACGCTGAGCATCGTCGAGCAGGCGCTGCGCACCGATCCCGCCGCCGTGTATGCCAACATGGATTTCGTCACGCGCGACCGCTATCGCCACTGCGTGGAAGCCCTGGCGCGGCAGGCCGAGGTCACTGAGGACACGGTGGCCCGCGCCGCGATCCAACTCGCGACGGAAGCGGCCCACCGCGACGGCCCGACGGCGCGCACCGCCCACGTGGGATTCTATCTCATCGACAAAGGCCGGCCGCGGCTGGAGAATGTCGTCCGCGTCCACTGGTCACTTCGGCGGTCGCTCACACGGACGGTGCGCCGGTTCCCGATTTTCTGTTATCTCGGCTCCCTGTTGGTGATCACGGCGGCCACGGCCAGTCTCGTGCTGGAGCCGGTCAGCCTGTTGAGCTGGCAGGACTGGCGGGTCTGGCTGTTGATGGTGCTGGGAATCATCGGCGCGTCGCAGATGGCGGTCGCGCTGGTGAACTTGCTGACGAATGTCATGGTCGGCCCGCGCCTGCTCCCGCGACTGGATTTCTCGAAAGGGATCTCGGCGGACAACCGCACAATGGTGGTCATCCCCACGCTCTTGACCAGTCCGCGGGCCGTCACCGATTTGCTGGAAGGCCTGGAGATTCGCTACCTGGGGAACCGCGACCCGAACCTGTTTTTCGCACTGCTCACCGATTTCCGCGATGCGCCCGAGCCGGCGCAGCCCGACGACGCGGACCTGCTGCGCTTGGCGCGCGACGGCATCCAGTCGTTGAATGCGCGGTATAGTCCCGAGGGCGCGACCGTCTTTTATCTGTTCCATCGGCGGCGTGTTTGGAATCCGCACGAGCGCCTCTGGATGGGCTACGAACGCAAACGCGGCAAGCTGGAGCAATTCAACGCGCTGCTGCGCGGCGGACCGCGCGACCCGTTCTCCGAGATCATCGGCGATCTGGCACTCCTCCCCACGATCCAATACGTCCTCACGCTGGACACCGATACCGGTTTGGCGCGCGATGCCGCCCGCAAACTCATCGGCACGATGGCGCATCCGCTGAACCGGCCGCGGTTTGATCCGCCGACGCGCCGCGTGGTCGAGGGCTACGCCATTTTGCAGCCGCGCACGCCCATCAGCCTGCTCTCGGCCAATCGCTCGCGGTTCGCCCAGCTCAGTGCCGGCGAAGCGGGGATCGATCCCTACACGCGCGAGGTGTCCGACGTGTATCAGGACCTGTTCGCCGAAGGGTCGTACGTCGGCAAAGGCATCTACGACGTGGACGCGTTCCAGCAGGCCACGGCCGGGCGCTTTCCGGAAAATCTCATCCTGAGTCACGATCTGGTGGAAAGTGGTTATGCCCGCTCGGCGCTGGTCTCCGATGTGGAATTGCATGAGGACCACCCCGCGAGTTTCGCCGCCGAAATGAGCCGCCGCCATCGCTGGATCCGGGGCGACTGGCAGATTGCCGGCTGGCTATTGCCGCGCGTGCTCGGGCCGGCCAACAAGCGTCTGCCTAACACACTCACCGCGCTCGCCTGGTGGAAAATCTTCGACAACCTGCGCCGCAGCCTCGTGCCGCCCGCCCTATTGCTGCTGTTGCTCGGTGGCTGGCTGATGGCGCCGGAGCCGGCGGGTTTCTGGACGCGGTTCGTGCTCCTGTTGCTTTTACTGCCCGTGCTGTTGGCAACACTGGTGGAATTGGTTCGCAAACCTCGGGAACGGACGTGGGCAGTTCATCTGGACACCGCCCTGAAATCGCTGGGCCGGCAGTTGGCGGAAACCGGTCTCACGCTCGGCACGTTGCCGTATCGCGCCGTCATCAATCTGGATGCGATCCTCGATTCCGGCGCGCGCATGCTGTTCACCCGGCACGGGCTGCTGCTCTGGCACACGCCGCGGTATGCGAAGCGCAACAACTGCACCACGCTGGCCGACTTCCTTCGAGAGATGTGGGTCGCCCCGTTGTTCGCCCTGGCCGGTATCACGCGGCTCGCGCTGACCCATCCCGGTGAACTGGTCGTCAGCGGGCCGGTACTGCTGCTGTGGCTGGTGTCCCCCTTCGTCGGCTGGTGGATCAGCCGGCCACTCGTGGCCGACGAACCGGTATTGTCCGACACGCAACAGACGTTTCTGCGCGGCCTGGCCCGGCAAACGTGGCGCTACTTCGAAGTGCTGGTCAACGCGGAGGAGAACTGGTTACCACCGGACAATTTCCAGGAAGTCCCGGAACCGGTGGTCGCTCCGCGCACCTCGCCCACCAACATCGGCATGGCCTTGCTGGCCAATCTGGCGGCGGGCGATTTCGGCTATCTCTCAGCCGGCCAACTGCTCGACCGCACGCACAAAACCCTCACCACGCTGGAACAACTCCAACACTACCGGGGTCATCTCTACAACTGGTACGACACGCGCACGCTCAAACCGCTGCGCCCGCTCTACGTGTCGAGCGTCGATAGCGGCAATCTCGCCGGGGCGTTGGCCACCGTGCGGGCCGGGCTGCGGGAATTAAAAAGCCAACCCATCGTTTCGCCACGCGTTTTGACCGGGCTGCGGGATACCTTGGAAATGTTATCGTCTTCGTCAATCGACCGGCTCCGGGAAAAACTGCAATCACCGCTGCCGCCCAATCTCCCGGCCACGTTGGCGCTGCTCCAGGAACTCAGCCGGGAGGTCGCCGCGCTGCCCGCCAACGGCGACGCGGAACAGCAATGGTGGACGCACGCTCTCGTCCGGCAGTGCCACGCCGCGCGGGACGATTTGCAGTTCCTCATTCCCGATCCCCAGCCGTTCGATCACGTGCCGACCTTGCAGGAGTTGGCCGGCGCGGCTACTGGGGGCGACCGCGCCGCCGAGCGCATCCGCCAAATCGACCAGCTCGCCCAGCGTTGCATCGAACATGCGGTGATGGACTTCGCCTTCCTGTATGATCCAGCCCGCGATTTGTTGTCGATCGGCTACAACGTCAGCGACCGCCGCCGCGATCTGTCGTATTACGACCTGCTCGCCTCGGAGGCGCGGCTGGCCAGTTTCATCCTCATCGCCCAGGATCAGTTGCCGCAAGACCATTGGTTTGCCCTGGGCCGGCAGTTGACCACCCACGATGGCGCGATGGCGTTGTTGTCGTGGAGCGGCTCGATGTTCGAGTACCTCATGCCGCTGCTGGTGATGCCGACCTACGAGCACACGCTGCTCGATCAGACCTACCGGGCGGTCGTGGCCCGCCAGATCGAATACGGCCGCCAGCGCGGCGTGCCATGGGGCATTTCCGAGTCGTGCTACAACATCACCGACGCCCGCGGCATTTATCAGTATGCCGCTTTCGGCGTGCCGGGGCTGGGGCTCAAGCGCGGCCTCGCCGACGATCTGGTCGTCGCGCCGTACGCGTCCGTGCTGGCGTTGATGGTCGCACCCCGGCAGGCGTGCCAGAATTTGGAAACGCTGGCGGGAAACGGTTACCACGGCGCGTACGGACTTTATGAAGCGATCGATTTCACGCCCACGCGCGTGCCCCGCGGCAAGACCTGCGCTCCGCTCCGCAGTTTCATGGCGCATCACCAGGGGATGAGCCTGCTGGCGCTTACGTACCTGCTGTTGAACCGGCCCATGCAGCGCCGGTTCCTGTCCGACCCGTACTTCAAGGCGTCGGAGTTGCTCCTGCACGAGCGCATTCCCAAGGTCGCTTCCCCATTGCAGCCGCACGCGGCAGAGGTCAGCGCCGCGCGCAAGCCGCCGGCGACAGCCGCATCCACCATGCGCGTGTTTCCAACGCCGCACACGCCGATTCCCGAGGTGCACCTGCTGTCCAACGGCCGCTATCACGTGATGGCGACCAACGCGGGCGGCGGGTACAGCCGGTGGAAAGACCTGGCGGTCACCCGCTGGCGCGAGGACGCCACGTGCGACGGGTGGGGCACGTTCTGCTATCTGCGCGACGCCGCCACGGGCGCGCTCTGGTCGTCGGCCTATCAACCGACGCGGCGTTCGTCGAAGAACTACGAGGCGATCTTCGTGCGGGGCCGCGCCGAATATCGCCGCCGCGACGAAGACATCGACGCGCACACGGAGATCTCCGTGTCGCCGGAAGACGACGTCGAAGTCCGCCGCGTCACGCTGACGAATCTCTCGCCCCAGACCCGCACCATCGAGCTGACCAGCTACGCGGAAGTCGTCCTCGCGCCGCTGAACGCCGACCTCGCGCACCCGGCCTTCAGCAATCTGTTCGTGCAGACCGAGATTCTCCGTAACTCGCAGGCCATTCTGTGCACGCGCCGGCCGCGCGCGCCCGGCGAGAAACCGCCGTGGATGTTCCATCTGATGACCGCGCAAGGCGCACCGGCGGGCGACACGTCCTACGAAACGGACCGGGCCAAATTCATCGGTCGCTGCCGCTCAGTCGCCAACCCGGCCGCGTTCGACGAGATCGGCCCGCTTTCCAACACGGATGGCTCGGTGCTCGATCCGATCGTCGCGATCCGCCGCGGCGTCGTTATCCAATCCGACACCTCCGCCAACTGGCACATCATCTCCGGCATGGCCGAAACGCGCGCGGCGGCCTTGGCGTTGATCGATAAATATCGCGACCCCAGCTTCGCGGCGCGCGCCTTCGAGATGGCCTGGTCCCACAGCCAGCTCGTGCTGCGCCAGTTGCAGACGACCGAGGCCGAAGCCCAGGTGTATGGGCAGTTGGCCAGCTCGATTATTCACGCCAATCCGCTGCACCGCGCTAGTGCCGGCATTCTCACCCGTAACCGGCTCGGCCAGTCGGGCCTCTGGGCCTTCGGGATCTCGGGCGACCTGCCGATCCTCCTGATGCGGATCGCCGACGTGCACCGGATCGATCTAGTAAGACAGGTGCTCCAGGCCCACGACTACTGGCGCGAGAAAGGATTGGAAGTCGATCTGGTCATCCTGAACGAAGATTTCTCCGGGTATCGTCAGGTCTTGCAGGACCGCATCCTGGGCTTGATCGCCGCCGGCACGGAGGCGCACGGGGTGGACAAGCCCGGCGGGATCTTTCTGCGGCGTAGCGAACAGTTGTCGGAGGAAGACCGGGTCCTGCTGCAAACGGTCGCGCGTGTGATCCTCACCGACAGCGCCGAGACCCTGGCCGAGCAGGTTGAGCGGCGGGCGCCGGTCGAGCGAAAGATTCCGCGCTTCATCCCGACGCGGTCGATGCTGCCAGCGACAACATCCGCGCCAGCCACACGCGAGCGCGTCCTCTTAAACGGTCTGGGCGGGTTCACGCCCGACGGGCGCGAGTACGTGATCTCGCTCGCGCCCGGACAGACCACCCCCGCGCCGTGGGCCAACGTGCTGGCCAACCCCCAGATCGGCACGGTGATCACGGAAAGCGGCGGGGCCTACACCTGGGTGGACAACGCCCACGAATTCCGGCTCACCCCCTGGCGCAACGATCCCGTGGGCGACACCAGCGGGGAGGCGTTTTACCTCCGCGACGAGGAAACCGGTCAGTTCTGGTCGCCGACGCCCTTGCCCGCGCGCGGGAACGGCACCTACGTCTGCCGACACGGTTTCGGCTACAGCGTGTTTGAATACACGCAACTGGGGATCAACTCGGAACTGTGGACCTACGTCGCGCTGGACGCGCCGGTGAAACTGGTGGTGGTGAAGCTGCGCAATCGCTCGGGCCGGGCCCGGCGCCTGTCGGTCACGGGTTACTGGGAGTTGGTCCTGGGCCAGTGGCGGCACCCGAACCTGATGCACGTGGTCACCGAGATCGACCCGACCACGGGCGCGCTGTTCGCCCGCAACGTGTATAACCGTGAGTTTGCCAGCAAGACCGTCTTCGTCAACGTCAGCGACGCCGCGCGGACCATCACCGGCAGCCGCACGGAGTTTCTGGGACGCAACGGCACGCCGGCCAGTCCCGCCGCGATGCGGCAAACGCAACTGTCCGGCCAGACCGGCGCGAGCCTCGACCCCTGCGCGGCGCTGCAGGTACCGTTCGACCTGGCCGACGACCAGGAGCGCGAACTGGTCTTCGTGCTGGGTGCCGGCAACAATGCCGACGAAGCCCACCAACTGGTCCGGCGGTTCAGCGGCCCGGCCAGTGCGCGGCTGACCTTGGAGAGCGTCTGGGAATTCTGGAAACGGACGCTGGGCGTGGTGTACGCCGAGACGCCGGACCCCGCCTTGAACTTGCTGGTCAACGGCTGGCTGGAGTACCAGACCCTGGCCTGTCGCTACTGGGGCCGGAGCGGGTATTACCAATCCGGCGGCGCGTACGGGTTCCGCGACCAACTCCAGGACACGGCGGCGTTGCTCCACGCCGCTCCGTGGACAGCCCGCGAGCATTTATTGCGGTGCGCCGGCCGCCAGTTCCGCGAAGGCGACGTGCAACACTGGTGGCATCCGCCCACCGGCCGCGGCGTGCGCACGCATTGCTCCGACGATTACCTTTGGCTGCCGTACGCAACTTGCCGGTATGTGAAGACGACCGGCGACACCGGCGTGCTCGATGAGCGCGTGCCGTTCCTCGAAGGCCGCCTGGTGAATGCCGACGAGGAATCGTACTACGATCTGCCGCAGCGCGCGGGGGAAGACGGCACGCTCTATGAGCACTGCGTGCGGGCGATCAAACGCGGACTCCGATTCGGCGCGCATGGGCTGCCGTTGATCGGCTGCGGCGACTGGAACGACGGGATGAACCTCGTCGGCGAGAAAGGCAAGGGCGAGAGCGTGTGGCTGGCGTTCTTCCTTTACCACGTGTTGCAGCGCTTCGCGGAGTTGGCCCGACGCCGGGGCGATTCCGACTTTGCCGACCAATGCACCAACCAGGCGGCGCAGTTGCAGCAGAACATCGAACTGCATGGGTGGGATGGCGACTGGTACCGGCGCGCCTACTTCGACGACGGCACACCGCTCGGCTCGGACACAAACGAGGAATGCCAGATCGACTCCATCGCCCAGAGTTGGGCGGTGCTGTCGGGCGCGGCGAATCCGGCGCGGGCGCGCCTGGCCATGGACCGCGTGGAGCAACGCTTGGTCCGGCGCGACCAGCGGCTGATCCAGCTCTTCGATCCGCCGTTCGACAAGTCCGCGCTCGAACCCGGCTACATCAAAGCCTACGCGCCCGGCATGCGCGAGAACGGCGGCCAGTACACCCACGGGGCGATCTGGGCCGTCATGGCGTTCGCGGAACTGGGCGAGACCGAGCGGGCGTGGGAACTGTTCTCGCTGCTCAACCCGATCCGGCACGCGACGGACTTGACGGAGGTCAAACGCTATAAAGTCGAGCCGTACGTCGTCGTCGCTGACATCTACGCCGTCGGGCCGCACACCGGTCGTGGCGGCTGGACCTGGTACACGGGTTCCGCGGGTTGGATGTACCGGCTGATCGTCGAGACGCTGCTCGGTCTGCGGCTCGAAGCGGACCAACTGTGGGTGAGCCCGCGGCTGCCACGCGCCTGGGAGTCGCTCAAGCTTCACTACCGCTACCGCGACACCTTTTACCACATCACCGCGAAACGGGCCGGAGTGGAAGTCGCCCAGCCGGTCTGCGTGATCGTCGATGGCAAAGAGCAACCCGACGACACGATTCACCTCGTCGACGACCGCCAAGAGCATGCCGTCGAAATAAAGGTCCGCTGACTCATGAAAACTGCTTTTCCCTGCATCCTGACCATCAATGGTGGTTCGTCGAGCATCAAGTTCGCGCTGTACCAGGTTGGCGAACCGCTGAAGCGGAGGCTTTATGGAAAGGTTGACCGCATCGGCCTGAGCGGGACGAATCTGACGTTCAATGACCCGACCAGGAAACAGCAGGAGAGCCGCAACCTCGCCGCCGCCGATCACAAATCGGCAGCGAATTTCCTGATTGATTGGCTCGAAGAGCAGAATGGTTTTGAATCGGTCCGGGCGGCGGGACACCGGGTGGTCCACGGCATGAAACACATCCAGCCCGAGATCGTCATCCAAGACCTGTTGGATGAACTGCATCGCATCAGGCCGTATGACCCGGATCATCTGCCCCGCGAGATCGAACTGATCGAGACGTTCCGCCAGCGTCATCCGAAACTGCCGCAAGTGGCTTGTTTCGACACGGCGTTTCACCAAACCATGCCGCGTGTGGCCAAACTACTGCCGATTCCACGGCGTTTCGACGCCAAGGGAGTTCAACGATACGGTTTCCACGGCCTGTCTTACGCTTATCTGATGGAAGAACTCGCGCGCCTTGGCGACCCGGCGGCAAAGACTGGCCGCGTGATCCTCGCGCATCTCGGCAACGGCGCGAGTTTGGCCGCCGTGCGCGATGGCAAGAGCATGGACACCAGCATGGGCTTCACGCCGACGGCAGGATTGGTGATGAGCACCCGCTCTGGCGATTTGGATCCCGGCTTGGCGCCGTATCTGGCGCGAACCGAGCAGATGACCACAAAACAATTTTACGAAATGGTCAACCACAAGTCCGGTCTGCTCGGCGTGTCGGAGACCAGTTCCGACATGCGCGACTTGCTCGACCATGAAACGCAGGACGTGCGGGCGGGGGAAGCCGTGGCGCTGTTCTGTTATCAAGCGAAGAAATGGATCGGCTCCTTCGCGGCTGCGCTCGGTGGATTGGACACGCTCGTCTTCGCCGGGGGCATCGGCGAAAACGCGCCAGTCGTCCGCGCGCGCATCTGCGAGGGGCTGGAATTTATCGGCATTGAACTGAATGAGTCGCGCAATGCGGCGACTGCGGCAGTGATTTCCACGGACGCCAGCCGGGCCACGGTTCGCGTCATTCGCACGGACGAAGAACTGATGATTGCGCGCTCGGTTCTGCGTTCCTGTCCGGCGGTCACGGCGGACTAAGGGAAAGCCTGTGAGCATTGATCCCAGCCCCAACCGCAACCCGGAACATTAACCGAACATTATGAAAGCCACCCAACTGCTGCACAACCTGGGCCAGAGCCTTTGGCTCGACAACATCACTCGCGATCTGCTGAACAGCGGCACGCTCAAACGTTACATTGACGAACTGTCGGTGACCGGGCTGACCTCGAACCCGACGATCTTTGATCACACCATCAAGAACAGTGCCGCCTACGACACGGCGATTCGCGAGGACCTGGCGAAGGGGAAAACCGGCGAGGGCCTTTTTTTCGATCTGGCACTGGACGATCTCACCCGGGCCGCCGACCTGTTCCGGCCGGTTTACAACCGCACGAACGGCGTGGATGGATGGGTGTCGCTGGAGGTGTCGCCGCTGCTGGCGCATGAAACGGCCAGCACCATCGCCGCCGCCAAGGAACTTTCCAGCCGGGCGGGACGGCCCAACCTGTTCATCAAGATCCCGGGCACCAAGGAAGGGCTGCCAGCCATCGAGGAGGCGATTTTTGCGGGTGTGCCGGTCAACGTGACGCTTCTGTTTTCACGCGAGCAATACGTTGCGGCGGCCGAGGCATACTTACGCGGCATCGAACGGCGCATTGCCGCCGGGCTTAATCCCCAGGTCGGCTCCGTGGCCTCGATGTTCATCAGCCGGTGGGACGCCACCGTGGCCGGCAAGGTTCCGGAGGCGTTAAACAACCGGCTTGGCATCGCCATTGCTGGTCGCATCTACAAGGCGTACCTCGACCTGTTGGGCAACCCGCGCTCGCAGCGTGCGTACAATGCCGGCGCCCAGCCGCAACGTCTGCTGTGGGCCAGCACCGGCACCAAGGACCCAAAAGCCTCCGACGTTCTCTACATCAAAGCCCTCGCCTCTCCTTTCACGGTGAACACGATGCCCGAGGGAACGTTGAAAGCCCTCGCCGATCACGGCGAACTTGGCCCGATCATGGCGGCGGACGGCGGCGATTGCGAAAAAGTCTTGGCCGAGTTTGCGAAGGTCGGCATCAACGTGAACAGTCTGGCCGCGCAACTTCAGGACGAGGGCGCGAAGTCGTTTGTGAAATCCTGGAACGAACTCCTGGCGGTGATAGCGTCCAAGAGCGACGCGCTCAAGCAGGCCGCCTGACCCGGCAGTTGAATCAACGGAAAAAATCATGCGTATGACCATCGGCATCAAACCACTTACCCAACACCCGGCGTGGAAGGCCCTCGCCGCCCACCACAAGAAGATTAAAGAACTGCATCTCCGGAAACTGTTCGCCGATGACGCGAAACGCGGCGAGCGGATGACAGCCGAAGCCGCCGGACTCTTCCTTGATTATTCGAAGAACCGCATCACCGACCGGACCCTCAAACTGCTGGTCCAACTGGCCAGGGAATCCGATTTGAGTGGGCGGATCGCAGCCATGTTCAGCGGCGCGAAAATCAACCTCACGGAAAACCGCGCCGTCCTGCACGTGGCCCTGCGCGCGCCGAAAGGCGCGACCATCGTCGTGGATGGGAAAAACGTCGTGCCCGAGGTCCATGCCGTGCTCGACAAAATGGCCGATTTCTCCGATCGCATCCGGAGCGGCGAGTGGAAGGGCCATACCGGCAAACGCATCAAGAACGTCATCAACATCGGCATCGGCGGTTCCGACCTTGGTCCCGTGATGGCCTACGAGGCGCTCAAACATTACAGCGAGCGCAGCCTGACGTTTCGCTTCGTGTCGAACGTGGATGGCATTGATTTCGTGGAGGCGACCCGTGACCTCGACCCGGCGGAAACGCTGTTCATCGTTTCGTCGAAAACCTTCACCACGCTCGAAACCATGACCAACGCGCAAAGCGCGCGCGACTGGCTGCTCAACGGGCTTGGTGGCGACGCCAAGGCCGTGGCCAAACATTTCGTGGCGGTTTCCACGAATGCCAAAAAAGTTTCCGCGTTCGGCATTGATACGGCGAACATGTTCGGCTTCTGGGACTGGGTCGGCGGACGCTACTCGATGGATTCGGCCATCGGTCTTTCCACGATGCTGGCGGTTGGACCGGACAATTTCCGCGCGCTGCTTAAAGGCTTTCACGAGGTGGACGAGCATTTCCGCAACACGCCGTTCGAGACCAACCTGCCGGTGCTAATGGGGCTCCTGTCGGTTTGGAACAACGACTTTTTCGGCGCGCAAACGGTGGTGGTTTTGCCCTACGAACAATACCTGAAACGCTTTCCCGCGTATCTTCAGCAGTTGACGATGGAGAGCAACGGCAAGCACGTCACGCTCGCCGGGAAAAAAGTGGATTACCAGACCGGACCGGTTTATTGGGGTGAACCCGGCACCAACGGCCAGCACTCGTTCTATCAATTGATTCATCAGGGCACGCGGCTGATTCCATGTGACTTTATCGCATTTGGCCACGCGCTCACTCCGCTGGGACGTCACCACGACATTCTCCTGGCGAATGTTTTTGCCCAGGCCGAGGCGCTGGCCTTTGGCAAGACGCCCGAGGAGGTCAAGGCCGAGGGCACGGCGGACTGGCTCGTGCCGCATCGTGTTTTTGAAGGCAACCGTCCGTCCAATGTCATCCTCGCCGATCGGCTCACGCCGGAAGTTCTCGGCAAACTCGTCGCGCTTTACGAACACAGCGTCTTCACACAGGGCGTGATTTGGAACATTGATTCGTTCGACCAGTGGGGCGTCGAGTTGGGCAAGGTGCTCGCCCAGCGAATCGTTCCCGAACTTGAGAGCGAGACAGCACCCAAGCTGAAACACGACAGTTCGACGAACAGGCTGATCCGCCGTTATCGAGAATTGAAGGGAGCGAAATGAAAAACTCCCGGCTGGATCCGTTTTCGGCAGCCGCTGTCCCCACATAATCCACGTCCGGGTTATACCCCATAGCGAAGCCGCCCCCGCCGGGGCAAATTGAGTGTCGGCACCCGCGCCGATCGCGGTGAACCGATTTCTCAATCACGCTGTCAGCCGGGCGCCAACAGCGAAGAAAATTGAAACGCAAAGAACGAAAGAACGATTATGCTAAGCAAAGCCAAAACCCTAACAGGTTACAAATTGCACAGCCTCGACGGGGAAATAGGGAAGGTCAAAGAATTCTACTTCGATGACCGGCACTGGACCATTCGCTATCTGGTCGCAGACACGGGAAACTGGCTCACGGGCAGGCAGGTTCTGATTTCCCCGTATGCGCTGGGTGCCGTGAATGGAGAAGAGCAAAAGATCACCGTCGATTTAACCAAAAAGCAGATCGAGGGCAGTCCATCCTTGAACAGTGACAAGCCCGTCTCCCACCAATTCGAGCAGGCCTACTACGGGTATTACGGATGGCCATCGTATTGGAACGGCCCATACACGTGGGGATCGTACCCCTACATTGAGCGTAATCGTGAAAAATGGGGGAAACCCAACCACGGTGAGAAAGCGTGGAATCGCCATTTGCGCAGCACTCACGCGGTGAGTGGTTATCACATCCAAGCCCTGGATGGCGAGATTGGCCACGTCGAGGATTTTATCATTGATGATGAAACATGGGCGATTCGTTATCTAGTTGTGGGTACACGGAATTGGTGGCCGGGGAAAAAGGTCCTGGTTTCGCCGCAATGGATCGAGCGCGTCAGTTGGAACGAGTCGAAAGTCTTCGTCAATCTTGATCGCGAAACCATCAAGCAGTCACCGGAATACACGGAGGATTCTCTGCTAACCCGGGATTACGAGATCGGACTGCATGGACACTACAATCGTAAAGGATACTGGGTCGATGAACTGGTGGCCAAGTAACATTCCTATTGACACGCTGCCTCCGCTCACATTCTGGACCACCTAGTGGTGGGCGGTCGCAGCGCAACGAAAAGAGCTTTATGAGGAATCTGATGAATCATACAGACGGATGGGGTAGCTGGACGGGAGGATGGATGTGGATCTGGGCGCTGATCATCGTTCTGGTGGTACTCCTGCTGGCCGCCGTGATTAACAGGCGGTCCAGGAAATAATCGTGCGTT
>Ga0181533_1003955_pt1 | contig 15583 bp, 18 predicted proteins | sample PEATcosm2014_Bin_45_FD_119772 | JGI IMG/M metagenome (GOLD analysis project Ga0181533, IMG submission 119772) | Peatland microbial communities from MTU Mesocosm Facility, Houghton, MI, USA - PEATcosm2014_Bin11_60_metaG | ecosystem: Environmental > Terrestrial > Soil > Wetlands > Peat | place... | reverse complement strand
GTTTGGATCGTCCTCTGGCGCTGCAGCCGCATCTGGTGCGGGCGCGGGTACTGCCGCCTCGGCGGCGGGCCCATCCATGGGGATTTCCGGAACGCTCGTGAGGTTGGAAAGAGTGCGATTTCCCGGTTTAGTTGGCTGCTGGGCTTCCAACGGCAGTTGAGCTTCCAACGGCAGCTGAGACAAATTGCGCCCAAACGTTTCCTCGAAGGACTCCGGTGCCGGCGGTTCCGCTGGAGACGTTGCCTCGCCCTCGGGGGTGGCCACGACCTTGCCCTCTTCCCTGGTATAAAACGGGTCGCTGTCCTTGCTTGCCTGCAAATCGGAGTGGAACTGGGGCTGCTTGTCGTTGTAATCCTTCAGGACTTCGAAGGGCGGCAAGAAGCCAAGCTCTTGGCGCATCGCTTCCCTTCCTGTGTCGGTGGTTTGCTCGTCGACCTGCTGATCCTCCTCTCCCGCCGCGCTTTCCGGCTCAGCCCTCGCCGGGGCTGTCTGATTGTCCGTCGTATCTGGGACGACAGGGGCTCCCAGGGGAGTGCCATTGCGCCACGAACGGAGGATGCCCTGCTTCCTCTGCTCTGTTTCGCTCTGAGAGGCTTCGAGCTTGACGTTGTCTTTGGGATCGAAGAGGTGGGAAATGCCCAGCCGGTTGGCCCGGTTCTCAATATACGCCTGGTAGTATGAGTTGGCCGCGCGTGACAGCTCCTTCGGATCCCAAAAGCACGCAGTTTCCCGCAGGTTGGCCTTTGCGATTTTCCGGTCCGGGGGGCGCTCCCTGTTAAAGATGACTGCCTCGAAGTCGGCCATCTGCGTGAAGTATGACGCCTCAAACCTGTTCATTTTTTCCTGGCGCCGCGTTACGGACCCCGATTTGCCTTCGCTGAAAGCGCTGCTTATCTTGAGGTCGGCGCCGGAGTGATCCTCCTTTTCACCCCAGAACTGCCCGAGGTTCTCTTCGGCCATCTTGTTAGTCTTGCTGCAGAGATTCTGCAGATACACCCGCGATCCGAAGCATTGGATGAAGGCGTCGATTTTGTTCTCGTCCTTCTGAACGGCCAGCAGCGAGGTTTTTGCCTGCGTGCAGACGAAATTGAATATCCGGGACTGGCGGGCCACGGAGAGGAACTTCTCATCGCCGCCCGTTTTTCCACCGCCCGACGTCGTGATGAAGTATTGATACTCGTCAGCCAGGAACATAAGGAAGCGCTGCTTGTTCACCGGGGCGGCCTGCGTGCGCTTCAGTACCACCTGCTGGAAGTCCAATTTCATGCAAGTCCCGATCAGCATCTGCGCGTTCGGGTAGGCGTTGAGGACCAGGGTGTAAACCTTGCCCTCGTTGAGGCAATCCTCAAAGCTGAACCGCGATGGTTGGCAAAACGTTTTGATGAGCTGCTCATTGCGAGTGACGTCGCCGAAGAGGTTCGTCACGCAGCTCGTGATGTTTCCACGCATCTTAGGATCGTGTCTTAGCCACTCACCTGTGAAGTAATCGTCTAAGTTACGAAGTAACAAAATCTCATAAGTGCCGGCTCCCTTGGCCGCCTTTTCTTTGATAACATCCTTGAGCTTGCCGACGTAGCCGGCAAGGTAATTTTCGTTGGTCGTGAACTTTTGGATCTCATTCACGCTGCATTCTTTGCCCAGGGGGCCTTCAACCTGGCGAAACAGCTCGATGCAGGCAGCGATGTGTTTCTCAGACGCATTCGACCAATAGGCGTTGTCGTTGCCGAAGGCGTTGCCTGTCACCTCGGCCACGGCCATAATCCGGCCGGCCGCCTCGGTCGAGGCTGCGTTCTTCGAGATCAGGTTGTAGGTGAGCCCGTTATTGATCGAGTGAACCCCCAGGTAGCGCAGCCGTTCTGGCTTGTTGACGGTCACCAACTGGCCGTTCTGGCCGCGTTTAAACTGCACCTGCCGCTTGTCAGTGTGGGTCACGCGCACCAGGCGTCCGTTTTTGTCTTCGCGCCAGCCCAGCCATCTCACAGAGAGGCCGCGGACATCGAACTTCAGTTGTTCCAGAAGCTTGTGGATTTCGGTGCGGCGGAATACGCCGCGGTCGCTGAACACGAAGGAAGAGAGGGGCTCTGTGTCCCCGTTGGGCAAACGCAAAACTTTGTTGCGGGACAGGTCGGTCCCTAACACCGCATCCGGCCCCTCCGCCCTGGCCAGCACAGCGTCGCACTCCTGCATGCTGGTGCCCCCGGTGCAGCTGACGAGGAAATGCTCCTTGGTGGTCAGCTCTTCGAACTCCAAAACGTAGTAGTCGTTATCAGGCCGGATGACGACCAGGTCGCTGAGGAGGTCGCGGCCGTGCTTCTCCATCGTATATATGACAGCTTGGTGGAACTCGCCCTTGACGTCGAGCACGAAGCCGCCCCACTTGGCATCCGGCATCGTGGGGTCGTCGTTGTTGTAGATGCTGGTGATGGCCTCCAGCACGGGATAAACGACCCCGGCGGTTTTGCCGGAACCAATGGTGCCGAAAGCGATGAGGTTCGTGAAAAGGGATTTCTCATTGAACGTCATGCCCCCTAGCGTCACCTCCAGCTTCCGGGCCGGTTTGCCTTCCCGGGCTGCATTCCAGCGGTTTTTGACGGCCAGCTTGGAGAAAATGAGGGCCTCCAGTCCAACTGCAGCCAAGCCCACCCCCGCTTCCGCGATCAGAGGGAGGGGTTGAGGCAGCCAGAGGGTCGCCTGGGGAAGAGCATAGCTCACCACGGGTACTGCGATCCCCGCCGCAGCAATTGCTTGTGCCACGTAGGTCGAGTTCCTGTGCTCCGGCACCTTGGCCGCCAGGCTTTTAACGGTTTTGCCAAACATAACCTGATAGGGATACAGCGCAGCACCGCGCGGGGATGCGATTCTGCGTGCCTAATTGTAGGTCTAAGCAGTGCAGCTTCAACCCGAATAATAGAATGAACGGCAGTTAGTTAGCGGACGCTTGCCGCCAGCTCTCCCTCGATTGCCGGGATGAAGGGGACGAACTGAAAGTCGTAGGAAAAGTTGCTGTATTCCCGGTGCTTCCCGTTTTCGACCGTCAATATGGTATCGGGGAATCCTTCCCCATCCAGAGTTGTCCGTGGCACGTCTTGAGTGCTTTTGATTCTTACCGGCTCCAAGTCGCCTTTGGGGGTGATGGCGTATACGATTTCTCCGGGTCTAGGCATAGGCGTCTTTGGGGTTCGTGGTTACGGCGCAGGCTTCAGGGGTTTCGGCATAAACCTCGGGGTCTGGAAATATATCCTCCCGTCTTGCTCGCGTATCTGGATCACATTCCTGCCTTGCTCGACAAACAGTTCGCCGGCGGGGGAGAGGTCGTGCAGCTCTGCAATTACTTGCAGGACTTCGTCTTCAGCTTTTTCCGTGAACACCTGCTGGTTGGCGTGCAAATTGCCGATCTCGATACAAAAAAGCCTGACTGGTTCCGGAAATGACAGGAACGGCTCCCCCTCAGGCCTGGGCTCCGTCATGACGGCCTCCACCGTCTGGCCGTCCTTGGTGCTGAGAGAATACAGATGCTTCCTGGTGAATACCTTTTGCGGCCCCTTTTCGGCAAGGAACCGGGCGGTCAGAGACTCGTGCTTGCTGATCGTCTGCAGATTGTGGATGATCCCAAAGCGAGCATCGGCGACGGCCCCGAGCTTCGGCTTGGCTTCCTTTACCTGTCTGATGTCCATGACAATCTTTATAGGCGTACCATCATTGTAGTGCATTTTCACTGGCAATCTGGCCGAAGGATTGTTTGGCGCTGTTTTCAGGCAACTCGACACCCTGAGGCCGTATAATTAGGGCATGAAGATCAGTCCCGAAATCGCCCAAGAACGCAGGCAATCCAGCATCCAAGCCATTGCCAATGCCAACCTCCCAAAGAACACCCCGAACCGCGAAGCGGTGCTGCAAGAGACGCTGGGGTTCCTCGGCAAGTTTAAAGGCCTTTCCACGGCGCAGGTCAAAGATCTGACCCTGATGCGCCAGAAGAATGGCAACGTGGACCCCGAACTGGTTGATTTTTCGAAAGTTGCCGCGGCGGATGACCTGGCCGATGCCCTCGAAAACCACTACAGCGCCGGCGGCCTCTTTGTCCTGATGAATGGCGAATCACTGAAGCCTGCGCAAGTGGCTGAAATAGCTTGAGATAACGCCCAAAACCGCCGAGTTTGAACTCGCGCCGGGCTGGTGACTGCGCCGCGCTGTACCAAACAGCATTAACAGCTATGCTTCAGCATTGGTGCAGCATGATCACTTCAACCTCCCTCCACGCGCCGCGCAATCGCGCAGTTTAGCTGTTACCAGTGGGCTTTGCTGAGGAACGTCGGCTCATCGTCGCCGTTGTACGTTTGAACGCCATAGTCGATGATGATGGTTGTCGCCTGGTTCTTCAAGAAAGTCACCGGCAGGCTGGCGATGATCAGTTGGTTGCCGCTCAACTGTGCCGTCGCCCCATCAAGGCCGCCGACACTTACATAGCTTTTGAGGCATATGAAGTTGGTGCCCTGGAAGCCCGAGCTGGAATCCCCGTAGTACATCTTCGCATAGACCGTCCTGCAATCCCTGATGAAGTCGTCGATTACCGCATTTTTGGCCCCGTTGGAGACGGTTCCAAAGTGATCCACGGCTACGGCCGATACGATAACTATCACGACGATAGTGGCGACCAACTCGATTAAAGTAAACCCGGCGCGGCGTCTAATCCTCATAGCCACATTGTAGTTCAATATACCTGCCGCAGCGTCTTCCGCCAGATCGTTCCCAAAGAAAGCGTGATGTCCGCGTAGCGGATCCCGCTCTTGGTCAGGATGTCCCAAAGCGGCATGTTAGGTGCAGCCAGTGCTTCTCCAAGCAGCTTTTGCATGGCCGCGCCCTCGATCGTCACGGGCACCGGCAGGTTATAGAGCCTAGCCAAGTCCAGCAGCGCCGGCTTTGCCACGATGCCGTGGAAAGTGTATGCCTCCAGAATGTCGATGTGGTCCAAGACCCTGTAGCGGTCGCGCAGCAGGTCAGGGCTGCCGATGGGGACTCCTTGCACCGAGCTGCGCACGTAGAGGAATGGAACCGCAAATTTGCGTCCATTGAATGTGGCGATGAGCTCCTTCTGGACCTTGTTGACCTCGGCATGCACCCGCCAAAAGCTCACCAGCATCTCCTGCTCGGTCAGGCACAGCTCTATGTCGGTGTCTGGAATCTGCACGCCTTTCGCCTCGCCGGGCAGGAATGCGATCGATCTGCCCGCCTCCCGCCCCAGGTAGATGGCGGCGATGCGGGCCTGGAAAGGGTTGAGCCACCCCGAATCCTCGGCGGACAGGGCATCATCGCGGGCCTGGCAGTGTGTTTGGATATAGATGGAGTTCATGCGGTTTGGGCGCTCAAATCGTCGCAAAACCCCGGGCCGAACGGGGTGTCACGCGGCGGAATCCGCAGCGTCTTCAAGAGGGGTACGTTCCAGCCAGCCTCCGTGCATAGGCCGGCTGGGAGGGCGCGCCGGTTGAGGTATTGAGCAAGCAGTTCGGCGGGGTAGTCCTTGAGCCGAAGCGCGAGAGTCGTCGGCCCTGCGACCATCTTCAGTTCGAGCCACTTTGGAACGACCGCGGTCTGAAATCGGCCATCTTTCCCCGCTAAAATCACGTCCCCGTCGATAAGGAGGCCTGTTACCGGCACCGTGCTCTCGGCAGCTTGGTATAGGTCAAGGCGTCCGTCCTTCAAATGCTGGGTCTCCACGACAAGGGCCGCGTGCAATCCGTTGGTTGAGCACGGCAATTCCGCCGACGTTAGATACAGTATGTCTCCCAGCTTCATTTGCTTTTGGTTTGGTGCGAAACAGCTTGGGCCGCCAGTTCGGCCTTCGCAGGGATAACCCGGAAGGCTTCGGGCAGCTGCGGCTGAGTGCTCACGACATAGCCTTTATTCAGCTAATGTATCCAGTGGTTGCTGAACAAGGGATTCAATATTCGGCAAGGACTTTGGCAATGGCTTTCCCTTTTCGGCGCACTCGTATATCTTGTGGAATACGCACCGAGCATGCCGGAGTTCCTCGTCAGTGGGTATCCGCATGTCGATATTGAAGTAGTCATCAGCAATCCCCACCAAATTCCTGAAGCCGCTGCTGGCACTCAATGCGTTGATCACCGGTGCCCCCAATTGCCAGTCCCGGTCCCAGAAAAAGAGATTGTCGAGCACCATGCACTGCCAGTATTCCTCATCAAGCTTAATCGGGATTGAAACTTGCTTCCGCCGACCGGCCCGCCGAAGCAAATTGTTGATGGTTACCACATAGGCTTCGCTTGATTTCCTGACATTCGGATCGCGGTCCCTGGATTGATCACTGCCCACCTCGAATACGCATGAGAGAATATCATAGAGGAGGGCCTCCTCAATTGCACTGTTTCCCTCATCAGGAACCGGGGTGTTGGTAACCAATGTGTGCATGAGTCGAAAGCTCTCGTATGCCAGGATGCGAGGATCGATCTTGTCGTAGGGCTCGCTGACGTAGCACGGAGCTTCCTCGAAGTCCAATGTTGCCTGACCCACGGTGAGGCAAAGTGCTCCGATATCTTTAGGCGCCAATATCAAGTTATGGTTGCGAGGTGAGTTCCACATATAATTTGTTTCTGATTCGCTTTTCAGTTGATTAAGCTATTTGACGTATTTGTCATATTACCTATTATAGATCAATTGTGATCGGCATTGATCTTGCGGCATGGGTAATTTGGCGCAGGGACGCTGAGATTGGAACGGACAGAGGTGGTCGGGAATGATTGGGCGCGGGTGGTTTCTGAATCGGTACAAGCGTCGCCCTCCCGGAAGTCCGGGTTAAAATATCTCCCGGTCAAGTCCTCAACTTTTTTTGCGAGTTTGCGCGCCGGCCATCTGCTTTTGTAACAAGGAAACCAGTTCGTCGTTGTCCACCCAGCCCAGCAGGTAGAAGTGGATCAGTTCCATGACGCGCTTGTTGGGGCGGCGGCCGGTGTAGTGCTGAAAGAGCAGGGAGGCGATCAGCGCCAGATAGAGTTGAATGGTCACTCCCTGGGGCGATTCGGCGAAAAAGTGTCGGCAGCCCAAAATACACTTGATCCAGCGGAAGAACAGTTCGATGCCCCAGCGCTTGCGGTAGATGCGGCCGACCAGGGCGGCCGACGCCCGGTCCACCGGCAGATTGGTGGCCAGGAAAAGATGGTGTTCCAGCGTACGAATCTCCACCACGCGCACACGGATGCTGCGCAGGGCGTCGGTCGCCCCCAGCGTCGCCCAGAGATGCCGCACCACTCCGGCGGCCCGGTCTTCCGCCGTCAAGGCCAGTTCCTCCTCGGCGTTGATGACCGCGCTCTCGCGAAAGCGGAAGACAAACCAGCCGCCGTGGCGGGCCACGTCGGCAAAGAGCTTGTAATCCTCCCCGTAAAGGCGGTCGCCCACATTGACCTGTCCGGGCTGGCACATCCGGCGCAAGGCCCGGCGCTCGCAGCTTTGGCCCCGTTGCACCAGGAGGTCCTCGGGCTGGCCCCGCACCAGATTGAACCGCAAATGCAGCCGCACTCCCTTGGCCTCTCCGTCGCGCCCCACCCCATACTCCGCCCAAGCCATCCGTTGCAGCGCGGGCCACAGGCTGCCGTCCTGGGCGATGAGCTGGAGTTCGGCCAGCGCGGGCTCAGGCGCGGCGTGCGCGGGAGTGCGCCCCGCCAGGTCCTTGAACACCTCGTGCAGCAAGGCCGGATCAATCACATGCTGCATCTCCGAAAAACTGGCCAGGCTGACCCGTCCGCCCGAAACTTCCCGCTGCACCCGCGACAGCGACGTGACGGCGCACAAGCCGCGCATCGAGGCAATCACCGGATTGAACAAGCCAAACAGGAACAGCCCCAAATACCGGCCCTGGCTCAACTGGCGCTCCCGGTCGCTCTCGGTCAGGTGAGCCCCCCGCTTGGCCGCCGCGCGCTGGACCGCCTGCTCAAATTCTTGGAGCACGCGCCAGTGGCGCAGATCGCTTTCGGCGATCTCCGGCGGGACCTCGGCGGACCGGCACTGGACGGGCATGGCGCGATTGGAACATAATGGCTAAAAAAGTACAAGTTACAATCGTGTGACAATGCTGCGCCCGTTTCGCGACGCCCCGCCTGCCGAGCCTCACGCCCCCCGCGCTGCCCGCCGGAACCGCTCAAGCAGATTGCTTGCCGAACAAAATTGATTATAGATCGGTTTTCTTTTTCCGTAATAAAAGCTGGCAGCTCGATTTCCCTCCAGATAAGATGGTTTGAAATTGCAGCGGTGTCGCTACAGGCATTTGACGACTCGGCAGACGTGCGCCGGCACGCAGAGGAGTTAAAAAGAGGGGAGATGTGTAAACCAGCAGGTGTTGGCTGCCCCGAAGTGACTTCGGGGGCCCGGACCTCATGCGGTCACCTCCCATGGGCGGGCGTCAAATAATATTGCCGGAGGACGCCGCCGAGTTTTACGCGGCGAGTTTGGAGTGATCAGAAGATGGGCCTGATGAAGAGTTGGGTTCCCTTTTTGACGAAGGCCAAACGCACGTCAATCCGTCCGAGTGGGTAAGGCTACTTGCGCCTCGGCGAGCGCTTCACCTTTGCGTCCCAACCGTTCAGCTCCAGCAAGTTGGTGCCGGTGAGGGACTCCCCTGTCAGCAAACCTTCGCCGGCCAAATGTTCGGCTGCCTGACGGAGGATGCGCTTGGCTTCCTTCAGGTCCGCCGCATTCAGCTTCCGTGTGTACCTGCAAGTGATAACCAGATCGAGTGACGTATTCATCATCATTTAGTTTGACCAAAAACAAGCCTCTGACCAGCTTTTAACGCTGTATATCCGCTGGGATCGGAGAATCTGGCCGCTTGGTTGGCGGCCTCGGTTGCGCAGGCGGTTCCACCAGTTCTTCGGCGGTCCACGGGCCCGTTTGGGCCGGCGCCGAGTCCAGGATGTCTTGGTGAGGTAGGGTGCCGCCCTGCGCTAACCGCGCCAGCTCGTATATCCAGCGGGGCTCTTCGGCGTTGCCTTGAATGGCTGCCAGCTTCATCTCCATCGTGGTTAGCGCGGCAATGCTCTGCAGATGCGATGCCTTCCGGGTTTCCTCCAACTCCGCCGCCGTTTCATCTATGCTGGCCCGCCTGTTGGCCGGCCAGGCCAGCCTGCCTCCAACCGAAGGCAGGATCAAGGTCTTGCCTGAGGGGATATCCAAGAACTTGGCGGGCCTCTCTGCTTGCTTGGGGAACTTGGCTTCGAGGACCTCGACGAGGGCGCGCCGGACCTCTATGTTTCTGCGGAAGCTGCTGTCCTGTTCGGCATAGCTGGCCGATATCTCTCTTCGAGTACCCTCGCGGTCCCCTGCGGAGAATCGAACGAACTGCTGCCGCCGGTTGTTGTGCCGGCGCTTTAATTCTTCCCGTGTGAGGGAGCGCAGATGGTAGGAAAACTTGTCCCAGGTGAACCTGCGAGCGGCTACCCGACCGTTGATGATGGGTGCTCTGAAGAAGTCATCCATGGCGCTCACGGACGCCTCCCGGATTATCGCGTCCCACTCCGGCTCGATCCGCTGAGGTTGTGCTATGGACAAATCATAGACCTGGCGCTGGATGTTTTCGCGGTAGGTGCCAATGACCTCGTCGAGCATGTTGACGTCCACCCCGTCCCGTCCCGGCTGGGTGCGGTTGCTCATGCTGATCCGCACCCCCTTCCTGGTTTGCGGGAGCAGAAACACATGGGCGTGTATCTGCGGGTCTTGGTCTTTGGGTTGAAATCTGCCCTCGGCTTGAAGACGTTTGACCCAGGCATCGTTGCCATGCACCCTCGCGTCGTGATGGATTCCGAGCACAAACCCAAGCTCGTCGCCGGGGTAAAACTTCCTGGCGATGGCGGAAAATGTGTCCTCTGCCACCCGGACAAGCAGCCGATCAATGTCAACCTGATCCATCAGCAACTGCGTGACTTTGACCGGGTCCATGCTCAGGATCAGCCGCAGCCCCATGATCTTTCGCCCCTTCAGTTTTTGCTTGCGGCAGTGCACCTGAATGAACTCCAGTGTTGCTTCGTTGTCCGCCAGGCCGCGGGTCCTGTTCAATCTGGCGACCTCCTTCTTTCCGAATCCATGGGCTGAGAGCGTGCCGCGGGGACGGCTTGTGAAGTAGGTTTGGCCAATTAAAATGCCATCCTCCACCTCCTTGCCCTTGTGCTTTTTGATCTCATTGCAGTAGCCGTCCGCCCACCCGACCGCTCTTTTAGCGGAGGTGACGACCGTCGTCTTCTTAATTGTGGCGACCTGGTATGCCATAATATGAGCGGCTTACTTGGGATTAGCCGGCGGCTTTTGCTCCTTGAGATACTGGGCTTTGTAGAGAGCCAGTACTCTGACGGCCTCATCCCTCAGGAACTCGGTCTGGCGGAGAGCTTCGTCTATCTGGCTGACCATTTCGCCCATCCGTTCGACCATCTCTTGCGTCTTAACATTTTGGTTGCGGAGGATGCTCGACAGCATCTGCTCGGTGCCCGGATTGGTGTAATCGGTGTGCAGATGAACGTAAATGATCTGTCGGCCGACCAGCACATCGATGAGCGTCTTATATGGTATCGAGTAATGCCCGGCGAGCCTGTGAAGAAGGTTCTCATGCTTGCCAACTTCGTACAGACCGTGCAGCAGCTGGTCCAGTTCCTCCGGATTAAGCTGCTGCACCGACCCCCAGGCGGTGAGCTTCTTCTGGATACCCTTAATGAATTGGTTTGCGTCTTCCATATCAAACCTTCAGCGTGCTGTCTTTGGCGTTCTGCTGGAAGGAATGGAGCAAAGTCTTATACTCTCCCGTTGCGCCAAGCACGGCCAGGAGTTTAAGAAGGCTTAGCGTTGTCCCGTTGAGTTCATCGAGGCGGTCGTGAATGGCGATCTGCAAGGCAGCCATGTCGCTCACGTCTGGAAGGTAAGCCTGCCCCAGCGAAATGCTCATTTCAGCCAGCTGGCTCACGACATGCCCTAGAGATCCGGAGTCATCCGGCACACCCAATTTGATGAGGCGATCTGCAACGTCCTTACGGATGTACACCCTCGGGTTGCGCCGTCCAATGACCGAGCATGTAGCCTCCCCATCAGCTTCCGCTAACGGATCGTCCGCCGGGTTTTCCGGATGCTCTTGGGCACCATCCTCCAAGTCTGGTGATACACTCATACAACTATTTTATGGCTCCAGGGGGTGTTTGCAACCGTGAGAGATAAAGATATCGGCGGCAGGTCAGATGTTAGGCAACCGCAGGGGGTAGTGCGTGGGGAAGGTGCGTCCGTGCGGGAGGATGACACCAGGCTCGCTGCAACCGCGCAAGAATTTGCATGGTGATATAGTGCAACCGTAGGGGTGAAAAAGAACCTGTTTTTGACGTCGGAAACCCCTTCTTGTGCTATACCACCTTTGTCTTCTCTCTCCAACTGTCTTGGCGCAGCGGCCATAATTTGGCCTCTCCCTGCGTCCACGCTCCACCGCAGAGCCTCTTCCCGCTCCTTCCAGGGGACGGTCCCTCCTTTTTACGTCTTCTCTTCTAGCGCAGCTTTGGCGCCGTCAATTCCCTCCCGCCATGATGAGGTCTCCCGCAGTCCAAATGTAGAGAAGGGGGAAAAGCCCGTGGATAATTTGAAAAGGGAGGTCATCCATTTGAGGCGCCTACTGCTGCTGGCCGGCAATTTTGGGGTCTGTCTTCCTGGATGTTTGTTTTGCGAAGCAGGGAGGTCTGCTCCTCTACTGGTGTTGATGGCGCGGATGACTTGAGTTTGTGGGGGTCTGCTATTTGAAGTTGGAGGTTGGTATTTTCCTATCAGTGGCCGGTAATTTTGGGGAGATCATGTTGGGCGTTTGTGCTCCATTTCTGGTGATGATGACGTTCAATTCCGCCCGTCCTGCGATTCCAAGACTCTTCAAGGGGGCGGTAATTCCTCGTTTGGTCTTCCCCTCCAACCCACCACGATCGCCGCTGTCAACATCCTGTGAATAACCAAGCTGGGGCTCTGTGAACATCCTGTACTTGTGGTGAACAACTGGGGGAAAACTGGTGAACATCGGCCTCCTCCTGCCAATCCTGGCCGTGTTTGTGGCGCTTGAAATCTTGAGAACTGGCACCTGCATGATCGGAGATCTGGTCTCCTTAAGGTGGTGTTTTCAAGCCGCGCACATCGCAATTCCCAGCAGTCTGCTCATGATTGAAACTGGGGGGCGGTCTGGTCTTTCTTGGTTTCCTCTCTCCGTGTCATCCCTGGCATGGCAGAGCCTTTCCTCGATGCCGGTTTGGGCTTTTGCGTTCCCTATTTTACGACAGCTCCTGGAGCCTGACCTCGCTGTGCCACCCATCTTCCATGGTCAGCCTGGCGCAGTCGTCCTCGAGGTACTCAATGGTCAGCACCTTCCCGGTCCTGGTGCAAAGCCCCTCATCTGGGTCGTTCCAAGTGACTTCATCCCCCCGCTGGAGTTTGCGCCGCCAATCGTTCTTGCGTAGTTTCGCCATGTCTTAAGTTTGGCCGATTACCCCATACAATGGCCGGCTTAAATGTGTGGCAAGCCTTTGATATCTGGGACCGTCTGGCTAACCGACCTGGCCTTCCGAATGGAGTCGATCAGGATGCCCATGTGGAGCTTGTCGACCCTCTCCCCCGGGTTCTCCAACTGCTTCTGGCAGATCTCGCGAACCCACTTGGCGTCCTCTGCGGAGGCGAACTGCAAATGAACGGTATGCATGCACTTAAGTCTGGCAAGGAACTTTGCGAAGGGTATTGACCCTGGAAAACGCGCCTGGATCCCGCTCGCTGAAGCCAGTACGGTACTACTGGCGGTGTTACCACCGGGTCCAAACTCGTGATCCGCGGCATTCCCCCCACAGCGATGGGAGCGTGCCCGGGGCAGGGATCGGTACGAAATCATGGCCTCAATCTGTTCCGAACCGGCCTCCAAATGGACACCTATCTGGCTGAGGGAGGGTTCCCAATGTCCCCATTCTCGAAGTTGGCGTCAGATTTTTCGGCGGACACATCCGTAATATCTGGCACCTCCCGGAGATGCCCGTCAGAGTGGAGCTGATGCATCGCGGCATGCCCTCCACGGAGATGGGGGCGCGCCCGGGGTCCCTTTCCGTCCGCGACAGCCCGACGCGGGGGAGGGGGTGGCCTTGAGAGTTTTCGGCCGTAAGGCCGGCTGCGGTTCATACCCGAAGGGGCGAAGGTCCATCGTTCCAAATGTTCATGGACCCCGTCTGGCCCGAAGACTTCCAGCCGAACAGGGCGCCTCCAAAACACACGCTGTTTACCCCGGGGTATGGGGAATAGAACTGGCCCTCCAGTTGTTCCGTTGCGCCGGGGGCAACTTTCGATTCGCAATAGGCCGACGTACCGATGGTGGCTTCAAGGGTTGTTCGGCCGCAAGGCCGACTCTCCGGTTCATACCCGAAGGGGCGAGGGTCCATCGTTCCAGATGCTTGGGGAGCCCCCGCGGGCAGGAGCGGGCAGGGACTTAAGGTGCGGCGTACCTGCTAGCCCTTGAATGGATTTGTGCTGAAGACTCGGAAAACTGGAACCTTGCGGGGTCGGATATCTCATCCCAGCGGATGATGATGCCAACTGGGTACTTCTTGAGGCACGGCCAGTAAATGCCGCACCCGATGTAGCCCTGCTGCTGCTGGAAACTCCCGGGGAGCCGAACTTCTGTCACGGTGCCCCATGTCCCGGAGGGGATGGTTTCGTGGGAAGGAACCCTGTGGTCCTGGAGGCATTTGACTTTGGCGCCGACGGCGGGGTAAACGAACCCTTCGCGCGGGACAACTCTGTCATGGAACCCGTCATCCTCCCAATCCCTGGCGGCGGTCCTGCTTGGATCAATGTCGATGCTTGTATTGGTCATAATTCATTTCGGTTTGTTCCTTGTCTTCGTAAAGTTTTGGCGCGGGCAAAAGTTATATGTTTTACGCTGGGGTTCCTGCAAGCGCTTTTGTTGCTGGAACGGTTAAGCCCGGAGGGCGGCTTCCTCCTGATCATGGGTGGCAATTTCGTTGATGCGGCGGACCATCTCTGCGTAACAAGCCGCTGAATCCGGCAGTTCTTGGCCGGTGTTCTTGTAGCGGTGGATGTTCCACTTGCCGGAGTGGCCGTTGAACTCGCCACCGGGCAGCTGGCGGACCTTTTTGGGTTCGTGAAAGCGGAGGGCGATCCAGTGGTCCATCGCTGTGACCTCCAGCGGTCCGTTGACGGTGTCGAATATCCAGCCTGGCCTGTCGGACCTCCCGGCCGGTCTGGCGTCGAAGGCCCTGGCGAAGCTTGCGACGCTCTCCGCGAGCGGGAAGGGCTGGCTCTTAACTTTTGGCATGGGATATGGTTGTTTCAATCACAGGTTTTTCAAGTGCAGTTTTGTGTCCGACGCCAAACCTCCTGCAGTGGGATTGTGTTGGGGCCGCAACCGGGCGATCATCGTGTCCATGGCGGGCGCGCTGTAATTTCCCGATTTCTTCATCTGCCGGGCGAGGCTGATGGCGGCTGACTTGTGGCCCGAATTGGCCAACTTCGCGAGGCGATCGAGCTTGGTGTTCACGTTCAGGTTGGCGCGGCGCGAATCCTTGGGGTCAAGGGTTCCGGCCAGGAGGTTGCCGAAGAAGGCCGCGAACGCTGAGACCCAGATGAAGGCCAGCGGGAGGATGCAGGCCAGCGCCTTCAGGCCGTTCATCGTATAGGCGTCGTGGTCGAGAACGATGTAGCTCTCGTCACCTGTCCCCATTTCGTTGCCCGTGTGCATCGCCTTCCAAGCCGTGGAGATCAGAACCAGCGTCACGAGGATGCGGACGATGCGGGCCCTGTATGTGTCCTCTTTGTTCAGCTTCCAGCTCAGGAGGCAAACCACTCCGATGGGTATCCAACCCAGGGTGGCCAGGACGTCGCGCGGAAGTGTCTTTGCGATTGAGATCGTGTTATAAACAAGTGTTGTCATATGTTTCTCATGAAAAGTTGGGCGAAGCCCGTCCTGGGGGTCAATCCGGCGATGATGAGTTCCAGGTGTGTTTTCATAGGTGTGTTTGTTTAGCCTTGCGGACCTGATTGGCGTAAGCCGCAGCGAGCGGAAAGGGGCGGCTTTCACACTCCCCGGAGGGGAGGCGAGGGTTCATCGTTCCACCGCTTGCAAGGTGGCCCAGCGGCCGGAGCGGTGCTGGAACGAGTAGTTCGGATTCATATTTTGCCTTAATTCACCGGGAGCGGCTTGTTGAAGACCGGCAGAGACTGGCCTGCCGGGGTTTGCACCGGGTTGACGAACTGCTGGAGGGTTTGCTGGTGGCCGTTCCATCGGGCTGCCTGCGGATCCTTGTTCATTTCCTTTTGGCAGTTGTGTAGCTGCCCCAGCATCTCCTGGGCGCTCCCCTGGATGTCCGATATCCCGATGCTTCCGCTGGCAAACTGTTGCATGGCGCTGTAGTAGGACTCCCTCGCTGCCGCTGTCTGGGGATCGGCGCCGGCGCCGATGTAGGTGTCCGCGACGCTCTTGAGGAGAATCTGGGCCTCCGGGGTCCGGAGCAGGGCGCGCATTTCGTCTTCGGAGTGGGGCTGAAAGCACTCGGCGAGAGGATCGACGGTCGCGCTGGAGGTC
>Ga0181533_1003953_pt1 | contig 15584 bp, 17 predicted proteins | sample PEATcosm2014_Bin_45_FD_119772 | JGI IMG/M metagenome (GOLD analysis project Ga0181533, IMG submission 119772) | Peatland microbial communities from MTU Mesocosm Facility, Houghton, MI, USA - PEATcosm2014_Bin11_60_metaG | ecosystem: Environmental > Terrestrial > Soil > Wetlands > Peat | place... | reverse complement strand
CGTACCATTGCCTCATCGTAGGTTTCGCCAGCTATCCAACGTTTAGCAACGTGAAAGAGCAGACCATTCCACAGACTAGCCGACTCAGACACCACCCACCCATCTGGACGGTACCGAATAAAGTTGATTGGCCCTTCTAGCGCCACGCAACTTCGATTCTAAATCGGCCCGTATAACACGAGACCAAGCCCACATCGGAGGCGATTTGGCGTTTAAGATATGTGTACGTAGTGTAGCGTATGCGTAGTGTTTGTGAAGTATATGTTCTGAGTTTTGATGGCTAGTGGATTTTAGAAGGATTTGCTTGCCGAATTGCCGGGCTGGAGATCTTGATTTTCATGTTTTCGGAGGGTACAGTCTCGTCTCGATTCCAGTACAATCCATCATTGGATTATGAGCAACGGCTTGCCTAGCACGTCTGTCTTTGGCTTAATTCCGAGCCCCGGTTGGTTCCTCGCGGCCATGCGGCCGTTCACGCGTTGGGGTGCGCCGTCAGCGGTCCCCACGGTGACGTAGCTGTTAAAGTCGGTTGTAGTGAAGAGAAATTCCGGGGGCGTACTGTGAGCTAGATGCGCGATTGTCGCGGTCGTGATGTCGCCTCCCCAACTATCTTCAATCGTCATAGCTATGCCCAGCGAGACGCAGAGATCACGCGCTTGACGCGTTTTTGTAAGCCCGCCGAATTTGCTGATTTTGATATTTACCACGTCCATCGCCAAGTCAGCCTTGCCGCGCAATAACATGTCGACGCCATCAATCACTTCATCCAGTACAAACGGATGGTTCGTGTGGCGGCGAATGGAAAGACATTCTTCATACGTCAAGCATGGCTGCTCGATGTAGATATCCGCATCTTGAATTGCGCGAATAACTCGCATGGCGTCGTGCATTAACCATCCCGTGTTCGCGTCCGCCACAAGACGATCGCCCGGCTGAAGTTGCGCGGATACGGCTTGGATACGCTTGATGTCTACGTCTGGGTCGCCACCGACTTTGAGTTGGAAGCGGCGATAACCTTCCTTGCGATATTGTGCCACCCAACTAGCCATCGTTTCAGGTGACTCTTGGGAGATAGCGCGGTAGAGCCCAAAATCTTCGCCGTAGCGCCCGCCTAGCAAGGTGCACACTGGTTGGCCCGTGACCTGGCCAAGGATATCCCAGCAGGCGATGTCGATGGCAGACTTCACGTAGGGATGCCCTTTGAGTGCCGCATCCATTCGCCGATTTAGACAGGCGAGTTCAAGTGGGTTTTCGTCCAGTAGGTGCGGCCCCAATTCGGCGACGCCAGCGCGTACCCCGCCAGCGTACGCAGGCAGGTAGTACGGCCCAAGCGGGCACATCTCACCGTACCCTATGACACCGGTATCCGTCTCAACTCCGACAATCGTACTATCGAACACCGAGACGGATTTGCCTCCAGACCACTTATAGCTGCCCTCTTTCAAGGGCAAATCCACTTTCCAAGCTGAAATTTTCTTAATCTTCATGCCGCGACCTCACGAGCTAGCGTGCTTAAACCCAATTCTCTCCGTAAACATGATAACGCTTTTGCATTCTGGCAGGGGCAATCAGGTCAACATCATAAGGGCGATTTGATGGCTGAGAGAAAACGGAAGGTCATTGATGGAGATTGCTGTGCGGCGAGCATCAACTCACCATTTCTTGGTTTCTTCAGGTTCGAGTAGAATGTTCTTCTCAGACTCAATTTTCTTCAACTGGTCGTATGCTCTCTGAAAGAATTCCTCATTCAGATTTTCATTAGTAAACTGCATAGTGTTTTCCAGGAATTTCTGGATTTCAAATGGACTCTTCAACTCGTGCGTAAACCCTACTTCTATGTCCCCTGCCTTCACAGCTCCAACGGTCACATTCCTTCCTTGAAATTTCAATCCCAGCCGTTTCCTTCTTCCCCAAATCGCCCATGCCACAACCGAACCATCATGCGTTCTTGCGTAGGTAGCTAGAAGCCTCAAACAACTCAAATAATCCTCTTGAATCGACACTCTTTGAGAATCAACGTTAAATTGGGTATTGATGTCAGCGGTGTTCTTAGCCATCGAGTATAGTTGTACAGTTCGCTTGTACGCTTCCGACATTGACTGGAATTTCTCCTTAAGCCTAGGTTAGGCAAGCCACATAACCTCGGCGGCAAGTCACAAAAATAAACAATTCTAAGGATGGGCGCAAAGCTGTGGTTCAGAAGCTGCCCGCGACGTTTCTTGTAGTTAGAGGACGTGTCGGTAACAACCCGTCCCCTGGATACGGTCTATGGCTAAGAGCAGTTAAGCTCTTGGTCAGGTTCTCTCCACTAACTGCGTCGAAGATTGCGTCTACTCCTTTTCCGCTGGTTTCTCGAAGAGCGACCTCAGCCTGGCCCTGTTTCTAATTGATCGTCAGGTCTGCGCCGAGCTTGCGCAATGTGTCTTGATTTGAGATCCGGGAGAAAAACAGAAGAATCATCCCCACTTCGAAATTTCGAACCCGTTCCCGTCAGGATCAATTAAGATGGCGCACTTGCCAGTCGGGAGTTAGTTGGCTGGGATCATTGTACGCGTGTGTTGGCGTCTCTGTAGCGTTTGAATTGTCAGTGAAGCACATCAGCCCGTCCCACGTCTGGACGTCTTCCCGAAATTTGTTTGAGAATTCCAAGGCAAGTTAAATAAGAAATCCTAATCGTAGGCAGGGCCGATCATTCTGAGGCGCGTAGCGAAAATCGATTTCTAAGTTTAGTGTACGCAAAATGGTTGGAGACTGATGAAGTACAAGTGGGTCGTCCTTACGGTAACTAGCGTCGGAGTATTGATGGACGGTATCGACTCACGAATAGTTATCATTGGTATTCCGCAGGTTGCGGCGGCACTGCATGCAGATATTGAACAAGCCATCTGGTTCACGCAATCCTACGTCCTCGTCGGCACCATTGTGTTGCTTCTCATCGGAAGCGTCACGGACATAGTGGGAAGGGTAAGAATCTACACGGCCGGGTTCGCGATCTTCACGATCGGTTCGGCTCTAACGAGTCTTTCTCAGGATCCGAACCAGTTCATTCTGTGGAGAGGATTGCAAGGGCTTGGGGTTGCGATGCTGTTCATAAACAGCGTGGCGATGATTGTTGATGCGACTCCAAGAAAGGAGCTTGGGCTTTCTCTTGGAATTAATCAGATTTCTTTTAGGTTCGGCGCAATGGCTGGGTTGACGTTAAGTGGGCTGATTCTAACCTTCTTCGATTGGAGAGCTCTTTTCTACGTGAACATCCCAATAGGAATCTTCGGAACGTTCTGGGCGCATCATAGACTGAAGGAAATAGCCAAAGTAGAGAAGAAGACTCCGGTGGATTGGTTCGGATTCGTATCTTTCTCGATTTCGATTACAAGTTTTGTGCTTGCGCTGACCTATGATGCGTATGGATTGTCTGAAGCGGCTGTGGTTTACGGCCTGTTGGTCGTCAGCGTGGTGACTCTTGTAATCTTCATTGTGTATGAGAGAAGGGAGGAGCATCCGCTGCTTGACTTGAGTTTGTTGAGGATACGGGAATTCACTGGAGGGGTGATCGCTCAACTGCTGAACGCAATAGCATGGGGAGCGCTTCTTCTGCTGCTGAGCCTCTACCTGCAGCTCATTCTCGACATGAGTCCTCTGGAGGCTGGAGTCGGAATAGTGCCTTTTGACATAGCGTTTCTTATCTTCGGGCCGTTAAGTGGAAGATTGTCTGATAAGTTCGGACACCTTCCATTCACGACTTCCGGACTTGCCCTTTCGAGCGTTGCTCTGTATCTTTTCTCCACCGTCACGATTGCCACCCCAATATTATTCGTGATTGTTTACATGGTACTTGTTGGAGCAGGCATGGGGCTGTTCGTTTCTCCAAATATGAGTTCGATAATGAGCTCTGTACCTGAGAAACGGAGGGGGATCGCATCCGCATTTAGAGCAACTTTCTTTCAAGTTGGTTATGTGATCAGCCTCAATGCTGCTGTGCTCATAATGACCTTGGTGATTCCCTATCAAACGATAACGCAGGTAATATCAGCGATAAATCCGATTACGATAACGGCCTCGGACAAACTCCTCTTCATGAAAGGACTCAGCAGCGCGTATTTCTGGCTCGCAATCGTCAACGTCGCTGCGATTCCACCTTCAGTGCTCAGAGGAAGCTCGAAGTACAAACCAAAAGTAAGGATTGTAGAGCAAAACATCCATGGCTGAAGCACGAACAGACAATTTTGTGTCTGTGGCTTTATGAAAGATTTTTTGTGTGTGACCACTATTACCCCTTCACGTGGAGAAAAAATGGTGTCGATAACTAGACAGAACCGCCTGTTTTTCTCGATTTTTGCAGCAGGTGACAATTTGAGGTTAGATCTGCAAAATACTCTCAAATACTCGCTTACTCAAAAAAGGCGCGCAGAGGAAAGTCGTTGAGCAGTACCGAGAACCGACCGCGCTGTGACGTTCTGATTATTGGCGCCGGGATCATAGGGCTCTCAACCGCATACCACATGAAGCAAAGCGCTCACGACCTTAATGTTCTGGTAATTGATCGTAACGCCGCTGCAGCACAAGGTGACACGGCAAAGAACCAAGGAGGTCTCCGAGACATTTTCACGTCAGATGTGAACCGACTCCTCGCGAAGAGCACCATAGAATTCTGGCGTCAAATCCAGAACGAAAAGCACGTCAACCTCAACTTGGATTTGGTCGGTTACCTCTGGCTCCTTACCGAGAGCCGGTTCAAAGCGTTTGAATCCTACGAATCCGGTATGCGAAGGCAATCGATACGTCTGCGAACATTCGACCGTGAAGAGCTCAAAGACATGATTCCGGATCTCGTCTTGGATCCAGAATCGCAGCAGAGCCGGGTCATCGGAATCCCGAGCATCCATAAGGGCGTACAAGGTTTGGATTGCGGAACCATTTCGCCCGAACTGATCGCGAAGTTCTACGAGGACGAATTCAAGAAACTGGGCGGCCAGCTGCAATATGGAACAGAGGCCAAATTTCTCCGCCTCGAAGCCAAACGCAAACTCGGCTTACCCGGCGAACCGTATGTCTGGCAGAAGAAGGTCTTCAGTGGCGCAGAGACAAACCGTGGATTCATCGAGGCCGATACGGTGGTGCTAGCAGCGGGCGTCCGAGCTCCGCTCCTGTTGGATCCGCTTGGCGTTGACTGCCTCGTGAAACCACAGAAAAGACAGATATTTCCGGTTCAAGGCAGCGCACTGGAGAGGCTACTGAACACTAAGGGGTTCAATGAACACAACACGATCCCCATGACGATTCTACCGATGAGTGGTGTGGTTCTGCGCCCGGTTCGCAATGAGAAAGGGTTCTGGGTTCAAGCCGCGGATGGTCTGGGTCGACCATTCGGCTTAGAGGAAGAACCCATGGCCGAAGAATCATTCTATACCTACAATATCTACCCAATCCTCACAGAGTATTTGCCTTGCTTCGCGAACCTGCACTCCGTAAACTCTTGGGCAGGCTTCTACGACATTAACTCGGTTGACTCTACGCCCATAATCGATAGGGTAGGCAACTGCATTCTGGCTGTTGGGATGAGCGGTAGCGGATTAATGAAAGCCGACGCGGTGGGACGAGTGGCCACAGCGATATTCGAAGGGAGGGAAGAAGCGACACTGTTCGGAGACAGACGAATTTCAACCTCACAACTTGGATTTACAAACCGATCCGTTGGGAAGGAGGAGTTGGAAAGCGACTCCTTGTCATAGGCGTGTGTCCCTGGCCGTTCTTCCGATCCAATGAAATCGAATTTCTCGAATCTCACATTCCCTAGTTCAAGAACCAAGTGCGATGATGAAATCGACCGGCCAGAGGAATCAACCGTCAACTACCCGTTACCGTCACGTGCATTACTTTTTGTGGGCAGTCCTCAGAATCACTCTAATGCCATTCCGAACAATTGTAGAAATCGAGTTTTGAGATATGTCGGGACCACAAGTAACCCCAATTAGTTTAGGTTCGCATTAGCGTAGGTGCATAATTTATTTCGGGCGGCGGCGGCAGAAAAGTACGTTGGCAAGAAGAACGCAATAACCCTCGCCTTAGAGGAAGCTATCAAACTCTGGTTGAAGAGTTAGCCGAAAAGCTTGGTCTAAATGAAAATTAAGCTAAACGCATGGCGTTTAGCCCGGGAAACGCGTCTCGTAGACGGGGTTCCGGCCATTAATGTTCTAACGCTTAGAGACCCACACGGCAAGGTCATACGGACGGCTAGAACCCGTTCTGAGGAAAAGGAATTAGAGGCTTGGTGGAAAGCTCATGAAAGAAAAATCCGAATCGAGGATTTACCCGTCTCTAAGGCTCTGAGGAAGAGGCTTCGTTCTGCCGTAGTGAGACTCAAGAAGCGGGGATTCAAGTATCGTATGAGTTTTGTTGGGGTTAGATTGAACCCTGAAAGTGGAGGCTGGGAGTATTGCCGTTGGGAAGTTTACAAGGCTACGAAATGGTCAAAGACCGAATACTTACGTATGAACGCCATTTTCGAGGGGCGTTATGTTAAGGAACCGTTCGGCCTCTTCCATATCACATGGAAAGACGGCCACGATAAACTACTCCGATACCGTCTTACTCCTAGGAAAAAGTAATCCGTTTCCCTGTAGTTGAATAAGCTCGGTAGATTTTTTCTAATCCAGAGATAGGATTCTCAGGTCTCGAACCGGAATAAGAAAGAAGAGCCCTGTCTAGTAGCAGACGGTCTAGTAAGCTCTATGAAGGCGGGAGACAGATTGCGGGGAGCTACTTCTCCAGCCCATGCTGCATTTGCGGTTGCAAGCGCCTTACCAAAGTCGAAATCAAAATCGGCGGGTTTCTCAACACTGGACAAATCAATCATTTCCTAAAATCTTGAATTGCTCTCCCTTGTAAGTGACCAAACCAATATTTACCTTTCCTCCAACAACCGGCGCTCCTGTAGCAAAACGATAATGGTTTATCACCATATTGACGAGAAATCGTACGTGTTCAATACCGTCCCTAATTGGCATTGCTACATATGGAATCTGATACTCATGCTTTGCGACAATGTCCGCTAGAGTCTTTTGCTCGACAGGCGTAAGAGGCGAGGGGGTTGCTCCTCGGTTGACAAAGAAGCCCACTACTCCGTCTAAGAGTGCTTGGGAGTACCCCTTGATATATCGTTGTATGGGCTCGTAGATCGCAAACCAGTTAGTGCCAAAGTCTCCTTGTTTTCTGTTCTGAATCGCAGACTTGGGGGTGCTGTGAGTTGGGATTACAAAACTCCACACTTCAGATAAGTAACTACCAGACGAGAATCCTCCAATCACGAATCCAATTATAGGTAGCTTATCCGGAGGAACCTTTTCCACGGGGATTTTAAGTTGCGTAGCAATTGCCGGTGCAATTGTCGCCATATAGATTCTGTAAAAGAAGCTTCTAAGCTCCTCGACTACCACGTCGAGAGAGTTGTTAGCTGATAGTGCGTTATTCGGATTTGTGACTTCAAATTCACGCAAGTAGCTTCCGATAGTCCTGGTGAGGATTCCGCCCAAGCCATATGTTGCCACTCCGATTGGGCGAGTACCCAATTGAAACAATTTCTCCCCCTCTTCATACACTTTTACAACCCCTGTTGGGGAAGGCACGGTTACAGCGCTATCTACACCAAGTATTACGCCATCAGACAAATTGCAAGAAATTGCAACGGTCAAGAAGAACCACGGGCTCCTCTCATTTCTGAATAATAGGGATTCCTAATCGGGTAAAGCGAAGGCTTTGTGGCTTCGCCTTAGCACATGAAGGGTAGGTATACTGTACTCGGGCGGCGGTGAGATGTGGTGCGGCCGCCGGGATTCGGACCCGGGTTCCTTCGCTGCCGCGAGGCAGCTTTGAGGCTTGGGAAGCCCCCGTCATAGACCAGGCAGTCCTCCCCTGAAGTCGCGGGGATCTGGACCACGGCTAAGCGGAGCACCTCAGTGGCTCTCGCACTCGGAGGCCAGCCACAACAGCCGCAAACCCACGAACGAGTTGACGAAATAAAAGCATCACTAATCCCAGCCGACACCACCTGACCTGCGCATGATGAGCAGAGTCGTCAAAGACACCGGACTCATACCAAAACAGATGACACGGAAGTACCGAACACCGAAGGCGGCCAGAAACTTCCTCCTCGACCTCATCGGAAAATACGAACAAGCCAAAACGCCCAGCGCCATTAGGAACCTTCTCAAACCAGTGCGCACCTGGTTCAGCCACATGGACATACAAATTCAAGGCCGCCGTCTTTGTGCTTAGGCGGAGAATAAGTCGTGAAGAGTCTAAGGTTCGCGCGCTTGGAGGTATTGACCACGTTATGTTTAGCGTCTGCGGGAACGATGACTCCCGTTCTTGACGAGGCGTTCTACGCTGTCAATAATCACTTTTCCACGTTCAAACCGGAAGAACTGATCTGCATCCTGGTGCGTCTCTTTATCTATTTCTTTCTCCGGGTTTGAGGCTCATTAGTAGTAGCTGATTTGGCTTTCCTGTGTAGAACGCATACGCCTGAAATCTGCATTCTTCTCAGTCTCCTGTTCAAGATGGATTACCAATCCTTTCATCGTTCTCGCATCGTTCTAAGACGAAATAAGGTGTGTTGATGCAGTCGGCCGCAGCGATTTTCTAATGACTTCTTGAACGTGTTCTATGGGCCTATTGGCATCGATGATTGTCCACCGGCCTATCGATGCGAGTCGAATTGCTTTCTGTCTGGTTTGTTCCAGTTCGTGGAGGTTCTCAAACATTTCTAGTTTTTCACGAGTTACTCGCAGCCTTCTGTCAGCTTCTACGGGGTTGACGTCTAAGAAGAACATGTGGTTTGACGTGGGGACGATCGCGGCGAATAACTGGTAGGCGATCACGTCCAGCGGGTTTGGCAGATAGGCCGTTCCCATCAAGTAGCGGACGAAAACCACGTAGTCAAATCTGCGCCACGAGTAGAGCATGATTGAACGAATGACGTCGACCATGTAGAACAAAGCTGCCGCAAGATGCGCGCCGTGCCCTTTCGAGTACAAGAACTGCTTGGCTCTGATTCCAAAGATATTGTCGGTTGATGGATGAAAGCGTAGATAGATAGTTTTCCCTTGATTTCTGAGGAAGTTGCCAAGCTCTGACGCCTGAGTGTTCTTCCCTGACGCGTCCAATCCGTCTATGACCACGAAGACCACTTGTTCAGGTACCTCCAATCAGCAACCATAGAGTCAAAGCGCCGAGGATAGGCACGGTGATATTGTCGAAACCCTTTGGGGACACGCTTTCGACGAGAGTCGCAACAATCACGACGGCGACTGCCCGTGAAATCATTGCGAAAGCTGGGTATGAATACATTACCGAAAAAAAGGCGAGCCCAATCGTTAGGCTGAGAAAGCTTCCGAAGAACATCGCCGCTGAACCTTCTAGGCTTTTGTTTGCGAGGAAACTGTACTTTCTCTTGGCGTATTTTTCGCCCACAAGTGATGCTGTCGAGTCACCATAAGCCATAGGCAGTATTCCCGCGGCCACAATGTAAGGCTTGGAAGCGAAGAAGAATGCCAAGAGAGTGTAGGAAATGGCGTAGAAGACCAGCCCCAGCGGGTGTCCTTCCTCAGTTATGTCGGCAAGCCCCTTCATTCGTTTGCTAATCGGAGAGTAGGGCGATGCGAGAAACGTCACCAATACAAATGGTGCGGCGACCAAAACAGGATAGATGTTTGATGTGAAAAAGGGGATGACGAAGAGTAGGTTGCCGATCATAGCGTGAAGGAATTTACGAGCGCTTTTCTCCGAAACATTCAAGGCCGCGGGCAATTTGCCCGCGACGAAAATTATGAGCCCCACGTAACCATAGCAAAGAAGCATCAAAATGACATTATTTGATGCTTCCCCGTTCAACATTGACTCACCGCGCCCCCCCAATCAAAAAAGCTAGCAATCCGATTACGAACCACAACAGAACAATCCGCTTGACCCTTCTGGCGCTTTCCCGTGAGTAATCTTTGAGAAGTGAGACAGAGGAGGACACGAGTCCGATATCGGTCACGACCACCAACGGAATGAACCAAAAAGAGACAAGCCCTAGGAGCACAGGTATTGGACTCAGTAAAGTTGCGGAAATATAGAACACGGCTGCCACAATCGCTGCGATCTTATCCCCGAAAAGTACGGCCAGCGTTCGCACCTTTTGTTTCCTATCCCCCTCGAAGTCAACGATCCCCTTTGTTATTTCTCGACCCGTATTCGAAAGGAACACCATTGAGACGAAGATTAGCACGTTCAATTGAACAGCGTTAGTGACGACCACACTCCCATAGACGAATGGAATTGCTACACATGTGCTGACAAGAAAATTGCCCGGTAACCCACTGCGTTTTCCGACTGTGGTGTAGGTTGTGAATAGCGCCCAGGAAACCGCTGCTAACACAAGTGAGAAAATGTTGGTTAAGAACGCAGCAAGAAAGCCAATCACTGCCAACACGAAAGCCAGACCCAAAGCCTCCCTTGGCTTAATCAGCCCACTCGGAATGGGTCGCTTTGGCTCGTTTATGGCATCAATTTCCCTGTCAAAGTAATCGTTGATCGCCATTGATCCTGCTGTGAGTCCGAAGCCAGTAATGAACCCAAAGAAAACATCCGGCCAAAGAAGACTCAAAACATTGGAGCTCGCTAGTACGGAACCGACGGCCACCGCAAATCCCATCATCAGACAGTTCACAGGGCGCATTATCCGGAAGTACGCGCCGAGCTTGCTCACCATTCAAACCTCTGTTGACCTTGAACCAAGAACGTTACCGATCACAAGGGATTTGGTTGAGTTATGTTTTTGCATACTCCAGCCTTCCGGGTCTTGCTATGACTCGGACTCCGGCGTTGAACTCCAATCGTCGTGCGGATGAAGTCGCATTCGACAGATCAACAGACTCTGCGACTGCAACCCCATCCATAATCCCTCGCCCTTGCGTGTATAACATAGTCTAGACATCGTTTTTGCGGCACGCTTTCCGAGTCAGGCGGCAAGTTAGCGGCGCAGTCCGCAAAGGTATAACTAAAGTCTTAGGCTAGTCACCAATTGTAACTGTCTCCCAGATATTTCCTACCACCTTGAGGAGATTCCTGCCTCTACGCTTTCTCCACTCTCTTGGCTTCGGTGATCGTAGCTAGCAGTACACCAAGTTTGGCTGACCTTCGTAGACTGAGGTCATGGGATAACAGAGCATCCGATTGTCAACGAAAGGGTTATTGACAAGTTCGGAAAAATATATCTTGTGGACTGAATGTCTCATCAAACTTTCTGTCGACATTGTGGGGGTTCACTTGAGCCAGACAGCCAGTTCTGTCCGAAATGCGGAAAACCAGTAACGGTGGTCTCCGCTCCAACTCCTTCACAAGCTACTCCTCCGACTTCTCCCACGGGACCTACCCAACCTCAGACTCAGTCAGGCAAGATTTTGGGTATTAACAAAGGGCTCTTTATCGTGGCGTTGGTGTTGATCGTTCTGGTTATACTGGTCGTGCCAGTTTTTCCACGGGATACGGTAGTTATGGTCAATGGGACGACGCAGACTATAGTGAATTCTGCAAGCATCACGACTCAGGTTCAAGTATCCACTGTTTCAACCAATTCACAAATGAGTGTGTACACGGGAAGTTTTCAATACTACACGCAAAGTCAAATTTACCAATATTACCCACAATGGGGCGGCGGCTGGAACGGCGGCAATGGCGGCTCCAACTGTCAAGTAACGAAATCCGGTTTGATTATATGCAACTGGAACGGCGGCTGGAATGGCGGCTGGGGCGGCGGCTGGAACGGCGGCGGGTATACCCCATGGCAAACTGGCACCACAGTGACAGTGACGCCACAGATGCAGGTCGTAAACGTAATTTCGAGTACAGGATACAACGGACTGGAGTCACTGACGCTAGTCTATTCTAATGGACAGCAATCTCAACCCTACAGCAACGTATACAATGATCAACTACAATCAGGCGGCACATATAGTGTTCCGAGCATCGGAACCGTTACGAACACTGTAACTAACACGGTCATGGTTCCGGTAAATGAGACCGTCCCTTGTACAGGCTGCGTCCCCACACATGTTACAGAGTATGTTAGTCTACTACAGTTGATATTTGGTTTCTAAGTTGGGAGTGAGAAATTACTCTCCTTTTCTACCCACCCTCCAAAAGAAGTGACCGTGACCTCTCCGTTAACCTAGGTTACCCATTTGTTTTGTCCTTCTACTTTGATTCCAGCTACTTCAGCCGGTGTTCGTCCGTCTAATGCTAATCCACCAATGCTTTGGCCAGCGTTGGAACAGGTCTGAACTCCATTGAGTATTTGCTCGGTGCACTATTCCCTGAGAGGAAAGGAAATGCGCCCGAGGATACAGGTCTAGGGATCGAGAATAGTTGTTTGCTACGCGAAAGCTAAGTTGAGTGAAAAAGTCATATCGGATTGCCTGAAGATGAATGAAGAGGGGAGTAAGTTGCGTGGTAAACTCAAGTTCTTGCTAGCATGCTTTGCATTTTTCTTCTTTATTATATTCACTGGCAGGGTTGGTGTGTACTCGCAGGGTTCGTTGTGTTACTTCACCAGTACTCAAATGAATCCTGGGCAGGGAGCAAGCGTGCCCGCTGGTCAACTCGTTCAATTCCAGATAATGCTGACTGGTTCATGCCCTAATCCTGGGATTTACACAATTAGAGCTGATCTAGTCATTCCGGCAACCTCAAAAGTCCTATCCACCGACCAAGCGCCACTTGTAATAAATGGGCCATTCATTGCGACGCTCAACGAATCATTATTGGCCCCGCCTATGATTGGTCCGTGGGATTTGCAGCTTAGCGCCTATATTTTGTTAAATGGTGCCGTCGTTGCACCAGCCACGCAAGAGACTTTTGGGCTTAATGTCGTTCCCTACACGCCTACTTCAACTGTCGCGACGACGGAAACGATGATCATTGAATCCACGAACACGACGTCGTCTTTGATCCAACCGACGACCATCCAAACATCAGTTACCGAGTTTTCTACCGTCGGTTCCGCAAGTCAAGTTGTCGGCGCAACGAACAGCAGCCTCCTCTTCTCAGTACAGCTAATTGTGGCTGTGCTTGTCATATTGGTGATTCTTGTCGTCTTGTTTAGGGCAAGGCGGCAGCGAGCAAAGATAGAACAGACGCGAGTTTAGTGATAAGTCCAGAGGCGTTTTCCTTAATCTTCAATTTGAAATTGAAGATTAAATCTTGTTGTGAGGCAAGATCACGGTCTCGCAGCCGTTGCCCGTTAAGCCGGCGACGTCTTGGCCGACTTCGTTGAGGCGAAGGCTACCATTCACGCTGCCGGCCGCCGTAGTTCCCAACCGGCCTTTCCAAACTGCACGTATGACTTGTTCAACCCCCTCAGTCTGTAAAGCGCATGGATGGTTCAAGAGAATGCTGGGCAACGAGAAAGCTATGGTTACGGGGGTGTAGACATTTGGGCGGCTTAGATTTCAGCGACGAAGACAACAGACCGCACCTAAAGACGATAGGGCGTAGATTGGCACGCCGAGTTTTGAAACTTCATTTGTGTACCGTCTGGGAAATCCTCATCCGCCAGAAATGAATTTCCAAGTTTACGTTGGGTGGGCCTTCGAACGCCGTAAACCGACCTTACGCGATGTTGACTTGTGCGTCGCAATATACCCTTGGGCGACTTATGAAATCCAAGGCACAATCCAATGGAACATGGTTGGCGGGGAGAACCGAATCGATATCGATGCCTAGATGAGACCAAGTCGGTCTGACAGAACATGATGTGATACAACCTTATCTTCTACTCAGCCTGCGGAAGTCGAGTGCGGGAAGAAGTGAACATTGAGGAGACTGGAGGCGAGGCAGGCCGCTTGGGTTCATCGACTTGCAAGATCGATGCCGTTCTACAAGCATCTCGGCATCAAATTAACGGGCTTGAGTTGGGGCCGATCCGAAGCGCGCTTAGTCGTTAGCGAAAAGTTGACGCAGGATGAGGGGGTTGCGCATGGCGGCGTGGCAGCTTCTCTAGTCGACTCGGCAGTAGGGCTAGCATTGTGCACTATGCTGTGCTCACAAGAACCGATCGCGACCGTCGAATTAAGCGTCAACTTCATTGCATCAGCTAAACCGGGGCTGTTGATAGCGAGAGGAAGGATTTTGCATATGGGCAATCACGTCGCTGTTGGTGACGCTGTAATCACGGACAGAAAGGGAAAGTTGATCGCTAGGGGAACTGCAACCTACATGGTCTTAGGTAATCGTGACAAGCGAATCTACAGCGTCAAGTGAGGCGGCTTCAAGAACGTTGCATTCAGCTACGGTGATCCCAGAAAGCTTCCTGTTCGCGATTAGAGTTTCGACTTGGTGTACAGCCGGCGTAGATCGTAGACTTGGGACTATTGGAACGCCTTCTCCAAGTCTACCCGCGTCAACGCTAAACACTTCTACTACATGTACCCTGAGTATTTGATGTCCAACTCCAACTCACAAGGCTGCGTCATTACCTATTCCATGAAATAATTTGACTTAAGGCCTAGAATCGCCAAGAAATAATGGTGCCCCGGGCGGGACTTCCTTGGCACCGTTTGACCGATGTTTCTTCACTCATGTTCCATTTCGGACGGAGTGCTGTATGGCTTTGACTTCACAAGATACCGCAGATCCTCTTTATCCGCTTGACCCAGTGTCCTCCCTACAAACCACGGTTGCATAAAGCCTGGAAGACCTTTCAGAGTCATCTCACCTCTTGTGATTAACTTGGTTGCATCGCCAGCGTCGCTAAACCTGTTTTCTATGTAACTGCCAGGAGTGACGGGGCCGGTGCTCGCGATTATCTCCCACCTGAAAAAATCCATCGGTGCCATTTCCCACTGCATCGTGAGATTGAAGGTTCTTCCATAGGTATGCATTACCCTTTCCAAGACCCAGCGATTTCCTTCCTTGCTGAGTTGCTTCTGAGATAAGATGGCAGGATGTATTCTCCCAATGACTTCGTTGTCGGTATGCAACTCGAGGACTCTCCAGAGTTTTTCCCTTGCGGCTGGGAAGACACTTTCCTCGCTTATGATTACCATGGCAACGTCTTAGTATGTAGTAGCAGATAGTACTCACATAAGCTTTCAGAGACCTCAATTGGGCTTCCCCATCCGGTCGCCGGCCCCAACCGTTAGCAGCCGAATACGCATTATTCGAACCTGAAGCTAAGTCATGGAAGCCGAAAAGTGAAGGGCCTACAGCGGAAGTAATTTTATGTAACTCACTCCATAAAGTCTTCTGCTTTCTGTGGTTCGGGTGGTAGTCCCTTTCGTTTTCGTATGTCAGCGATGACTGTGCCGACCATGGATTGTGGGACGGGGGCCCAACGTGCAAACTCAAGGCCCCAGAATGCTCTTCCTTGGGAGGCGCCGCGCATAACCTCGGATAGGTCGAAGCTTTCCGATGTGGGCAGTTCACCGACCACGTAAACTAAGTGTCCTCGTTGGTCTACGGATACGATCTTGCCTCGCTTCTGCGAGATCACGCTTGTTGCGGCTCCTAAGAGTTCGGGTGGAACCTTCACAGTGATCCTCTGAATT
>Ga0181533_1003952_pt1 | contig 15587 bp, 14 predicted proteins | sample PEATcosm2014_Bin_45_FD_119772 | JGI IMG/M metagenome (GOLD analysis project Ga0181533, IMG submission 119772) | Peatland microbial communities from MTU Mesocosm Facility, Houghton, MI, USA - PEATcosm2014_Bin11_60_metaG | ecosystem: Environmental > Terrestrial > Soil > Wetlands > Peat | place... | reverse complement strand
TACGCCCCGAGAGCATATTATTCCGACAGAAGCTATTATCGGTCATATAGAGGCGGTTGGTAACAGGTATTTAATCGTATTTTTTGAAGGAGAGGATGGGTTGATGCAAAGAGGAAACCCGCAGTGAGTAACATATATGTCAGGAGCATAGCCGTGGATGTCATATGAGGAAAATATATGGGGATGCTCCTGTCAGATCATCCCTCTGTTTTTGAGACGCGCATAATCCGCCAGGATTTTGCCGTGGTCAAAACAGAGCTTTTCTGGGAGAGCGGAGAGCGAGAATATGGCCAGGTTTGCGGCATCATCAGCGGCACTGGGTATTCCGGCGCCTGAAGCAGCGTATACTGTGGAAATGGCATGCAGGCGCTGGTCACGGGAGGGGTCCGAATAGCAACCGAGAAGTCTCAGGTTGCTGATGGCCAGGGATGTCTCTTCCAGCGCTTCCCTAATGGCGGCGTTTTCCAGTGTCTCCCCGTAATCCACGAACCCCCCCGGCAGCGCCCATCCCAGAGGCTCATTCATCCTTTCGATCAGGACAACGCCGCCATTGACCTCGATTATAATATCAACCGTGGGAAAGGGGTTGCGGTAGGACTTGATTTTTTCACCGCAGCGAGGACAGCCGAGATAATCGTATGGCATCACTGCTCCTTTTCTTTTTATTAGAAGACGGCACAATAAAAAGCTCCAGATGCCAGGCGCGCAAAACCTGAGGAATGAGGCGTAGATAGGGCTACGCCGCAGTGACTCAGGTAGCAGCGCAACACAGCGGATGGACTTTTGATGAAGCCGCCAAATAAAAAGGGAGGATCGAATCCTCCCTTGGATGCACCGCACCTGAACGAAAAAGGGGGTTATTTCTTCTTGCCGCCGGAAGCTTTCTTGGAAGCCTTGAGAGGATTGACCTTGGTGTCTTCGCTCTTGATTTCGATTTTAACGTGCGAAGCGAAGTTGCAGATGCCACCCTGCCATTTCTTTTCCGGGGCGGGGTAAGCGCTGCACACCTTGCCGATGGTCCCTTCGATTATCCTGTCACACCCTTCACAGTTCTCTGCAACAACCTGACAGGACCCCTCGGAAAAGATGCAACCCTGCTTCCCCCAGAAAGTGCACTCATGACCGGGCAGAACCGTTTGACACTGCATTGTAAATCCTCCTCTTGTTTCTGTGTTATCATTGATATAAGTTACTCTAGCAATTTTGAAAGAAAAATGTCAACAGGAAAATCCAGTCCGCACAGCCGTTTCCCTTGACTCATCCAACTCTATATTATACGATAAAAATTACCCTTTTTTGCCTGCTCCGGCATTAAATGGTCACGTATACTCCAGGGAGGTATTATGCGGCGTATCGCCTTCGGCACATCGGGATGGCGCGGTATCTTGTGCGATGACTTTGTTTTTGAGAACGTCAAGATTGTTACCCAGGCCATAGCAGAACATGTAATCGCCCGTGGGGAAAGGGACCGTGGGATAATAGTCGGCTACGATACACGTTTCATGGGAGAACGGTTTGCCAGGGAGTCGGCCATGGTCGTTGCCGGCGCAGGGGTTAAAACCTTCCTCTGCAAGCGCGATGTTCCGACACCGGTTATCGCCTTTGAGATCCTGCGGCGCAAATGTGCAGGCGCCATTAATTTCACGGCAAGTCATAATCCACCGGAATATAACGGCATAAAATTTTCTCCTGCCTGGGGTGGACCGGCGCTCCCGGAGACAACCCAGGATATTGAACGGCGGGCCAATGAAATGCTGGGAGAGATCTGCTACAAAGAAATGCCTTTGGATGAGGCCTTTCATGAAGGACTTCTTGAAGCGATCGATCCGCAGGGTGCATATCTGGCGGATTTGGCAGAAAAGGTCGATTTTGCGACCATAGCCAGGCTTGGCACAGTGGCGGTCAATCCCCTCTATGGCACCGGCCGCGGCTACCTGGATGGGCCGCTGAAGTTGCAGAATATGAAGGTAAATCTGATAAACGCCCATCCCGATCCCTATTTCGGTGGATGCCCGCCGGAACCTGCCGAGAAATACATGACGGATTTTATCAATGTCGTAAAGGGGGACCCTTCCATCAAGCTGGGCCTGGCAACCGACGGCGATGCGGACCGCTTCGGCATAGTCGATAAAGACGGCACATTTATTGAACCCAACTATATTATTGCCCTGCTTCTCGACTACCTCGTCAGGAGCCGCAAGATGACCGGTGGTGTGGCACGAAGTGTGGCCACTTCCCATCTGATTGATGCCGTTGCCGCGAAGCACGGGATCGAGGTCTTTGAAACCCCGGTCGGTTTCAAATATATCGGTGAACTGATCAGCCAGGACAAGATCATTATTGGCGGAGAGGAGAGCGCCGGGCTTTCCATCAAGGGGCATGTTCCGGAAAAGGATGGCATTCTGGCCTGTTTTCTGGTGGCGGAAATGGTGGCGCGCGAAGGTCTGACGGTAAAGAAGCTTCTGGAAAGGCTCTATGAACAGGTGGGGCGGTTTATTACCAAACGGGAGAATATCTCCCTCTCTCCTCAACTCGATGAGAAATTTCCGGGTAAAATGGAGGCCACTCCTGAAAAGTTTGCCGGTTCAAAGGTTAAAGAGATGGTTACCATTGACGGCAATAAATTCATTCTGGAAGACGGGAGTTGGCTCCTTTTCCGTAAATCGGGGACTGAGCCTGTTGTTAGGCTTTACGGCGAAGCGGCAACGGAAGAGAGACTGGAAGCGGTGATGAAAGCCGGTCGGGAGTTTATACTGGGATAGTTTTTCTGATAATGTGAAAATATAGCTGGGGAGGTCCTATGTGGGATTACAGTGACAAAGTTAAGGAACATTTCCTTCATCCGAGGAATGTGGGAGACATAGCAGATGCGGATGCGGTGGGAGAGGTGGGGAGCCTTGCCTGCGGTGACGCCCTGAAGCTCTTTATCAAGCTGGACGATAAAAAGGAACGGATCGTCGATGCGAAATTCCAGACATTCGGCTGCGGCAGCGCCATCGCTTCATCGTCGGCCCTTACGGAAATGATAAAAGGGAAGACCCTTGATGATGCATTGCGGGTTACCAACAAAGAGATCGCCGATTTTCTCGGCGGTCTTCCCGAAGAGAAGATGCACTGTTCCGTCATGGGGCAGGAGGCCCTGGAAGTGGCCATTGCCAAGTTCCGCGGGGTGACGGTTGAGCTCCATGACCATGAGCATGCGGAGCAGGGAGGGGAAATAGTCTGTAAATGCTTCGGCCTGACCGAACTGTTTCTCAAAAAGGTCATCGCCGCCAACAAACTGCACACGGCGGAGCAGGTGACAAACTTTACCAAGGCGGGAGGGGGCTGCGGCGGCTGCATCCCGATGATCAAGGAACTGATTGCCGAGGTCCTGGGGGAAAAACCGCAGGAAGAGCGCAAAAGACCGGAGAAACTCACCAATCTGCGCAAGATGCAGCTCATTCAGGATGTCCTGGAAAAAGAGATCAAGCCGCAATTGTGGGCGGATGGCGGGGACCTGGAACTCATCGATATAGCCGGAAACGAGGTGCAGATTGCCTTCCGCAAGGCCTGCGCCGGCTGCGCTTCGTCCGGTTTCACGGCAAAATTCGTGGAGCAGAAACTGCGTGACCTGGTAAGCGTTGACATTACCGTGGAGGAGGTTGAGGGATGAGAGAGGTCTACCTGGATAATAACGCCACCACCAGGGTGGATGAAGCGGTATTCGAGGAGATGCGCCCCTATTTCTGCGAACTCTACGGCAATCCCAGTTCCATGCATTTCTTCGGCGGTCAGGTGCAGACCAAGGTGGACGAGGCGCGCAAGCGGGTTGCGGCCCTTTTGGGTGCCCTGCCTGAGGAGATAATCTTTACCGCCTGCGGGACGGAGAGCGACAATACGGCGATTCGTTCGGCCCTGGAGGTCTTCCCGGAGAAACGCCACATCATCACCACCAGGGTCGAGCATCCGGCTGTCCTGACCATGTGTAGAAACCTCGGCAAGCGCGGCTACCGGGTGACGGAATTGAACGTGGACGGTGAAGGTAGGCTCGACCTGGACGATCTTAAGAAGGCGGTCGATGACGATACGGTCCTGGTTTCGATCATGTATGCCAACAATGAGACCGGCGTGATTTTCCCCATCGAGGAGATCGGCGCCATAGTGAAGGAGAAGGGGGCGCTCTTCCATACCGATGCCGTGCAGGCGGTGGGGAAGATCCCGCTGGATATGGCGCGCTCGACCATCGATATGCTGTCGCTGTCGGGGCACAAGTTGCATGCTCCAAAGGGGATCGGGGTCCTCTACCTGCGCAAGGGGGTCCCATTCAGGCCTTTCCTGGTGGGTGGACACCAGGAAAAAAACCGGCGGGCCGGGACGGAGAGCACCGCCTCCATAATCGCGTTGGGCAAGGCATGCGAGCTGGCCGGCCAGTTTATTGAGGATGAGAACACCAGGGTAATAGTGATGCGGGACCGTCTGGAAAAAGAACTCCTGGCCCTTATTCCCAATGGCCGGATCAACGGCGGCAAGGCCGAGCGGCTCCCCAATACGCTGTCGATCGCCTTAGAGTTCGTGGAAGGGGAGGCTATCCTGCTCCTCCTTAGCGAACACGGGATCTGCGCATCCTCCGGCAGCGCCTGCACCTCAGGCTCATTGGAGCCGTCCCATGTGCTCCGGGCAATGGGGGTCCCATTCACCTGCGCCCACGGGTCGATCCGGTTTTCCCTTTCCCGCTTTACCACCGATGCGGAGATAGATCTGGTTATCAGGGAACTCCCGCCTATTATCCGGCACCTGCGTGAGATGTCTCCCTTCGGCAGGGAGTTTCTCTCCGCTTGATCTCTGATAAAGAATTTATGATAAAAATAACCCCCTTGCGGCCGGAAATCCTGGCTCTAAGGGGGATTTCATTTTATGAGGCAATTGTTAATCTTTGTCGGCCTGGGGATAGCTGCATATTTCGATAAGGGCCTCAAGGATGTCGGTCACGGTGAAGATGCCGACCAGGTTGTCATTATCATCGACCACAATGACCCCTCCCAGCTTCTGATCGTGGAGGATCTTGGCGCATTCGGATATCTCGGTTTCGGGCTTTACCTTGGCGGGATTCGGGTTCATCGCTTCGGTTACCGGAGTTTTGGATAGTATGTAGTGAATCTCCCACAAGTCAAGGGAGGTCGCCCTTGAAGGACTGAATTCGGCCAGCATCTTTTCCGTCACTATCCCCGCAATTTTCCCCTTGTCCATGACCGGCAGGCGCTGGACTTTTTTTTCTTTCATTAGATGGATCGCCTCGATCACCGTTGCGTCTTTCTCGATGACGACAACCTCTTTTTTCATCCATTTTCCGATGTTGGTCATAATAGCCTCCTTGAGGGCGAACAGCGCCTGTCCCGGCAATGTTCATTATAAACCGAGAAAAGCCTTTTTCACATGCTCATCATTGAGCAGCTCTTCGCCCGTACCGGCCATGGCGACCCTGCCGGTTTCCAGCACGTAGGCGCGATGGGCGATCCTGAGCGACTGGTAGACGTTTTGCTCCACGAGGAGCACAGTCACTCCCTGCCGGTTGATTTCCTGAATGATGTCGAAGATGAATTTGACGAGGAGCGGGGCAAGGCCGAGGGAAGGCTCGTCGAGTATGAGCAGTTTCGGATTTGCCATGAGCCCCCGGGCAATGGCGAGCATCTGCTGCTCGCCGCCGGACATGGTCCCGCCGAGTTGTCTATGCCTTTCCTTGAGGCGGGGGAAGAACTGGAAGCAACGATCGATATTGGCCTGCCGCTCTTTTCTGGCGCTCTTGATAAAGGAGCCCATGGCCAGGTTTTCGAGGACGGTCATTTCGGGAAAGATTTTCCGTCCCTCCGGGACCTGGACTATCCCCAGTTCCACCACCTCATGAGAGTGCAGCTTACCCAGATCGGCGCCGTCGAAGGTGATGGAGCCGGAGTCCCATCTGACCAGCCTGGAGATATTCCTCAGGGTAGTTGACTTGCCGGCGCCGTTAGCGCCGACTACCGTGACGATTTCCCCCCGATTCACCTGCAGATCGATATCCCAGAGGACCTTGAGATCGCCGTAACTGAAATTGAGCTTGTCTATTTTAAGCATGATAATCCGTTGAAGACAGGTTCGAGGAGCGAGGTTCGAGGTTCGAAGATGTTTGCCGGCTTATTAGGTATTCCTCGCGCCTCGTGCCTGACGCCTTGCCTTTAGTGCCTCGCACCTGTTTCCCTAAATATGGCTGTCACCCAGATATGCGTTAATTACATCCTGATTGTTGACTATCTCTTCAGGACTCCCCTCGGCCAGTTTTTCCCCAGAGTTCAGGACGACGATCCGGTCGGAAATGCGCATGATCGCCTTCATGTCGTGTTCGATAATCATCTGGGTTATCCCTTTATTTTTGATGTCGATGATCAGGTGAATGAGCTCCTCGCTTTCGGTTGGATTGAGCCCCCCCATGACCTCATCGAGCAGAAGTAGCTTCGGTTGTGTCGCCAGGACACGGGCCACCTCCAGTTTCTTCCGCTCGCCGATGGGGAGGCCGCCGGCCAGGAAGCCGGCCTTGTGCTCAATAGATACCACTTTGAGTTGTTCCATGGCCATTTCCCTGGCGGCTTTCAATGAATTAGTCCGGCAGAGTGCACCGACCATCACATTGTCGATAACCGTCATATTGGCAAGGGGGCGGACTTTCTGCCAGGTACGGGCCATGCCCAGCTTGCAGACCCTGTCCGGTAGCAGGCCGTTTATCCGCTCTCCGTTAAACTTCACCTCTCCCTTTGATGGCGGGTAATAGCCGGTTATGCAGTTGAATAGGGTGGTCTTCCCCGCGCCGTTCGGGCCGATCAGCCCCATGATCATCCCTTGCTCGACGGTAAAGTAGACATCGGCGTTGGCGGCCAGGCCGCCGAAGAATTTGCTGACGTGCTGAATTTCCAGAATCGCCATTACTTCATCCTTTTCGCGAGCAGCTTCTTCATGAAACCCAGTACACCATCGGGCATGAAGAGAATGACGATGACCACCAGGATGCCGTAAATCAGGGCATGGGCATGGGCCAGGTTTTCCTTCAGGAACTGGCCAGGGCCGGATTCCTCCGTTACCATGCCGGTTTTGAATATAGCCTCGGCGATCATGTTGCTGCGCAGCGCCTCGGACAGGGGGACCAGCACTAATGCGCCGATTACGGGCCCGAAGATGGTGCCGATACCGCCGATAATGCAGATGAGGACGATCTGCACCGAGATGTCGAGGGGAAATACCGTTGACGGGTCGATGAAGCCGATATAGACGGCATAGAAGCTCCCGGCCAAGGAGGTCAGAATGGCTGATATTACCAGTGAAATATTTTTATAGAGGGAGAGGTTGATGCCGAGGGAATGAGCGGCGTCCTGGTCCTCACGGATGGCCTGAAAATAGTAGCCGAGCTTGGAATGCTGGACGAGATAGGTAACGGCTATGGTCAAAAGCGCGAAGGTGAGTCCCGTGTAATAGAATGGAACTTTGCTGAGAAAATCGGTGACAACAGTCGCGCCGATCTTCAAGGGGGGTATTTCGGTGGCAAGTATCCCTTCGGCGCCGTTGGTGATATCCTTCAGATTCAGGGCGGAAAGCCTCATTATTTCGGCCACCGCGATGGAGGCCAGGACAAAATAGGGGCCGCGCAGGCGGAAACATATGGAGCCGATAACCAGCGCCACTACCACTACAACCGCGGCGCCCGCCCAGACCCCATACCAGGGGGGGACCTGCCGGTATTGCATGAGCATCATGGTGATATAGGCGCCGGTCCCGAAATAGGCGGCATGCCCAACCGAGTATTGCCCCGTGTAGCCGCCCAGGATGTTCCAGCTCTCCCCCATGATGGTGCTCAGGAAGAGCAGAATCATGATATGGAGAGCATAGGGGTTTTCCACGAAATGGGGAAAGAGGAAAAGAAAAGCCAGAACAGCAATGGTAAGGAGTATCTTAACCGGTGAATAACCAGCTATATTTGCCAGAAAAATTTTCATGTTCATGCGGGAATTCCCTACATTCTCGTCTTGCCCATGAGGCCTGAAGGTTTGAAGAGCAGCACCAGCAGAAAGAGGACAAAGACCACCACATCTTTCCAGCCGCTGGAGATGTAGACAGCACCCATCGATTCCGCAACGCCGATGATGATACCTCCCAGGGTGGCGCCGACAACGCTCCCCATCCCGCCAAGCACGGTTATGACAAAGGCTTTGAGGGTAAAGGTGCTGCCGATCTGAGGGAAGATGTAATAGGTGGGGGAGATCAGGGCTCCGGCTGTTCCGGCCAGTGATGCGCCGAGCCCGAAGGCTATGATCGACATCCTTTTAACGTTTATCCCCATGAGCTGTGCGGCCTCACGGTTCTGGGCGGTAGCCCTGATCGCCTGGCCGGTATCCGTTTTCATCAGGAACCAGTAGAGCATGGCGGTAATTACCGCGGTAATGACAAAGGATATGGCGAGCGGTTCGGAAATCGAGAGGCCGAGGATTTTCAAGCTGCTGGATGAATAGGGTGTCGTCAGGATCTTGTAATCGGATGTATAGATGAGCATCATTGTGTTGCTCATGATAAGACCAAGCCCGATGGTGAGAAGGATCTGGTTCTGAGGGAGGGCGTTCAGGACCCGGTTGATGAAGACCTTCTGCAAAAAACCTCCGTACAGGAACATCAGCGGAATGGTGATCAGGATTGAGAGGAACGGATCGATCCCCAGCAGGGTGAAAAGTCCGTAGGTGAGGTACATGCCGACCATCAGAATATCGCCATGGGCAAAATTTATGATCCGCATCACCCCGAATATGATGGTCAGGCCGATCCCGATCAGGGCATAGACTCCGCCGACCAGAATGCCGCTGATGAGTGATTGGAAGAAGATGATCATGCATGTATCTCCGGCAACAAAAAAAGGGCAGACACCCGGGTCTGCCCTTTATACAGGCATCATTTCCACTTCGGGAAAGGATAAATCGCCTTCTTTGTGGCAAATTTCGCTGGGTAGACGGTTTCATATTTGCCGTTCTGCACCTGCTCCACCAGCATCTGGTGGTTGTTCTGGTTGGTAAAACCGGCGTAGTCGGCAAATTTCACCTCGCCCATTATACCGTTCCAGGCACCGCTCTTCAGGCCGGCGCGGGTCTTTTCCCGGTCGCCGCCCCCCTTGGCGGCGGTTTCGGCCATGATCACCATCGACTCATAGGCGCAGGCGGCATGGTAGGTCGCTTCCTTGCCGAATTTTGTCTTGTAACGTTTCCCGAATTCGCGGGCGCCCGGCCAGTTGACGTCATCCGTCCATTGGGTGCTGGCGAGGACATTATTGGATATCTCTTTTTCCCTGGCGAACTGATCGGTGGTGAAGCCGGCGCCGCCACCGAGGAAGGCCTGGGGCTGGAGACCGATTTCCCGCGCCTGGCGCATCAGGAGAATGGCATCGGCAACATACGATACCATAAAGACCAGGTCGGGATTCTTCCCCTTGATCTTGGCCAGGGTGGAGCGATAGTCGGGTGAGCCCTTGGAGTAGGGTTCATCGGCGACGATCCGGATCCCTTTTTTTGCCGCATAATCCTTGGCGCTCTTGGTCGTCGAGGTGCCGAAATCGGTGTTTTCATAGATAAACGCGATGGTTTTGGGTTTACCCAGGGTCAATGCAGCATCAATGATGACTGAGGCATAGACATCGGCCGGTGCATTCATACGGTAGACCCATTTGTACCCCTGTCGGGTGATCTCTTCCTTGGCGGCGGCGGGTATGAGCAGAGGGACCTTGTACTTTTCAGCGAGTTTGGCAACGGCGTTGGAGCAGGCCGAGGTATAGGGGCCGACTACGCCGGCTACATTATCCCGGGTTGCCAGCTTTTCCATAGCGCTCATCGAAATCTGCGGCTTGCCGGTGTCGTCTTCCCAGATCAACTCCGCATTGATTCCCTTTTTCTTCAGGTCTTCCTGAGCCAGTTTGATTCCGTTGGTGATGTTCTCGCCGATAGGGGCCTCGGGGCCGGTCATGGAGTTTATCACGCCGATCTTAACGTTTGCCGCCAGGGAGAGCCCTGGTATTGTCAGACATACGGCCAGTAAGACGCCAATTACTCTGCTTGCCATATTAGTGCCTCCGCTTTGGTTATTCACTTGCAATGTATGAAAAAGACTGCATAACATAACAAATTTAGAGTCAAAAGTAAATGATCTATAAAAATATGCAATTATGGGAATTTAATCTAGCTTTTATGTTGACTTGTTCCGGAGGGTGAATTAATAAAATGATATGGATGAGATGTTTATGAATTGAAAGGGAGACATGGGATACCGAAATCTGCAGGAATGTGTGAGAGAGCTGGAACCCGCGGGGAAGCTGATCCGAATCAACTCTGAAGTAAATCCCGACATCGAGGCGGGGGCCATTCAGCGGCGTGTCTATCAGGCGGGAGGTCCGGCGCTCCTCTTCACCAATGTGAAAGGGTGCGGGTTCCCAATGCTGGGAAACCTGTTCGGCACGGTGGAACGAACCAGGTTCATTTTTCGCGACACGCTAGTTGGTATCGAGCGGCTGGTGGCCATGAAGGTCAATCCCCTTTCCCTGCTGAAAGATCTGTTCGGCGCTCTCAGTCTCCCCCTAACCCTCCTGCATCTGCTGCCGAGGAAAGTCGGGGGTGGTCCCATCCTTGCCAACCGTACATCCATAGACCGCTTGCCGCAGATGAAGTCATGGCCCGATGACGGCGGTGCCTTTATTACCCTCCCCCAGGTCTATTCGGAAAGCGCTGAAAAGCCCGGTTTTCGCCGTTCCAACCTGGGGATGTACCGGGTGCAGCTTTCCGGCAACCGCTATCGCCTCAATGAAGAAGTCGGCATTCATTACCAGATCCATCGCGGCATCGGCGTTCACCATGCGGAGGCGATTGAGCGGCACGTCCCCTTCAGGGTCAACATCTTCGTCGGCGGTCCCCCTTCTCTTGCCATCGCGGCTGTCATGCCGCTCCCCGAAGGGATGCCGGAACTTTCGTTCGCCGGTCTTCTAGCCGGACGCAGGATACCGATGATTTGCCGCCCCGGTGAACTGCCGATCCCGGCAGAGGCTGATTTCTGCATCACCGGGACCATTGACCCGGACAAGACCCTGCCGGAAGGGCCGTTCGGCGATCATCTCGGCTATTACAGCCTGGCTCATGATTTTCCGGTGCTGAAGGTGGGAAACGTCTTTCACCGCAAGGACGCCATCTGGCCCTTTACCTCAGTGGGACGCCCTCCCCAGGAGGACACCTCCTTCGGCGCCTTTATCCACGAGCTGACGGCTCCTCTCATCTCCACCGTTCTCCCCGGCGTTGATGCGGTCCACGCGGTAGATGCGGCCGGGGTCCATCCGCTTTTGCTGGCGGCAGGGCACGAGCGGTACACCCCCTATGCGGCCGAGCGTGAGCCTCTGGAGCTTCTCACCATCGCCAACGCCATTCTCGGCCAGGGGCAGCTGTCGCTTGCCAAGTACCTCTGGATTTTCGCCCGCGAAGACAACCCCGCCCTGGACGTGCACGATGTTGAGGCGTTTTTCCAACACATGCTGGAACGGGTTGACTGGCGGCGCGATCTTCACTTCCAGACGCGCACCACCATCGACACCCTCGACTATTCCGGCGAAGGGCTCAACAAGGGGTCCAAGGTGGTGATAGCCGCCGCCGGACCGAAGCGCCGCACGCTTCCGACCGAACTTCCCACCGGCCTGCGTCTGCCCGAAGGTTTCAGCGAGCCCTACATCTGCCTGCCAGGTGTGCTCGCGGTCAAGGGCCCTCCCAGTACAACCTATAGGGAGTGTGCCTGCATCGATATGGCGGCTTTCTGTGGTTTCTATTCCGGCAGCGATCCCATTGCCTCATTCCCGCTGATTATCGTTGTCGATGACAGTGCTTTCGCGGCGCGGACCCTCAACAATTTTCTCTGGGTCACCTTCACCCGCTCAAACCCTGCCGCCGACATTTACGGGATCGGCGCATTCATCCGCTGCAAGCACTGGGGGTGCGAAGGGCCGCTGGTAATTGACGCCCGCAGCAAACCTCACCATGCCCCACCGCTCATCGCTGACCCGGTGGTGGAAAAACGGGTTGACGCCATGGGCGCACCCGGCGGGCCGCTGCACGGGATCATCTGATATTGTCGAGGCTTGCCCTCTTTTAAGTCCTTGTCCGCTTGAAGAAGGGGACTGGGAAGGAATGGCTGCCGACAAAGAAAAAGGAATACGTTTAAAGCGTGCGGCACAGACCGCCCCCACGCCTCCAAGTGGAATGGAGACGCATTATGAGTGCACACTCCCGGAACCATCAATATCCCGTCATTGACGGCCATGTGGACCTTCTCTATGACCTGATCCGGCATCATCCGGAAACGCCTCTTCAAGACCTCCCAGATGCCTGGGTCACGCTGCCGAAGCTCGCAGCCGGCGCGGTACGGATCATCGTCTCGGTCTTCTACTGCCCGGATGCCTGCAACGGTCCTCTAAAGGCCGCCGATTACCTCCGCGACCTGTTGACTCGCGCTGGGCGGCAGCTCCGGGGTGTCGAGACCATTCTCACTGTGGAAGCACTTGAGTCCTGCTATCAAGGGGTGAGGGGGCCGGGGGCGCTGCTCCTTTTGGAAAACGCCGACGCCCTTCTGGAGTTCCCCCCGCAGGCGCTGAAACAATTGGGATTCCGGGCGGTCGGCCTGACCCACGTGGGGAAGAACCGCATCGGCGACGGCAACACCATAGAGGAGCCGAAGGGTCTCACCGTAGCGGGGCGAGGCCTGGTACGGGAACTCGATCGTCTCGGCTTTGCCATCGATACCGCCCACCTTTCCGATCCGGCTTTCCGGGAGGTTGCCGGTATCTTTTCCGGCCCCCTTTTCTCATCACACACGGGGCTGCGCGCTTTCAACGAACTGCCGCGCAACCTGGATGACGGGCAGATCCGGACCATTCTCTCCAGAAGGGGAGTCGTCGGCATCGCTGCCTGCCCCAGCCTTCTCTCCGAAGAGGTGAAAGCGGACATCTCCCACCTCTTTTGCCAGATCGACTGGTTCGTGCAGAAATACGGTGCCGAGGGGGTGGGGATCGGTTCCGATCTCGGCGGGTGCGACACTGTATGTCATGGTTTCGAAGACCATACATTCTTTCCGAGGCTGGCGGAGCTTTTGAACGGGGCGGGATATCCTGAAACGGCGGTTGCGGGAATTATGGGGGGAAACTGGTACCGGTTCTTTTCCAGACTGCTGGCCAATTCAGACGATGGCACTTTCTGCCGGCCAGCTGTGCAATCGATTTAGGGTGACTTCCCACCGGACCGCACCACGGGATTATCTGACCAGGCTTATCTTCGACGCTGGCGGGAGATGATGAAGACATAGTAGATGATCAGGAAGGGGAGACATGCGAACGCCAGCTCGAATTTGCCCAGAAAGAGCTGCCAGGTGCTGAATCCGACGATGAGGATGATGACGACGATCTGGATGACTGCGAGTATTCTTTTCATTACGTCCGGTCCTCTTCACACCGGCAGTTTTTTGATGGGGAACGAGTCATCGGCATTTATGCATTTCCCAAACGCAGGTCCGACGGCTCTTGTATAGCAGATCATTTATTGCAAAGCAAGACAAGTCCCATCTTCTGACCACAGATAAATTGGATAAACGCAGACAGGTTCTCTTTACTCGTTAAAGAAAAAGAGGAGAGATTTATTGACAAATCTGATGATTATGGCGTAATAAGGACAGGTTCATTGCAACTGATTAATTACCTTTCCGGGGGGACGTAGTATGTTGAACCGCTGGATTTATGGGGTATGAAAAAATGCCGCTTCGGTTAGCCAAGTGCTGATTGAGGTGGCTTTTTTATTTAGAGTTGAGCACAAGAGGAAATGGTTGAGTTGTCAATATGACTGCATAAATCCAATTGCAGACCACTTATATATTCTCTCATGAAGAGGTTGCGTGGAGATAATCACATGCCTGCATTTCAGAAGAAAGATCTGAAGGGAAGAGGCGTAAATATGATGCGGTCTATTTCGATTCTATGTTTATGGCTGATTTTGTTGTTTCAGTCGATGGCCGTCCCAGCCTCTGCGACGGAGAAACTTAAGCTGGTCGTCGGTGGAGACCATGAAAATCCCCCCTTCGAGTTCATGGAGAACGGCAAGGCAACAGGCTTTAACGTGGAGCTGATGCGGGCGGTTGCGGATGCAATCGGAGCAGATGTTGAGTTCCGGCTTGGCCCTTGGGGCAAGGTGAGGGATGAACTGGAGCATGGGAAGATCGACGCCCTGGCAGGGATGTACTATTCCGAGGAGCGGAGCAAAGCGGTTGATTTCTCCATCCCCCACACCATGGTCTCCGCCGCTCTGTTCGTGCGCGGAGATTCTCAGATACGCTCCATGGAGGATATAAAGGGTAAAGAGATAATCGTCCAGAAGGGGGACGTCATCGACGATTACCTGCGGGAGAGGGGGATCGCCTCGCGCATCGTCGAGGTGACAGATCCGGCGGATGCATTGAGGCTTCTGGCCTCGGGGAGGCACGACTGCGCCCTGATGCCCTCCAGGTTCCAGGGTGAGTACCTCAAACGGGCGCTCAGGATCGCAGATGTCAGGGGGATGAGCGCCGAAATTCCGCAGTTCCGCTACTGCTTCGCCGTGCGCAAGGGGGACAGCGCTCTCAGGTATAGGCTGGACGAGGGGCTGAACATCCTCAAGGTCAACGGAAAATATAATGAGATCTACGATAAATGGTTCGGGGTGTATGAAAAGAGGTCCCTGTGGCAGACTTTCAGATACTTTGTCTGGGCGCTGGCGCTTTTTGCTGTTCTGCTTGCGGCAAGCTTCGTCTGGTCATGGTCTCTCCGCAGGCAGGTGAAGAAACGGACCGCTGAACTGAGGGAGAGAGAAGAGAGCTTGCGCTTCACCCAGTTTGCCGTTGACAAGACCATAGACCAGGCATTCTGGATGACGGAAGACAGCCACATCTTCTATGTAAACGACGCCGCCTGCCGCGCCCTGGGATATGAGCGCGAGGAGCTGTTAAAATTGTCGATTCCAGACATCGATCCGATCTTCCAGCCCGAGAAGTTTGCCGAACACTGGCGCGATATTCAGGAAAACGGATACGCCACATTTGAAACATTGCATCGCTCCAAGGATGGCCGAGTCTATCCGGTGGAGATCCGTGCCAACTATGTGGTCTTTGACGGCAGGGAGTTCAATTGCGCCTTTGCCACCGACATCACCGAACGCAAGCGGATGGAAGATGAGTTGCAGCAGGCATACCAGGACCTGGAGAAACGGGTCATAGAGCGGACGGCGGAGCTGAGACGCGCCAAGGAGCTGCTGGAGGAGGAAATCAATGTTCGCAACCGGACCGAAAGCGTCATCACGGCGCGGCTGCGGCTCCTCCAGTTCGCAGAGACCGGCACCCTGGACGAGCTGCTGGAGGCCACAATCGACGAGGCGGAAGCGCTGACCGGGAGTCTCATCGGCTTCTTTCATTTCCTCGAAGCCGACCAGGAAACTCTGTCCCTACAGAACTGGTCGACCAGGACAAAGGCGGAGTTCTGCAAGGCGGAAGGGAAAGGT
>Ga0181533_1003944_pt1 | contig 15611 bp, 18 predicted proteins | sample PEATcosm2014_Bin_45_FD_119772 | JGI IMG/M metagenome (GOLD analysis project Ga0181533, IMG submission 119772) | Peatland microbial communities from MTU Mesocosm Facility, Houghton, MI, USA - PEATcosm2014_Bin11_60_metaG | ecosystem: Environmental > Terrestrial > Soil > Wetlands > Peat | place... | reverse complement strand
TAGGACGGCTCAGGGCCGGAACGGAAAACAAGTTCAAGCCCTGAAATGAGACTTACAGCGATCATCTTGCCACGAGAGTTATGGTATGTTTCACAAAGAAGATAACGTGACTGAGTTTTTTCCAAAATAACTATATAAACCTGAATATCAATAGATAGATGAAGTTTCCACTGCCGCAAAAATACCGCATACCGGTGTCATTAATAGTAATGGCGCTTCTGTTGACGCCACCCGCATACTTTTACTTGTTCCTGACAACCGTTCCCGGCACAGGGAAAAACGTGCAGATCTTCGACTTCGGCCAGGGTCAGTCCTTGAAAAAGTTTGCCGTTGAACTGAAAGAGCGTAAGGTTATCACCAGCGCACGGATGTTCACGCTATATGCCCGCCTGCACGGCGACGATGCACAGGTAAAAGCCGGTTACTACCAGTTCAGCGACGGAATGAGACCGACTGATATCCTTCATCGGATGGTGGCGGGCGAAATCTATGTGCAGCGGTTTGCTGTGCCTGAAGGGTATTCTGTCTACCAGATTGCGGAACTTCTGTCCGGTCGCCATCTGTTTGACAGGGATGCCTTCCTGCGGGAATGCATCAGCCAACCGCTTCTAAAAGGCCTCGGGATCGTTGGGAAAAGCGTGGAGGGTTATCTCTATCCGAGTTCCTACGACATAACGCCGAATATGACCGCTGCCGATCTCATTCGAATCATGGTGCTTCAGTTCGAAAAGGTCTATGCTAGGGATTTCGCCGAGCAGACTAAATCGGCCGGCATCTCGAAACGGGATATAATAATTTTGGCCTCTTTGATAGAAAAGGAAGCGAAAAGGCCGGAAGAAAAGCCGCTTATCTCCTCGGTCTTCCGCAATCGTTTACTCAGGAATATGCCGTTACAGAGCGACCCTACAGCTGTCTACGGGGTGCGGGCTTTTGCCGGCAACATATCAAAGCAGGACATTATGCGCGTAACGCCCTTCAACACATACCTGATCGGAGGACTTCCCCCGGGGCCCATCGGCAACCCCGGCAACGGGGCGATCGAGGCGGCAATCAAGCCGGCGGCGACTCGTTACCTATATTTCGTGGCGAAAAAAGACGGGACTCACTTCTTCTCCACTACCCTTGAGGAACACAACAATGCAGTCCGCAAATACCTGACCCCTCCTTGAACAGAACACCCCCCGGCCAGTGGCGGAATACCGCAAAAACTTTCCAAGTATCGCCGTTAGAAAATAAACCGACCTTTTTTTAAACTCCTGAAAAAAAAACTTCCATTCGGCGCGCCAGTGCGCTAAATTCTGCTTTGTCGGACACTACGCAAGGAAAAACGGAGGACGTATGGGCAGGATTTTCGGCAGAATCATCATGACGCTGTGTTGCGCCATCCTCCTGACCGCGACTTCGCAAGCCAAGTCGCTGAAGGAGGTCTATCTCAAGGACGGCGGGATCATCAAGTGCCAGAAAATCTGGCGAGCTGACGGCAAGGTAATGGTCCTCGTCAACCGGGACACGCTCGTTGATCTTTCCAAGAACGAAGTGGACCTGCGAAAGACATTCGGCAAAAAACCCGTCAAGGCGGTAAAGAAGAAGACGAAATTAAAGAAAAAATTTGCGCCTGAAACTGCGGCCGCTAATCCTGGAGATGTTTCGGAGCCGCAGGCAAAACCTGTAGCGTCGGTGGCTAAACCAGCGCCCCCGGCCGCAAAGAATGAAAAACTGGCGCCAGCGGCCTTAAAAACCGAAAAACCAGCACATCCGGCAGCAGTTTCGCCGCAAGGAGCCAAACCACCGGCGCAGGGGACACCGACCTCGGCAAAAAAGTCCTCTCCGGGCGCAGCGGTTACATCACAGCAACCGTCACGGCCCAGTCTGCCCCTTGTCAAGGCGCCCGCTCCACCACCTGAACAGAAGCCGATTCTGGAGAATAATATGGTCAGGATCGCTCTAGTGGTTTTGCTTGTGATTCTGGTGATTGGCTATGTATTATTAAAAAAGAAACCGTAGGGATAAATTGATTAGATGAGAATACAATGGGGGCCGGTTTTCATCGACTCCCATTTATTGTTTTACGTGGTCTTCATAATCTTTGATATCGCCACTGGTAAATTGTAATTTCTTGCCGCACTTCTGGCGCCGCCAGAAAAGCCCGCCAACACCTGATGTCAGGACCATTGTCCCCTGACATTCCGGACATTTCTTTTGCGATTCCATTTCCCCACCTCCGGTTAGCGGAGTTCCTGCACGGGTCCGGGTTATCTCAACCTCAAGCCGCTTCGGCTACTACTCCAACTCTTTTACTGTTTTCAAAATATTTGCCGGAGTAATCTGATTATTGCCGATCAGGGTTCGCACCTTATTGGTTTTGGCGTTTCGGATGACAAGCGACGGTGTGGAGACGATCTTGAACTGCTCGGCGAGTTTCTGGGATATTGCCATCTGCTGGGTGACTTCCAGGAAACTCAATTGCTTGTAAGTCACGTTCAGAGGCGTTATGGCTGCGTTGATGTCGTCGTACGAGGGGGTTTTAGTCTTCTGCGCTACGCTGAAAAGAGCCTTGCGCAGCTGCATATATTTCGCCTTCTCATTTACAGCGAAAGAGAGGTCGTACGGCACAAAATTCAACGCTTCCTGATGGATGATCTTGTTGACGAACAGGATCCTGGCCTTCTGTGCCAGGGAAGGGTATACCGTTTCCATCACTGTGTCCACACCAGCGCAGAACGGGCAGAGCCAGTCGGAAAAGAAGTAGACCTCCAGTTTGCTATCCTGCTTCCCCAAATAGAGGTTGAGCTGGCCGGCCGATGCTTCCTCTTTGGCAATCCCCGAAAAGGTCAGGGTAAAACCTACCAAGGCGGTGACACATAAAAGAAGTGGTTTGCCGATTGTTTTGAGATTCATCTGAAATTCCTCCTTGAGGGAATAGAAGTATCTGCCGAGCTGACTAAAAGCCAGAATATAAACGATGACCGCGGCCGCGAGGCAGAGTGGGCACCAGGCGCCGATGACGTTTTTCTGGAGCAGGATCATATTGATTTCAGCGCCGCTTGCCCCTGCCAGGAGCAGGTTGAATAACAGTTGTGCGCCGGGGAACCGGTTTATAAGGGAGACGAACAACCCGGCTAGGATGAAGAAGGTAATCCCTATTGGTGTAAAGGAAATGCCGAACATGAGGTACTTATGGACTTCGGTGCAGGCGCCAAAGGTACACAGATTCGTGGCCGTGATGACCGCGATGGCAAGCCCTACGGCGATCAGGACCAGAAGAAAGATACGATATCGATTACTCATGGCGCTGTTCCTGTCATTTGCTTGAATGGGATAGCCATTATTTATAACATTACCGCGGCAATTACAATATTAAATCAGAGTGCAGCGGCTCTGGGCAACTGATCATAACGCCACCCCTGCCAAGTGCCGCGCCGTTTCAATTCATTGACTACAGTATACCACATCTGGTTGTTCTTCAGATCCCAGGCCGGGGCTACACGTATGGCAAGCGGCGCCGAACCGTAGAGGCGTTGGATGGCGATCCGGGACGGAATAAGCTCGAGGAAATCGCAGATGGCGGCCACGTATGCCTCACGGGAAAGGGGAGTGAACTTGCCTTCATAGTACATCTCTGCCAGTCTGGTCCCCTGCACGGCGTGAAGCTGGTGAAGCTTCAGGGAGTTGACCGGGAGACTAGCAATAAGGTCAGCGGTTTTGAGAAAAGCCTCCTGTTTTTCTTCCGGGAAACCATAAATGAGATGTGTGCAGATCTCGATGCCGCGATTTGCGACCCTTTCCACCGCCCGGAGATACTCGCCCAGGGTATGGCCGCGGTTGATCCGCCTGAGGATCGCATCGTCCATGGACTGGAGCCCCAGTTCCACACAGATGTAACGGGTGCGGGCCAGCTCTTCCAGGATCTGCAGGGCATCGTCGGTCAGCGCGTCGGGCCTGGTGGCGACGGAGATGCCGAGCACGTCAGGGTGGGCAAGGGCGCGGCAGTACAGATCGCGGAGTTTTTCTGCCGGCGCGTAGGTGTTGGTGAATTTTTGGAAATAGATAATGAACTTTTCGCTGCCGAGCCGCTTGCGGTGGTAGGCCATCCCTGCTGCCATCTGCTCCTCAATGGGGAGCTGGGGCTGGGTCCCAGGCGGAGAGAAAGAGACATTGTTGCAGTATATGCAGCCGCCGGTGCCCCTGGCACCGTCCCGGTTCGGGCATGTGAAGCCGCCGTCCACATTGACCTTACTGACTCGACAGCTAAAGCGGCGGCGCAGGTATGAGCCGTAGGAGTTGATGCGCAGGTCTTTATGGATAAAGCTTTCAGTCATGCATCACTCTTCGTCTACGACTGGCGGGAGGAGGGAAATGAGTGTTTTTGCTTCTTCACAAGGATTTTCATTGGAAATTAAGGCCGAAATAAGGGCGATGCCATGGGCGCCAGCGTCAAGCACCTGGCGGGTGTTCCGGCTGTTGATCCCGCCGATGGCAAAAACTGGGATATGGAGCAGTGAAGTAGCCTCCACCAGGCCAGCAATCCCCACTGGCGGGCCGTAGGCTGCCTTGGAAGGCGTAAAGAAAACAGGTCCGTAAGTGATGAAGTCCGCGCCCATATCCTGGGCTGCAATGGCGCTCTCCCGGCTATGGCAGGAAACACCGATCCGCATATTTTCTCCCACCAGCTTTCTAGCTGTGTTAATGGGGATGCTGTGATTGCCCAGATGGACTCCATCCGCATTTACGGCTAAGGCGACATCAATGCGGTCATTGATGAACAGTCCCGCGCCATAGCGTACAGTGAGCTTGCGCATTTTGCTGGAAAGTTCATAAAGTTCCTGGCTCGATAACTCCTTTTCCCTAAGTTGCACCGCTTTTACCCCTCCCTTGAGCGACTCTTCCACGACCGCTAAGAGATCACGCCCTGCGCATCCCCGCCGGTCGGTTATCAGGTAAAGGTTAAAGGGCAATGTCAGGCGGTTTTTCATTCAATAATACCTTCGATAGGACTCGAAGCAGTGGCATAAAGCTTTTTCGGAATTCGACCAGCCAGGAAGGCAAGCCGGCCCGACCTTACCGCCAGGTTCATCGCCTCGGCCATGGCAATAGGGTTTTTCGCCCCGGCGATGCCGGTGTTCATCAGGACACCGTCACATCCCAGCTCCATGGCGATTGCGGCATCCGATGCGGTGCCGACCCCTGCATCGACAATAACCGGCACGCTTATCGTCTCGAGGATGATGCGGATTGTGTACGGGTTCCTGATCCCGAGGCCGCTGCCGATGGGCGCCCCCAGGGGCATGACCGCAGCGCAGCCGATCTCTTCAAGTTTCTTGCAGACAATCGGGTCGTCGGATGTATATGGGAGGACCGTAAAGCCTTCCTTGACTAGGACCTTGGCCGCCTTGAGGAGTTCCTCGTTGTTCGGGAAAAGGGTCTTTTCGTCTCCCAGGACCTCCAGCTTTACGAAATCCGACAGACCCGCTTCTCTGGCCAGCCGGCAGGTGCGGATCGCGTCTTCGGCGGTATAGCAGCCGGCGGTGTTGGGGAGAAGAGTGTATTTTTTCAAATCAATATAATCAAGCAGGGATTCCTTGCTGCGGTCCGAGATGTTCACCCGCCGCACCGCAACGGTTATGATTTCCGCGCCGGACGCCTCGATGGCCTGGACCATCTGTTCCATGCTCGCGTACTTTCCGGTCCCCACCATCAGCCGGGAGTTAAATTCGCGGCCGGCAATGACCAATTTATCTGTAAGATGTGGCATTGATTAAATTCTCCTTTGCTAGCGCCGTCTAAGCAGGTATTCAGCAGACACGGGTCTAAAGGCTTTTTCCTTTTCAACCTTCAACCTTCAACCTTTTTCTTTTATCCCCCGCCGACGAAATGGACGATTTCGATCCGGTCACCATCCTTCAGTCGTGTGGTGCTGTAATCCCCTTTCGGCAGAATATCCAAATTCAGTTCCACCGCAATCCTTTGCGGGTCAATTTCGATCTCATTGAGATAGCCGAGGATCGTTGTGGATTCGATAGTCTTCTCTTCACCGTTGACGAAAATCCGCACATTATCTCCTTTTTTTACCAAACACAAAAGGCCGCGAAAAGCGGCCCTGAATGGTATTAATTCGTGGATGCGCTTCCCTACGCCGGCATTATCCGGATCAGGTACAAAGGGTTACCGGTCGGCAAAATTGACCGGCTCTCAGCCGAAACTCCCCCAGCGATCTATCTCTATATTTTCAATGAGTTAAGCGTGTCGGAGATGATAATGATCTATTAATAATAACCTAGCAATATCCGCCGTCTCCTGTCAACTCTTTTCTTGACTTACCATGGCTGTTACTTACAGTGTATGGGCATAATATCTCTAACATTTGATCAGTTGGGTTTATCGTCTTTGTGCTTGTTTCTTTCGTGTCCCGCAACTATTTCCTCTTGTATCCTGATCTCTTCCCTGCACCAGGTCCATACCTGGTAGCTCTCCAGACCGAGTATAGTCATGCCGGCAGCGAAAACAGCCCAGAAGTTTTCCTCCATGGTCCCGACAAAGTGATAGAAAAAATAAAAGCCTGCCAGATATGCCACCTGGATGAACCCTCCTGATTTCTCGGAGCCGCTCATCATTCGTGACAGGACCAGGATGATGGCGGAGAAACTGTAGATGAGAAGCGCTGTGCTGATCATCTCGGCTGAAGGAGGCTGTCCGAGGAGATCGTGAATCTTGGGAGGGAATGAAGGAAAAAAGTCAAAATCGCGAATCGCCGCGACGCTCATGGCAATAAATAGCGCCATTACATAAAGACCATGGCTAGACCTGGCCTTCAGCCGGCGAATTTTTTCGTTATCCTGCGGCGCACGGCGTTTTGGATTCTCCGATCCATCCGTCCGGCGGAGTTCGGTGGGACTATTTCCCATGGCGTTCTTTATCTGAAGGAAGAAAGAAATCTTTGCTTCCGCAGCCCCTCTCTTGCTCTCTTTTATCTGATCCGGGCGCTTTTCAGTTCCTGGATTTCCTGCTCGTAATTTCTGAGTTTCAGGGCCATAGCCCGAACCTCATCAGCCAAGTCGGAAAGTTCACCGGATATTCCTGTGAGTTCACTGTTCAGATTACCATTATTGATATCCGATGTAAATTCAGTAAGCTCCCTGATCGGGATGAATACCTGGCGCCGCAGTAGGGCGGCAACCCCGCCGACCGTCAGGATCAGCACCATGATGCTGAAAATAACCATCCTGCTGCGTATAATTGCCAGGGATTTAAGCAGGGGCGCTGCGGAAAGCCCGATGTCCAGGGTGCCGAGTAGCTTTTCTTCAGATGTGTGGAAATGACATGCGGCGTTGAAGCAAGCCGGTTCGTTATATATGGGGGCCGTTATGGCAAGCACCCTTACCCCGCGTTCATTGGTAAAGCGCCGTGCCCGCTCCATGGAGCCGATAGTGGATATGGGCACCGGACCTGCGTGACAGCTTATGCATCCGGCGCTCTTCTTGTCCACTAAGCGGCCCGTTTCTCCGGGGTCTCGCGAAAACATGATGAGCCCCTTCTTGTTGAAAATGCGAAGATGTTCAACCCCTTTCTGGTCGCCGACATTGGCGATTATGTTGCACAGCATTTCCCGGTCAGACTTGAGCATGGCATAGCGGGCGGATTTGATGACGGTGTCTGTCAGATTGGTTTCGTGCCTGATGGTGTAGTTAACCATGTCGGTTTTCATGACCGAATAGAGGAGTATGCAGCAGACTACCACAAAACCGGTCACTGCAACCGCAACTGGTACAATAGCTCTTGAGGACAAGGTCCTGAGCATGACATATCTCCTTTTGTGTCACTTGTGCAGAAACAGGCATAGGGCTAAAGACAAATTCCGACTCTTTGCCCTTAACCCTTGCACGGTTACATTTACCATTAGTTTTACCAGCAGTCAACAACTAGCCGCCGGTCACTTGTTTTTCCCCATCTGATGACATTTTTCGCAGTTCTCTTTGACTGTGAATGCAGCCTTGCCATCGTGGCAGGCGCCGCATGATTTCTGTGCTTCCATGCCGGCCATGGAAACAGTCACGTTCCCCTTCCCCGGCAGATAAATACGGGGATGGCATTCTGAGCAGGAATAGTTGGCAATGTGGAATTTATGACTGAATAGGACATTTCCGGCGTCCTTGACGATATAGGTCCTCTCCCGGACCGGGTGGCACTTTACGCATTCGCCGACCTTAAAAGCCTCTTTGCCGTTGTGGCAGGCCCCGCACGATTTTCCCTTTTCCATTTGTGCCATGGTGGACTTCGAGTTGGGTCCGGCATTGAAAATTTTGTTGTGGCAGGATTTGCATTGCATAGTCCGGAGATGCCCGGTATGGCTGAATACCAATGGGCCGGTTTCCTTTAACTTGTAGGTTATGTCGCGGACTTTGTGGCACTGGGTGCATTTGGCCAAGGCGAATGCCTTGGTCCCGTTATGACAGGCTCCGCAAGAGTTCCCCTTCTCCATTTCGGCCATGGTATAGTGGCGGGTATTCGATTTACTGTCCTCATGGCAGGTCTTGCAACTGAGATTCGAGGTTGTCCTGGTCTTTCTGCCCAGATGCGTCTTGTGGCTGAAGACAACCTTTCCCGCATCCTTGGTGGTGAAGGTTATATCCTTGAGCTCCATGGCGTGGGCAAAGGCGGTTGTGGCGATAAATGCGGCCGGGATAAGAAGTGTCAAGCGGGGTATCATTGTTTTCTCCTGGCTAAAGCAGGGGCGGGGTTTACCCCGCCCCTGCGAATTTCAGTTCACGGCCATTGCTGTGCCGGTATGCCCGACCTCTCATCTATGCGACTGCGGTATGAACCCGCCATCGCCGGCTCCGGTTCTCCTCCCGTCACGTATCCTCTTGCCCGTTCTTCCGCGGTTGCGCGTTCATCAGCTGTTTTCCAGGTATAGAGGATCGGCAGCCGGTAGAGGATGAAGCGCCAGACGACGATGTAGATGGAGAAGAGAGTGATGCAGATGATCGCCTCCCGCCAGGTGGGGATCTCCCGCTCTGCCAGTTTCCAGTTGAAGGTGATCAATCCGGTATTCAACCGATTGAGCACCACGCCGAAAACGGTTAGAAACGCACTGAAGCGGATCAGTCCCACCATCTTGCGCCTGATGGCGCAGGCGAAGAGGATGAGCGGCAGGATGACACCGATACCCATTTCGAAGATGTACCATAACCCCCAGCCGGTGGCCAGGTATTCCCATTTGTTATCATGGGCTATGCCCATAAGCTTGATTGCCAGGTAGGTGATGAGCCCCATGCTGGCTCCCTTGGCGAGACTGATGGTGAGCTTATCAAGGTTGTCACTGAAATTATCGTCGCAGCGCCACGCCATCGTTTTCCGGACGATTGTTGAGACCACGATCACCATGCAGAGACCGCCGGGGATGGAGGAGACGAAGAAGTGGAGCCACTGGAACGCGGAAGAGTACCAGAGCGGGTGGACCTTGTTGGGCGCATAGTTGTAGAGCGCGCCCAGCGCCCCCTGGTGGAGGGTGGAGAGGATAATCCCGGCCACGGTAAGGCCGAGCGTGATTTTGCGCACCCCCTGTTTGCCCACGGGGAACCCGATCCATTCGAAAAATGCCACGGAGACCTCGCAGACCTGCACGGAGAGATAGGTGGCCACGTGCCAGCCAACAAGAAAGAGGACCGCTGCCGGGCCGTAGGCGACCACCATCGGGTAGGGGAGCCGCCAGGGCTGGCCCAGGTCGACCAGAAGGTAGACGACCGCGAACAGATAGCCGAGGAGACCGTTCAATAGGGCGAGCCGCTCGATCGGCTCGAAATCGTGGCGGCCGAAGATCTCCACAGTAGTCCCGAGCATAAAACCCGAGGAGGAGAGGGGAACCATGGAGAAGAGGCCGAAAGTCAGGAAAAGACCCCACGGATAGTCATAGGAGCTGTTGGTGACCGAGGCGAGGCCGAAGATGAAGCGGATGGCTATGAGCGGCAGCCCCACGGCGAAGATCGCGGCCAGTATCCAGTTAAAGGGGTTACGCACGGCCTGGACAATATACTGCCATGGTGTGAGCCCGAGCAGCAGTTTTTCTTTCAGGTTCCATTTGACTTTCCCGGGGACCTTGTAGTGGGAATTGACTGTTTTCCCCCCTTTTGCTTTGTATCTGTTCATGGCTTGTGATCCTCCTGCGCAGAGTGGCCATCTTCATGGTTAGTGTGGTTCTTGTTCTTGGTTGCCAGCAGGTGAAAGCCGGTAAAGAGGGCCGGCCAGATTGTGAGCACCATGGGCACTATGCCGAGGAAGTCCTTGACATTGGAGATGATCGGATCATTGGCCATGGTCGTGTCAAAGCCAACCTTGTCGAAGTCAACGCCGGCAAGGTAGAGCCAGCTCGTCCCACCCACTTCCTTTTCACCGTAAATGTGGTCCACGTATCTGTCCGATTTTTCCCTGATCCGATCGCGGCCGATTTTTAACAGATCGTTGCGGTGGCCGAAGGTCAGGACCTGCTGCGGACAGATCTCGACGCAGGCGGGGGGCTTGCCGTATTTCAGGCGGGTGTCGTAGCAGAAGATGCACTTCTTGACCACCGGGTTCAAGGCGCTGGAATAGCTGTATCCCGGCACGTTGAAGGGACATGCTATCATGCAGTTGCGGCAGCCGACGCAGACCTTGGGGTTATAGATGACCGCCCCTTCCCTGGTCTTGGTGTAGGCGTTGACAAAGCACGAGGTGAGGCAGGCCGGTTCATTGCAATGGTTGCACTGGATCTTCCGGTAGACCGGGCCACCCTCTTTTTTGGTCTCATAGCGGTTGACGACCGTATACGCCTTTTCCGTAGGGCGCCGTTTTTCCTCAAAGACCGACTTGTCGTCAAATGGCGCATCGGGAGCAGGGAGTTGCTGTTCCTTATTGCAAGCAGCCTCGCAACTGCGGCACCCTACACAACGGGTCAGGTCCACCAGGACTCCCATACCCTCCGGGTATCCTTCAAAGGAGCCTATTCCCCAGGCCTTCTGTGAGACCCCAAGCGTGGCGGCTGCCCCGCATGCCATGCAACCCTTCAGGAAATCTCTTCGATTCATAATCCGTTCTCCTTCGCATCAAATTAACAATCTTATAATCCGCGGGGGCAAACGCCCGGTTAGTATCGTCAATGGCTGCCGTGCTTCTTTTCTCCATTGGCCTGTGGCGGCGCATAAACGCCGGCGCTGTAAAAGGCGTCTCCTGCCTTATTACGCGAATGGCAATCCTGGCAACCGGTCGGTCCTCCCATCTTCAGGTGGCATCCCGTGCAGGCCTGGTGGTATGCCCCCTTAAGACCCGGTATGTCATTGTGGTATGCGGTTTTGCTCTTTTCGCGCAGGGCGGCCGCGGAGAACGGCTGAGCTAAATGGCAACTCCTGCAGGCCACGCTTGCGGTTGCGCCGCTGTTCTTGTGGCATCTCACGCAATTGGGATTCTGCACGAGGGTGCCGGTCGTGTGGTGATGGCAGTCGGCGCAGTCCTTTACGAGCATGATGTGCTTGGCATGGTTGAAATGAACTTTATTGTAAATGTTTACCAAGGCATCGAGCTCTAATGTATCAGGCGTGGTTTTGGCCCGGGAGTCGGCCGGGGACATGATCAGGGCCAGCATGAAGCCCCCCCCGATTAGCCAGTTTCTGACTGCATACATATGGCATTCTCCTTTGTTAGAAATGTGGATAACCATTTGTTGTTTTTGCACACATCATGAAGAGCGATGAAGTAATCCGCTCCTACTCGTCTTTACGGGCGTCATCCGTTTTGTGTATGTATCTGTAGAACATCGGAAACCCGACGAAGAATGCTATACAGATCAGATATTCGACCCCCTTGATGTACTGGTAATAGTCAACCAGCGTGAAAACTTCTTTTACTTGACCAATCGATGATAAAATATCCGACATGTTCTTTCCTCCGCGCCTTAGCCTTATACTGTTTAAATGCGTATTTCCTTAACGCCCGGGAGCCGGGAGTTGATTATTCATCGGCCTCAACTTTGGCCAGCCGGGCATTCTCATCTCTCTTTGCCAACCCCTTTATCGCACCAAAAAGGGCCATGATAGCAGGGATCAGCTGGATGACGACAATCAGGGCGAGAAAGCCGACAAAAGCGAGCACCAGAATGCTGCTGCTGTAGACCTTGGTTGTTGTGGATGCAAAAGCGCTCGGTACGGCAACCAGTAGCATCGCTATTGCACTTGAAATAATCCTCATTCCGTTCATGACATCCTCCTTAGGGTGGTGTAGTAAAGGCTTTAGCTTTTCGATCGTTTTAAGAGGCCTGATTATGTTTCAGGCTTTCAAAAGCGCATTCAACGGCCTTGCGTATTTCTTCCTTATCTTCTCCATTCACGGGCTTTAGTGCGTGATAAAAAATCCCTTCATTACGCAGTTTGCGAATCAGCGGTAATGATGTATCGGCGGATACCAGGATGATGGTAAGGCGCCTGTTGCATTTCTTTAGAAGGGGAATCAGTTCGGCAGCCGTTAGTTCATCGAATTGACTTCCAAGAAGAACCACCTGGGCAGTCTTTTTGAGAATCCCGTCCAAAGCATCGGCCACCGAATTTGTAACAATGACATTGTAACCGGCCTCAATAAAAAGATCGGCCATCTGTTTTCTGCAATCCACGTCCTGATGTGCGATAAGAAGTCCCAGCATCAATCCTACCTCGCTCATAACTGATTCCTTCCAATCTAATACGGAATCAGAGATGAAACCCCTGGTTATCTTTTTTCTGCGGGAGCCCTCTTCGGCGCCACAGTGAACAGCCCCTTGAGCATAGAGAAAAAGAGCATCATCCCGGGAATAAACTGGAATACAACGATCAGTGCCCCAAACCCGAGGAAGAGGATAAGGAGCAAAGAGCTTCCCTTTGCGACGCCGCCGTCAGCGGCAAGGGCCGGTGTAACCAAGGACTGTGTTACTATTAATGTTCTTAACATGGTTCCCATGGCATCCTCCTTATAATCTCCGGTTAATTGGTATTGGAAGCCTTTTACTTATAAGCTTTGCAGTGGATGTGCCATATTTAATAAAAGTGCTTTTCATATCCATAACATCCTGTAATAACTATGGTAATATTTTAAAGAAGAGAAATTTTTACAGATACCAAGGATAAAAACTAATAATTAGTATAGTTTTTTTATACATATTGAGAGTCATACTTGAGTTAATCCGATTGACTGCATTACATATCATATTGTATTTTAAAGCTATTTGTGAGCCGGTAGAGGTGTATAAATAAATGTTCTAAGACCGTTATCACGTTTGACTTTAATACGGTAATTGTTGTATCATTAAAATCACCCATGGTTACCGTTATAGATGAAGTGCCATTCCGCGTTTCACCGATTCAAGTGAAGATTAATACCGGGTTGAATCAAAATAAGTACTTGGCAGTTAGGAGGGATCAACGCAGACGTGAATGAATAGAACGTTGAGGAACCCCCGACAATGCCACATTCGCAAAGCCTACGGACCTCTAAGGCGCCCCGCAGGGGGCGACCGAAACCTCGTCAGCAACGTAATCGTTTGATTACGATTTGGTATATGAGGGTTTTTGCATGGAGAAGTTGAAGATACTGGTTGTTGATGACGAGGCAGTGGTTCGGGAAGGGGTGCGGCGTATCCTTGAAGGAGACCGGTACAGCGTGGAGAGCTGCGCCAGCGGCCGTGCGGCGCTGGACCTTATGCAGGAAAAAGATTTCGACATGGTGATAACCGATCTTAAAATGCCGGGTATGGGTGGCCTGGAGGTGCTCAAGACCATAAAAATCCTGCAGCCTGAGATCCCTGTTATCATAATTACCGGCTATTCAACGGTTGACACAGCTGTCGACGCCATGAAAAACGGGGCGATCGACTATATTTCCAAGCCTTTCACTCCCGAGCAGCTCAATGAAAAAGTCGGCAAGGCTTTCGAACAAAAGACCCTGCTTCTCGATGAGATATATCTGAGAAAAGAGCTTCGCGACCACCACGGTTTCGAATCTTTCGTGGGGGAAAGCAGCGAGATTCAGAAGGTTTACCGTCGGATCATGCAGGTGGCGCCGACCGACAGTACGGTGATCATTACCGGCGAGAGCGGCACCGGAAAGGAATTGGTAGCCAGGGCCATCCATAAGAACAGCCAGCGGCGCGAACATCCGTTTGTCGCATTGGACTGCACATCATTGGCGGAAAGTCTTTTGGAGAGTGAGCTGTTCGGTCATGTCAAGGGATCTTTTACCGGGGCAATTCAAACGAAAATGGGTCTTTTCAAAGTCGCCGACGGCGGAACTTTGTTTCTGGACGAAATCTCAAACATCAGCCTGACAATCCAGGCAAAGCTGCTTCGCGTACTGCAGGAGCGGATGGTTACCCCAATTGGCGGCACACATCCCATTCCCATTGACATTCGCCTTGTGGCAGCCACCAATAAGAATCTCAGAAGCCTCGTTTCCGAAGGCGCTTTCCGTGATGACCTATTTTTCCGGTTGAATATCATACCCGTCGATCTCCCCCCCCTCCGTGAGCGCAAAGGGGACCTCCCAGTGCTTATCAGGCATTTTCTAAAGAAGTTTTCCGCGGAAATCGGCAAGGACATCCGCGGCATAGCGCCCGATGCTTACGCTTTACTGGAAGATTATGCTTTCCCGGGGAATGTCCGCGAACTGGAAAATATCATTGAAAGGGCGGTTGTGCTTGCCGAGGGAGATATTATCCGCAAGGAGGGACTGGAGCTTCAGCCACCGCAGGGAGAAATCATTACACGGGCATCATTCGTTCCGCAGAGTCTTGACGAATTGAAAGAGAGCAAAAGGCAAATCCGGGAGCGGGCCGTGGAGCCGATAGAAAAGGCTTTTGTGATGAACGCTTTGAAACGGAACAACTGGAATGTCACAAGGGCAGCAGAAGAAACGGGGATGTTGCGCCCCAATTTTCAGGCACTTTTAAAAAAATTGAAGATTTCCATTAAAGATCAGGCGATCAACTGAAAATCTCCTAACCAGTATTCCTTCCGAAACTTTCACACACCATGCAGCTACTACCAGAAGGTTTCCCCCCTGGGGATCCCGTCTTCAACGTTTTCACACACAATGTCAGGGTTTATCGGCAGTTTGATGGTGAATGTCGTGCCGATCCCCACCAGACTCTCGACCTCTATTGTCCCCCCATGACTGTTGATGATGCCGTATGAAACCGCCAGCCCGAGACCTGTCCCGCTTGTCTCCTTGGTGGTGAAAAATGGGTCGAATATTTTCGGGAGATTTTCTTCTGGAATCCCGCATCCAGTGTCGGTAATCTGTGCAACCACGCAATTTTTATCCGGGTGACAGGCCGTAACGATACTGAGGGTACCTCCGGTAGCCATGGCGTGGCCCGCATTCAGCAGCATATTTATTATTACCTGTTCAAGCTGGTGTGGGTCCGCCATTATTGCCGGTAAATCAGGTGCATAATCCCGGATCAGAGTGACATTCTGGAACATGGCCTGGTTTTTGACGAGCGCCAGCGAAGCGTCCAGAACATCGTTCAGGGATGTCCAGGTTTTCTGCGGGACCGATTCCCTGGCAAAGTCGAGAAGTCCCTTTACAATCTTGGCACATCGTTCGGTTTCCTGGATGAT
>Ga0181533_1003943_pt1 | contig 15611 bp, 15 predicted proteins | sample PEATcosm2014_Bin_45_FD_119772 | JGI IMG/M metagenome (GOLD analysis project Ga0181533, IMG submission 119772) | Peatland microbial communities from MTU Mesocosm Facility, Houghton, MI, USA - PEATcosm2014_Bin11_60_metaG | ecosystem: Environmental > Terrestrial > Soil > Wetlands > Peat | place... | reverse complement strand
CCGAAGAGGCCGCCCGCCGGCTGTCGGTCGGACGAACGACCATCTACGAGCTGATGGCCAGTGGTGAGCTCCAGTCGGTCAACATCGGCCGCTGCAGGCGTGTGCCGGTGAGCTCGCTGTCGTTGTTCGTCAACAGGTTGATCGGCGACGCCGTCGTTGGACAATCGCGCTCCGGTGCATCAATAGAACCAGCGCCGGGCATCCGAAACAGTCTGGCGTAGGCTGACGAAGCGCCTCACATGCAGCCAAGTGCGAAGGCTGAACGTGTTGCGCGCACGAGGTGCTTGGCCAGGCGATGGCCGCAGCGGGAACGATCAACCAGGCCATTGGCCTCCAGCATGATCAGCCAGACAGTCTGGCGGTCCCAATCGGCTCCATCATCGAGGAGCTCGACAAGTGGATCAAACGACTCCTGGACAAGCTCGCCGAGATCGTCACGAACCTTGCAAAGGGCACGTCGTTCTCGATCAGGTCGGGACCAGCGTTACGGTGACAGTCAACTTCCCGCCGATCGGTCAGGAGTAGCGACCGGTTGCTGGGCCGGGCCGCCGTGCTCGCCGAGTCGAAGGTCTACACCCGCGGCGTAGCGTCTTGGTCGTGGCGCAGATTGTCTACCGAGTCAGCGGCAGGGATGGTGACCGTCGTGTCACCAAGGCCTTCCGTAACACGGACCAGGGGCGTCAGGCTGCGTCGGCCTTCAAGCGGGAGCTGTCGGATTCTCGTACCCGTTACGACGTCCGCACCCGGATCGGTGGCCGTGTGGTCACTCGCACGTTTGCGAGCAAGAAGGAGGCGGACGCCTATGCCGCCACGACCGAGGCTGACCGGCTCCGCGGGGTGATGTTCGATCCAGGCCGTGGCCGCGTAACGGTCAGAGAGTTGGGCGCTGAGTGGCTGGCTTCCAACCCGGCAAAGCGCGCCGACACGCGGGCCACTGATGAGTATCACCTCAGGACCCATATCTTTCCTGCGCTTGGCGATCGTCGAATCGACTCGGTCGTGCAGACCGACGTTCAGTCGTTGGTCAATCACCTTTCCGCACGTTTGGCACCGAGGACGGTGCGGCGGGCGCACGGCGTCCTCAGGTCGCTCTGCGCGTACGCGGAAATGACCGACCGAATAGGACGCAGTCCGTGTCGGAATGTGAAGCTCCCTCGCGTCCAGCCGCTCGAACGATCCATGCCTCTTCCTGAGGATCTTGCTCGTCTGGTAGCGGCGATGGACGAGAGCAACCGGCCCATGGTCTACCTCGGGGCTGTGCTGGGCCTGCGGTTCTCGGAGGTCGCCGGGCTGCGTGTGGGACGTATGGACCTAGGCAGCGGTTCCGTGTCGGTCAACGAGACCATCACGCGAGATTCCCAGGGGCGCCCGGTATTCGATGCACCGAAGTCGGCTGCCTCTCGCCGAACCATTGCGTTGCCAGCGCCATTGCGGGAACTGTTGGCGGACCACCTCCGCCGGAGGGGCTTGACCGAGGCCGATAGCGACGCGCTCGTGTTCGTCTCGCCCGAAGGAGGACCCCTCCGTTACGCAAACTGGCGCAATCGCGTTTGGTCGCCCGCTCGTGAGGCGGCAGGTCTTCCGAATCTGGGTTTTCACGACCTTCGGCGCGCGATGGCGACGGCGCTCGTGGAGGATCGGACAGACATGAAGACAACGCAGGTTCGCATGGGCCACTCCGATTCGCGACTGACCTTGGCTCTTTACGCTCAGGCTGTGCCTGAGGCTGACCAGGCCGCAGCGGATCGTCTTAGCGGCCGATTCATGCCAGGCTCGCGCGATGAACGCGCGATGGACGGAGAGCAGCGAGATACAGCAGGTGACGAAGATAGCCTTTGACCAGGGAGAATACCGGTGGAGGTGAGCGGACTCGAACCGCCGACTTCCACGTTGCGAACGTGGCGCTCTACCAGCTGAGCTACACCCCCGGGACGACCGGTGACGGACCATCGGAGGTATCCTCTGGTGCGCTCCGGCCGAGTCCGGCCGACGACTCAGGTTAGCGGAGCCGCGCTCATCTCTCACAGGGGAAGTGGCATGTGGACGACTCGGCGGGACCGGCGACCGCCCGACGGCCCCGCCGCCGGCTCGCCCAAAGAGCGACGGCTCAGCGACCTCCGGCCATGATCTCGTCGTAGTCGTAGTCAAAGGCGGGGTCGGCCAAGTCGTCCTCGCCGAAGTCGTCCTCGCCGAAGTCCGCCTCATCCCAATCCCTCCGGCGAACGCCGACCACCACAGGAACAGCGGCAGTCACCGGCACGGCCCGGCTCGCTTCGTGGCGGAGGTCGCGGATGTCGACGACCTTGGCCTTGCGCTCCACTGCGCGTCTGTGCATGTAGATGAGCAGAGCCAGATAGCCGGCCGCGGCGGCAAAAGCCAGCAGAGACAGGCCCCAGAGAACTCGCAAGGCGGGGATCATGCCGAGCACGAAGAAACCCAGCATCGCCGTGCCGAGCACGAGCAGCACGCGGCGGCGGCGTGCCGCCGGCAAGGGAGCGGGCCGCGCGTGCCGGTCGACTGCTTCAGATCGCGACAAGTGGGCAGGTGTCGCAGAGGAGGCTCGGGTGTCATCGTCGTCCACCATCTCGGTCGCGAAAAGCATCGCCTCCGGAGCGGCGGCGGTCGCCGCGAGCCGGGGGTAGGCGAGCCTCATACCGCGGAGCTGGCGGTGGAAGGAATCTACCGAGGTTGTGAACCTGCGCTCGGAAAGCTTGCGAAGCATCATCGGGGTCAGGGCGACCACCCAGATGATTGCCAGCACAGCTATCACCACCAGGCTCACGCTCCTAGGCCGTCCTCACTTTGTCGGAGACGCTAGTCAAACGTCTCAGCAGATTGGTGGATCTTGTCCATGGCGGGCTCGTTCGCACGGCGCCAAACCCCCGAGCGACCCCCGGTCTTCTCCCACAGGCACAGCTCCTCCACGACCATGGAGCGGTCGGCGGACTTGCACATGTCATAGATCGTCAGGGCTGCTACGGCACAGGCGGTCATGGCCTCCATCTCGACGCCCGTTCGGTCGACGGCCTCCACTTGGGTCTCGACCTCGACGAAGTCGTCGCCGAAGGTGAAGTTCACATAGACCGAGCCGACGAGCAGCGGGTGGCAGAGAGGTATGAGGTCGGGAGTGCGCTTGGCTGCTTGAATACCGGCGATCCGTGCCGCACCGAGTACGTCACCTTTGTTGATGGCATTGCTCGCTATCTTCGCCGTCGTCTCGGGGAGCATCCGGACCTTGCAGCGGGCGAGCGCCCGGCGGTGAGTCGCCTCCTTAGGAGTGACATCCACCATTCGAGCCCGGCCAAGTGGGTCGACGTGTGTCAGTCCTCGGTTCGGCATTGAACCGCAGTCTATGCGGTGAGTCTTCAGCCTGCCCGGATGGCAACGGACCTGCAAGGATGACCGGACCTCCGGACAGGCTCGGCGACCGGCCTGCAGCTGAATACCGGCTCACGCTGTTGGCCAATACGGGCTCACGCTGTTGGGCAATACCAGCTCACGTTCCGGGTACCACCTCATTCGAGGGGGCCGGTGAGAATGATCTGGATCTCGCCTCCGATGCCCACACCGTTGCCGTCGGGCACGAGGGCGAGGGCATTGGCGGCCACCAAGGCGGCGAGCTGGTGGGATCCCTGGGCGCCGGCGGAACGCACGACGATCCGGCCGTCCGGACCCATGGCGGCGACGGCGCGAACCAGGTGAAGCTTGCCGTCCGGGCGCCGCTCGAGGTCGTCGACGGCGACGGCCGGGAGCCGGTGGGGGAGCGGCGAGCGATGACCTGCGAGCTTCCTCAGCGCCGGCAGGGCCACGACCTGGTAGCTGACCATCGAAGAAACAGGGTTGCCCGGCAGGCCGAACACCGGCACGGAGCGTCCACCGGCTCTGACCGCTGCGAACGACAAGGGTTTGGCGGGCTTGATCGCCACCTTGAACTGGTGGACGGTCCCCCCCACCTCGCCAACCAGCGTCTCGAGGGCGACCTTCACGAAGTCGAACTCGCCCATGCTCACCCCGCCGGAGGTGAGCAGGGCGTCGCAGCGCTCGATGCCCTCTTTGATGGCAGCGGAGATCGCCGCTTTGTTATCACGGCGGAGGCCGAGGTCTACGCCGGTAAAGCCGTCCCGTTGCAGAGCCGCCAGCAGACCCTGGCGGTTGGAGTCGCGTATCTGGCCCGGCTCGAGGGGTGTCGTTGGGTCAGCCAGCTCGTCTCCGGTCGAAAGGACGCCCACTTTCGGCCTTGGGTGGACGGTCACGGTCGTCGCGTCGACGCTAGCGAGCAACGAGACGTGCGCGGGCCCGATCGCGGTGCCCGCCGGCACGGCCAGCTCCCCACGGCGCAGGTCGCTGCCGGCCAGCCGGATGTAGGCGCCAGGCGAGACCTCCTCGAGGATCCGGACCTTCCCGTCCGACGAGCCCGGCTCGGTCCGCTCGACAATGGCGATCCCGTCCGCACCAGGCGGTATCGGGGCCCCGGTCATGATCCGGACCGCGGTTGCGGGCTCGACGCCCTTCGTCGGCACGGCGCCGGCAGGGAGAACCCCGATGACCGATAGCTCCACGGGCGCAGCGCTCGTGTCGGCTGCGCGCACCGCGTACCCGTCCATGGCGGAGTTGGCAAAGGGAGGAAGGTCCCCCGGGGCGCGCACGTCGGCCGCGAGGACGTGGCCGAGGGCGGCAGCGAGCCCGATCTCGACCGGGGCGAGCGGGAGGCACGAGCCGAGCACGGTCCGCTGCACCTCCTCGAGCGAGACCAGCTCTTCAACGCCGTTTTGGCCCATAACTCCTCCCCCGGGAATCTCGATCTGGTCGCCACGATATACTTGGCACTCACAGAGAGAGAGTGCCAGTGCCAGACCGTCCGCGGGATGGTGAGGTTGGTCGAGGCGAAGGGCAGAACGGGTTCATGCCGACCTACGAGTATTCGTGCAAGTTATGCGGAGAGCACCTCGAAGTCGTGCAGTCGTTCAAGGACGCGGCCCTCACCACGTGCCCCAACTGTGGCGGGGACCTCCGCAAGGTGTTCGGGAGCATCGGGATCGTGTTCAAGGGGAGCGGTTTCTACCGCAATGACAGCCGGTCGGGGCAATCCTCCACCGTGCCCGCCGCCGGCTCGGGGACCGGGTCCGAGGCCGCCGCCCCGTCGAGCGGCGAAGCGGCCAAGCCGGCCGCGGCCGCACCGGAGAAGACGGCTGCACCGGCTGCACCTGCGGCCTCGGCCGCGGCGTCATCTGCCGCGAGACCGGCGAGCACCGCAGCGGCATCCTGAGAGACGGCTTCGTTTCTCCTCTGGGTCAAGACCCGCTCATCGCGATGTCGTCGACGGCGAGAGTCACTCCCGTCGCGCTGCCCGGCAGCCACTCGACGTCTGAGCCGACGGCCACGACGTTCTGCAGCATGCGCTGGATCGTCGAGGCAATGGTCACCTCGCGCACGGGCTCGGTGAGCTCGCCGCCGCGGATCATCAGGCCCTCGGCCCCTACGGAGAAGTCACCGCTCACGCGGTTGACCCCCGAGTGCACACCGGTGATCGACTGGACGAGCAAGCCACCGCCGAGCTGGGCGATGATCTCGGACTGGTCCAGGGTCCCCGGCTCGAGCGACAGCGCCTGCGCGCCTACGCCGGGGGTCGTCCGGAAGCTGGCTCGAACCGCCGAGCCGGTCGAGGACGTGCCGGCGAGGCTTGCCGCGTAGGTGTCGTAGAGGAAGCCCTGCAGCTCGCCGGCCGAGATCAGCGAGTTGCGCCGGCAGGCGAGGCCCTCGGCGTCGTGCTCCGAGGCCCCGTAGGCGAGCGGGTTCGTCGGGTCGTCGACGAGGGTCAGCTCGCCGGCACCGACCTTCTCCCCGACGCGCCCTGCGAAGAACGAACGCGCCCTTTGGCGACCTCCTCGCCCGAGAGCGGGCCGGAGAGGATCCCGAGCAGCGCCGCCGTCACCCGGCGGTCCAAGACGGCGGTCAGCTTGGCGCTCCTGGCCTTCTTGGCCCCGAGCAGCCGTGTCGCCCTGTCGACGGCGTCGCTCCCGGCGGCCTCGAGGTCGAGCTCGGCCGGTGCGCGGCCGACCGAGTAGCCGAAGCCCGTCTGGGTGTGGTCGCCGTCTCCGGCCACGGCGTGGACGAAGAGATAACAGCCCTTTCTCCGGCTCGTGACCCCGATCCCTCGCGTCGTGGCGATCACCGTCTCGCCGAAGCCGTCGACGTAGTCCGAGGAGACGACCTGGCGGATGCGCGAGTCTCCCGCCCGGACGCGCCGCTCGAGCTCGAGGGCGAGCGCAACCTTCTCGTCGGTCGGGAACGAGACGAGCTCGGACCGCCAGAGATCGATCACGGGGGCCTCGACGGCGTCGGGTGAGGCGAGCCGAGCGTGCTCGTCGACCGTGGCGAACCGGGCATTGTCGCGTGCCTCGAGGAGCGTCTCGAGCGCGGCCCGCTCGTCGAGCGCCCCAACATGGGAGAAACCCTGTCTCCCCGCCGAGATCACCCGCACACCCACGCCCGCCGACTCTGCCGCCGTGAGCTCCTCGATCTCGCCCTCGTAGTCCTTGATCGAGTTCTGCCTGCCGTGGGCGACATAGACCTCGACCTCTTCGTCGCCCCTTGCCTGCTCGAGCAGGCGGCGAGCCAGGTCGAGGAGGTCAGGCACCTGCGGTACCGCCGATCGTCATGCCCGTCACGCGCAGGGTCGGCTGTCCGCAGCCGACGGCGACACTCTGGCCGTGCTTGCCGCAGGCGCCGGACGACATCTCGAAGTCGTTGCCGATGGCGTCGATCTTGGAGAGCACGTCGGGGCCGTTGCCGATCAGATTGGCGTTCCTGAGCGGCTCGGCGATGCGGCCGTCCTCGATCAGATAGGCCTCGGTCATCCCGAAGACGAAGTCCCCGGTCGCAGTGTTGACCTGCCCGCCGCCGAGCTTGGCGACATAGATCCCCTTCGGCGTCTGCGCCAGGATCTCGTCCGGGTCCTCGTCGCCGGCGAGGAGGAACGTATTGGTCATGCGGACCATGGGCAGGTGCTCGTAGCTCTGGCGCCGCCCGTTGCCCGACGAGGTGCGGCCCTCCTTGCGGGCGCGCAGGTAGTCCCACATGTACTCGGTGAGGACTCCGTCTTGGATCAGCACGTTGCGTTGCGCGGGCCGGCCTTCGTCGTCGATCGCCAGGGTGCCCCAGTTCGGGCCGAAGGCGCCGTCGTCGACGAGGGTGACGCCCGGGCTGGCGACGCTCTGGCCGATGCGGCCGGTGTACACCGAGCTGTCCTTCAATATGTGGTCGGCCTCGAGGCCGTGGCCGCACGCCTCGTGGAACAAGATCCCGCCGCTCCCGCACTTTAAGACCACCGGCAGCACACCGGACGGGGCCGGGCGGGCCTCGAGCTTTCCGATTGCACGCCGGGCCGCCTTCTCGGCGACCTCCTCGACGGGCTGCTCGTCGAAGACCTCGTAGCCGAGCCCGTAGGCAAGGCTCTCGGAGCCGGTTTGCATGCCGCTGTCGCCCGAGGCCACGCAGGTCACCGAGAAACGGGTGCGGACGCGGTCGTCATCTGCCAGCAGCCCGTCAGGGCGTCGCCACCCGCTGACGCTCGGGCGACTGCGGTGACAGCGCGATCGTATGGACGTCAGCGCCGGTCTCCCGGGCGACGGTCGCCGCCGCCCGGGCCGCGCTCAGCAGACCGGCCTCCGACAGGTCGGCGGTATGGGCGAAGCCCGTCGTCTCGCCGACGATGACCCTGATCCCGGCGCCACGGTCGCGCCCGGTAGACAGCTGTTCGACCTTGCGGTCGTCGAGGAGTATCGAAGAGCTCGAGCGGTCCTCTACGAAGAGCTCGGCGAAGTCGCCTTCCCTGCGGAGGGCTTCGTGCAGCACCCGTTCCAGGATGGGCGCCTCGACGAGATCCCTGAGCGGGCTGTCGCTGAGCGCCATGTCTCGTGGGTCAAAGTTTCCGGCCGAGCATGCCTCCGAGCACACCGCCGCCCATGCCTGCGGCCACCGAGCTGGTCTCGTGCTTCTCGCCCAGGTAAGGCGAGAGCGCGTGGGCGAGCACCGGGAGCGGCATGCTCTGTAGCCACACGGTGCCCGGGCCCGTGAGCACCACGACGTGATGGCCGTCCTCGCCGAACATGTAGTTGGCGATGCCCTGCAGGCGCGTCGTCTGGAAGCTGACGGTGGCGTGGAACGCTCCGACATGGCCCGGATGCACGCAGAGGCTCTGGCCTGCGGCGAGCTCGTAGGTCGAGATCTCCCCGGAAAGCTCGAGCCAGGCGGTTCCCTGCCCCTCGAGGCGCTGAAGGATGAAGCCCTCGCCACCGAAGACGGCACCGCCGAAGGTCTGCTGCATGGCGACGGTGGGGAGCACGTCCGGTGTGCCGCAGAGCCAGCCATGGCGGTGGACGATGTACTCGGATCCCGGTGCGATCTCGACGGGGAAGATCCGTCCGGGAAGCTTCGCCGCCAGCACCAGCATTCCCGGTGCGCCGCTCGCCTCATAGCGGGTGAGGAAGATGCCCCCGCCGCCGGCGACCCGTTTCAGCCCCGCCATGAAACCTTTGCCTCCGCCGGTATTCGTGGTCTGGCTGAGCTGCATGTTCGCGGTCATCCAGGCGAGGTCGCCATGGGTCGAGACGACAGCCTCGCCAGGATCGAGGATCAGCTCGAGCACCGGGAGAATGGACCCTTTCACTTCGGCCTTCATCTGAGACCCCCTTGTCGTCCCGCGGCCGGCCGGCCGTCTGCCGGGTTGCCGGCCTCAGTCTGCCCTCTGTGAGGTCCGGCGTCGAGGAATCGCTGCGACCCCCCTCGTACCGCCTTGTTTTTGGCGGGTATCCCCGCCTTTGGCTCGGCTGCTCGGTAGCATCCGCGGAGGGAACCTGGAGGGAACATGGACGAGAACGAGCCAGTCGCACAAGAGCAGGTGGCCACTCCGATATTCAATGTCTACCGGCGCGGTTACGACCCCGAGCAGGTCGATCGGTACGTGGCGGACCAGCAGCGGAGGCTCGACGACGCGCTGCACCGCGCCTCTGAGTCCGAGCGCAGGCTCGCCGCGGCCGTGGGCCAGCTGCGCGAACTGCACCGGCGCGTCGCCGTCTACGAGAGCGAGACGCGCACCGCCCAGCCGCCCGCGTTGGACACCCTCGGCGAACGGGTCCAGCGGATCCTCCAAGAGGCGTGGGAGGGGGCATACACGCTCCGCCAGGAGGCCGAACGCGAGGTCAACGAGCTGCGCGAGGCCATCACGGCAGAGGTGAACGAGCTGCGCGAGGTGGCGAGCCGCGAGGCTGCCGACATCGTCGACCAGGCCACCAGGCGTGCCCTCGCGATCCGGGACGAGACCGAGCGGCGCCGCCACGCCTACCTGCAGCGCATCGAGCAGGACCGCGAGCGCGCCGTTTCTCAGATCACCTATCTCTACGACCAGCGTCAGGAGGCCATCGCGGAGCTGGCCCGGCTTCAGACCACGGTCCAGGCCATCGTCGAAGAGATGGCCCGCAGCCCTCTCGGGCGTCCCGCGCCCGGGGTGGCCGTTGCGGCGGCCTCGCCGGCCGCACGCGACGGCAGTCCGGCCCTGCCCCCCGAGGACGACAGTGGCGTGCGGCCCGGACGGCACAGCAGTTCCGGCGGGACCGGTCCCGATGTCGAGAACGGTCGAGACGACGTGACCATCGTCGGCGAGCCGATGACCTCCCGCGAGTATCAGGCGGCTGAGGAGCTGGCCTCGAGGGCGCGCTGGCCCGAAGGCCGCTCCGGTGCGGAGGAGACCGAGGTGGACCCCGGAGAGGCTCCCCGCTCGGGCAGGGGGCGCAACTTCTTGTTCGACGCCGAAGAACAAGGTTGGACCTGAGCCGCATCTCGTGATGACGTGCGAGGGGCTCGTTGCCCTCGCCGTTGCCAGGAAGTGTCGTGGATGACGAGCCCTTCGCGGCCACCCGGAATCCCGGGTGGCCGCGACGATGTGAGGAGGCTCTTGTGGCCTGTCAGGGCTGTCGATCTGCCACAGATAGGTCGACGACGTCCTTGATGTAGGGGTGGCCGAAATTGGTCAGGCTGGACCCAGCCACGCACGACGTTGTTGCCAAATGAGGTTTGACGCTGGCCGCAGCCGGCGCTCCTGCGATCATCATGATTCCGAGGGCAGCGCCGCCAAGGACAAGAACGCTCCGATCCAGTACCGCTTCATCCGCTTGCCCCTCTCTTCATGAGTTCGTAAAACTCGTAACGAGTTCGACATGAACCTGCCATATCTTCGCGCCGACCGGCAGAGATGTCCAGCGTTTATTGCGGAAACATTACGGAACCCTGGCGACGAGGTGACGGACGGTCAGCCTTTGCCGCCTGGGTCGCTGGGGTCCTCGGCATGCAAGGATGGTCGCCGCCGTTCCAGGGTGCGACGGAACGTGGAGAGAATTGCCAGAAAGGGCCGCTAGCTCATCGGGTAGAGCAGGGGACTTTTAATCCCAAGGTGCCGGGTTCGAGCCCCGGGCGGCCCACCAGTTCAGAGCATATGTATGACGCCCGACCGCTCTTCGATAAGCTCAGTCCCAACACCGGTCCCAACAACTGTTGGGACCGGTGAATCGAGGGAGGTGGGGTCGTGGCTGGAAGCATTCGCAAACGTCCCGACAAGGGTGCAGACGCATTCGAGCTGAGGGTGTTCCTCGGTCGCGACGCGAACGGTCGCGTCCAACACAGAAGCCGACTCTTTCATGGCACCCAGCGCGCGGCTGAACGCGCGTTGGCGCGTCTCATCACGACTCAAGAGGCGACACCGGCAATCGTGCCGAACGAGGCTTCGCGAGCGTGGGGGCCAACAACAACGATCAACAACGCGATCACCGGCTGGAAAGCGAACGGCTGGGATGATCTCAGTCCGAGTACGACTCGGCGTTATGACTCCATCTGGACGACACATATCAAGAACTCGATTGGTCGGCGCAAAATTGCCTCGCTGAGTCCCTACGACGTCGAGGTCTACTTTCGCTCGCTGAAGAACGCTGGACTGTCCGAGGCGAGCGTTCGACAAGCTCGTGCCATGTTGCATCGGGCTTGTCGGCTCGCGCGCAAGTGGAGCAGTAATGAGTTGCAAAATCCAATCGCCGACACGGAACTGCCCACCTGGAAAGTCAGCGATCAAACGAACGACGTGCGCGCACCGTCGATCGAAGAAGTTCGCTCTCTCCTCATCTCCGCGAAGCGCCTCGGCGCCCGCATCTACGCCTACATCTTGCTCATCGCCGCGACTGGCATCCGACGTGGCGAGGCCTGCGCGATCCGCTGGGGCGACATCGACTTTGAAAACGAAGTAATCCAGATCGACGAGTCGATCGTGATGGTGGAGGGCGGCGTTCTCGTTAAGGGTCCGAAATCCAAAGCAGGCATTCGCCGTCTCGCGGTGGACACCGCGACTATCGAAAGTCTGCGAGTACTGCGCGATCAATGCGCTGATCTTGCCGACATCGCCGAGGTGGCGTTGACCGATTTGCACTTCGTCTTTGCTAGAGATCCGACCGAAGATGTCCCGCCCTATCCGGATTCGATGAGCCACGCCTTTGCGCGCATTCGCGATGACGCCGGTGTGGCTTCGGATGTTCACTTGCACTCGCTGCGCCACTTCCATGCGACTGCGCTCGACCCGGTGATATCCGAAGCGCAGAAGCAAGCCCGCCTCGGATGGTCGACGGTGCACATGGCCCGCCATTACACCGACGTGATCGAGGAGGAGGACCGCCGCGCGGCGGAGCACATCGGGTGCCTCCTCGCGGGCAAGGAGAGCGGCGAGCCGCAGACGGGACAGGTGTCAGCTCCCGGCGCGGCCTGAGCCGGCTGGCCGAAGGTCGCAGCGTCGCCAGCGATGAGCCGCTCGACGGCGCGTCTCGGCACGCGCAGCCGCCCGTTGATCGTCACGACTGGGATCGGGAAGTCGCCCCGTTCGATCGAGCGGTAACAGGTCGAGCGGTGCTCACCGAGGAGCGCGGCGACCTCCTGGACGCTTAGGAACGCCCGAGTTGTTGTCGCATTCGTCTTTGTCCGCGTCATCGCGTCACCTCCGCGGATTCGTCCTGGAGAAGGTTGTGAGTGCATGGGTCATCGACCCGGAGGTGTGCAGGCACACGAGGCCGCGATTCGTCAGCGACGCCCTCACGGCTGGGGTTGGTCTTTCGCTTCGTTCCGTTCCTTGTCGGCTTCGGCGCGAATCCGGGCGCGCTCCTCGGCAAGCATCGCCTCGACGTCCTCGTCGGAGTCGAGGTGGACCTTGCCCCGGTCCTCGGGCCGCAGGCCGTAGTCGGGATCGTTCATCGTCGAGGAGACGAAGCCCCTCAACCCCGCCTGGCGAAGACGGTCGACGATCGTCCCGAGCTCCTCGATCGACTTGTCGAAGTCGTCGGAGTACTGCTCCAAGAGGGCGATGAGGAGGTCCTTGCGTCGCGTGCGGTAGTCCCACATCGAGCGCTGCGTACGCCCGCTCGTGAGCCGCTCCCAGGCGAGATCGGCGTCGGTCGGCTCTTGGATGCCCAATTCGCGAAAGCGCGTGTAGAGGAGATCGAGCTGGTCCTCCCGACCGAGCAGCAATGCGTAGAGGCCGTTCACTTGATCGCTCGTCCCGCGGAGGTGCCGGTGGTCTCCGGGGGGAGGGATGAAGAACCAGATGAGCGGGACGTCGAAGCAGCAGGCGAAGGCCAACAGCTCCTGCGCGTCGAACTCGCGGTGCCGACCCCTGTAGCCGCGCTCGATTCCGGAAATCGAGGCCTGCGGCAGACGCACGCCGAGGAAGCGCTCGAGGCGGTCGGCGACCTCATCTTGGGTCCAGCCGTACAGGTCGCGGGCGCGCTTGAAGTTGTAGGCGACGACCTCGTTCAGATCGGCGCTGTCCGGGTCCCGACCACCCTCTGGGTCCCCGACGACTCCTCGCCCCGACTCTTGCTCGTCCTGCCATCTCCGTCGCACCATCCCCTCATCCTAAGCGCGTATGCGCTTCTCATCACGTCCCCAATCAATATACTCTCTCGACGTGGTACCACGTACACAGCAACTCGACACCACTGCATCGACGATGCGGGGAGTCACCGGGGCGTCGCTCCAATGATGAGCCTCACGCCGATGGCACCATCGGCCTGGCGCTACTACGCCGAGGAGATCGCGCAGGGACGCGAGGACTATTACGCACGGAGCGCCGAGCGTCCTGGCCGCTTCGTCGGTCGCGGCGCAGAGTCCCTCGGCGTCTCGGGCAGAGAGGCTGACGCCGTCGCGCTGGAGCGTCTCTTCGGCCACGGCACCGATCCTCGCGACGGCGCTCCGCTCGGGCGCAGCTTCTCGCCGGAGGACTCTCGCGCAGTCGCGGGCTTCGCCCTCACGTTCTCACCACCAAAGAGTGTCTCGGCGCTGTGGGCGCTCGCGGAGCAACAGACTGCCGATCAAGTTCTGGCCGCGCACGAGGCAGCGGTCGCCACAGCGTTCGCTTTCGTCGACGAGCACGCGTCGTTCACCCGTCGTGGCCACAACGGTGTCTTGCAGGTCGACACCGATGGGCTCATCGCCGCGAGCTTCGTCCATCGCACCTCGCGAGCCGCCGACCCACAGCTGCACACCCATCTCCTCGTCGCGAACAAGGTTCGCGCGGCGGACGCCAAGTGGCTCTCGCTCGACGGGCGCGAGCTGTTCGAGACGCAGAAGGCCGCAGGGATGCTGTACAAGGCGGCACTCCGCTCCGAGCTGTCGACGCGCCTCGGCGTCGCATGGACGCCAGTCGACGAAAACGGTGTCGCGGAGATCATGGGCGTCCCGCAAGTGCTCATCGAGCAGTGGTCGGCGCGCCGCCACGAGCTAAAGGCGATTGGCGACGAGCTGATCGCGAACCGCGAGGTGGAGCTTGGACGGACGCTCTCCCCGAACGAGCGAACCGAGTGCTTCCAGATCGCCGCCTACCGCACCCGCACGCCGAAGCTCGACACTGACACCCCGACCGCGGAGCTGCGCGCGCACTGGCGAGCCGAGGCAGACGGTTGGAGCCTCGGTCCCGAACGATGGCTCGGGGACATCAACAACCGACCTGCGCGCCCGGCGGACCTCCCCGCGCAGAAGGTCGTGGCGGAGGTCATCGGCCGCCTCGAGGAGCAGAGCGCTACGTGGGGACGTGCGGAAGTCGTCGAGGAGGTGTCACGGTTCGTCAGCGCGACGACCGCAGAGGGGGTCCGCGAGTGCGTGGAGGTTCTCACAGAGCGGGTGCTCGCCGACGCGGAGGTGGTCTCGCTCGCCGGTCCGCTCCCTGCGGAGCCGCCCGAGTCGCTTCGGAGGCGAGATGGCATGGCGGCGGTCGAGCGGCACGGCGCGCTGCGCTTCTCGACGCGGGCAACGCTTCGGCGTGAAGCAGCGATCCTCGAAGAAGTCGACGCTGGCCGTGACGCGCACGCGGCCGTCGTCGACGAGTTGACCGTCGACCGGGTGCTCGCGGACCCTCCGCTCGGCGGGGACCAGCGCGAGGCAGTGCGCGGGCTGCTCACCGGTGGCGAACGCGTCGCTCTTCTCGTCGGTCCGGCGGGCACGGGGAAGTCGCGCGCACTCGACGCCGCTCGTCGCGCCTGGCAGGCCGCGGGCTATGACCCGATCGGGCTCGCGCCCTCCGCTATGGCGGCGCAGGTGCTCAGCGGGGAGGCGGGTGTCCGATCCGAAACACTCGCGAAGTTCCTCTACGAGCGCGAGCGCGGCACCTCGTCGATGATCCTCGACCGCCACAGCGTCGTGATCCTCGACGAGACCGGGATGGCTCGCACCGACGACCTCGCGAAACTCCTCGCCGCGGTCGAGCAGGCGGATGCGAAGCTCGTGTTGGTCGGGGACCCACACCAGCTCGGTGCGGTCGGACCCGGCGGCATCTTCCGCACGCTTGTCGCCGATCACGGCGCGCACGAACTGGAAACCGTGCGGCGTTTCCACCACGCGTGGGAGGCCGCGGCTTCGCTCCGCTTGCGCGAGGGGGAACCGTCGATCCTCGCCGCCTACGTCCGCCACGACCGGATCGCGAGCGGGAGCCGCGAGCAGATGATCGATCGTGCGTTCCGAGCCTGGACGGACGCTCGCGAGAACGACACATCACTCCTCCTCATGGCGGGCGACAACGCGACCGCCGACGAGCTCTCACGGCGCTGTCGTGCGGAGCTCGTCGCACGAGGCTGGGTCGCGCGCGACGGCGTGCGGATCGCGACCGGTACTGCCAGTCGCGGCGACGAGATCGTGACCCTGCAGAATGACCGCAAGCTCCGCGCCTCGCGAAATGAGTTCGTTCGCAACGGCACGCGCTGGCAGGTCGTCGGCACCTCCGACGACGGCTCGATGCGGGTCACTTCCGTAGGGAGCGGCGGCATGGTGACGCTTCCGCCAGAGTACGTGCGCGAGCACGTCGCGCTCGGCTACGCGCTCACGGTCCACAAGTGCCAGGGCAAGACGGTCGATCGCGCGGTCGTCCTCGTCGACGAGAAGATGACTGCGGCACAGCTCTACGTCGCGATGAGCCGCGGGCGCGAGGGGAACTGCGCGTTCGTGACCCTCTCTGACGACTCGCCCGAGGATCACGCGCGCAGACCCTCGCTCGACGCGATCGAACTGCTCACGCGAATCATGCGGCGCGAGGG
>Ga0181533_1003941_pt1 | contig 15618 bp, 8 predicted proteins | sample PEATcosm2014_Bin_45_FD_119772 | JGI IMG/M metagenome (GOLD analysis project Ga0181533, IMG submission 119772) | Peatland microbial communities from MTU Mesocosm Facility, Houghton, MI, USA - PEATcosm2014_Bin11_60_metaG | ecosystem: Environmental > Terrestrial > Soil > Wetlands > Peat | place... | reverse complement strand
GGCGTTGATCCATTGGACCGTGCCGTTGGCAAGCTGCGTACGCTGAATGTAGGGAACGCCGGGAACGAGGTTGGGACGGTATGCGGCGAATCCGCGCCAATTCTGGGTCAGCTCAGGCGAAACGGCATTGGCTGCAGCCGGCGAATACTGAATATTGAAAGGCGTTCCGGCGTCCATCGTGTTCACGCCGCTAATCTGCCATCCGCCCAGGATGGCATTGGTAACCGGGTTGGCGCCGCTGAGCCAACGCCGCCCTTGTCCGAACGGCAGTTCGTAGATCAGCGTGGTGACGTTGGTGAGAGGCAGGTTATAGTCCGATTGGCCGTAGTCGCCCTGAATGTTGTAGCCGTTCTGCGGACAGGGCGTATTGGCTTCGAGGGTCGATGAAGCATTATCCAGGGCGTGCGACCAGGTGAAGGAGTTCAACAGGGTCAAGCCGCCGGTGTAACGCTGCTCATAACGGGCCTGCAGCGCGTTGTAGCTGGAGTGAAACTCACTCAAAGCCTGGGTGATATCGCCGTTGTTGAAGGTTGGATAAAGGGTTGAATTGTTGAGCAGGTAACCGCCCCAGCTCATGTAGGGACGCTGAAACTGGCCCGCAGCGATTCCGGGATACTGTCCGGCGGTCGTGAGAGGCAAGGCCGGATTCCTCTGGTTGGCATTGATGAAGCCCTGCAGATGGACGCCGTGGTTGCCCACATAGGCAAGGTCAACCTTGGTGTTCTTGCCCACGCTCTTCTGCACGTCGAGGAACCAGCTCTCGGCGTAGCCGTCCTTGGTGTTGGTCGGAATGGAGTCGATGTCGTCAGTTCCGGCGCTGAAGGTGGTGGCCAGGTTCGCGGGAAAGCCCTGCCACAGGCCTACGAAGCCGTTCGTGCTTGCGGGGGTTGTGCCTCCAGCGGTGGTTGTGCGGCCGGTTGTGCTTCCGGTGGTAGACGGGTTGCTGACCACGGTGTAGAGAGCGAAGGGCGCGTTGATGGCAATGTTGTTGCCCGAGCCGGCACGCCAATAGTGGATGAATGCCGTGCCGTAGCCGCCGCGGACTACGAGGCTCGGCGTGACAGCAGCAGCGAATCCAAAGCGCGGCGACCAGTCTTTCTTATTGGGGTTGACCAGCGACTTGCCGAATACGCCCTTGCCACTATAGGGCTGGATGCAGGCAACGCTGCCGCACATTGGAGACATGACACTCGTCCAGCCGGGCTCGAGCGTCTGCAGGGTTCCGGTGGCGGTGTTGAAGTTGGAGAGCAAGTTATCGCGCTCCCACCAGGGCGAACCGTACTCCCAGCGCAGGCCGATATTCAGCGTCAACTTCGAGCTGACCTTCCAGTCATCCTGAGCGTAGACGCTGTCCATTTGCTGGTAGACGTGGGTGATGAAATAGGTTGCCAGCGAGTAAGCGCTGCTGGTTCCGAAGAGGAAGTCGGCGAAGTAGGTGTCAGCTACCTTGCTGGTGCTGGGGCAGCTGCTGCCAGCCGAGGTCGGGCAGACACTGTAGCCGCCGCCGTAGGTGAAGGAGCCGTAGAGCGGGTTCGAGTCTTGAATCTCCTGCCAGACCTTCTCATACTCATAGCCGAATTTGAGCGAGTGTTTGCCGTGGACCCAGGAGAAGTTCAGCTTGGGATCGGCCAGGGAGGGGTTCTGCCATTGCGGGTTAGTGCTTTGACGGCCAAAGGACGAGAAACCGCCGGAGATGGCAATCGAAGGCAGACCGCCGGAGACGCCGGCGATGGTCGGCAAGCCAGGGATGGAGCCAGCCGGAAACGAAGTACTGCCGATCGCGTAGGTCCACTTGCCGGCCTTGGTGCCTGAGAGCGCCAGGCGCGCATCCAGGAACTTGTTGGCGCTGAACGCGTGGTTGTAACCAACCGCAACCTGTTCATCGTGAATGAGGATGTCGCCGTTGGTCTGCATATCGATTGGCTCGGGCAGAAGATTGTAGTTATGGCCAATCTCCTTGCGATCGCTGACCTTGAGGAACCACGAAGTGTTGGCGTTCTGCTGGAAATCAAGGCGCAGGTCGCCCTTGTCGGCGTGATCGGTAAACGGCGCGTTCAAGGGGCAGTCGTTGGTGGCCACGCCGGAAGACGTGCCGCTCGTCACCGTGCACTTGCCGGGAAGAGCGCTCGTATACAGGCTGGCAATCTTCAAGGCAGTCGGATCGGCATCGGCCTTGGCCTGCGAAGGCCAACTGGCATACGGCGTGCCTGCCGGGATGTAGGTACCGGGACTCCACGGATCCTGAACGGCTACGGCCAATGCGCCGCTGAGCTCGTTGGTTGTGGGCACGGTATCAACGACCGTGGGCGTGAGTTTCTGGCGGAAGCCTTCGTAATCGACGAACCAGAAGAACCGGTTCTTGATGATGGGCCCGCCGAAGTTGGCGCCAAACTGGTTGCGGTTGAAGACCGGCTTGAAGAACGGATACACCGTGCCTGTGACGGCGTTTGTCGAGATCGGCTTGATGTAGCCGAAGGCGTTCAAGTCGGTGTTGCGGATGAACTCGTACAAGGTGGCGTGGATCTGGTTGGTGCCGCTCTTGCTTGCCACGTTAACGGTGGCGCCGGAGGAGCGGCCGTACTCGGCGCTCTCGTTGTTGGTAATCACCTCAAACTGGGCGACGGAGTCGGGCGGGGGCTGAATGATCTGGTTGTCGAAGCCCTGGTTGCTCTCGCCGTAGGAATTGTTATCCATGCCATCCATCATGTAGTCGTTGAACATGCTGCGCTGGCCGTTCACGTTGAAGGAGCCGGCGCGCGTAAACGAGGTGACGGCGGTGGTGGTGGCGTCGGCCGGAGCCTGGTGAGCGCCCACGACGTAGTTCACGAGGTCGGAGTAGGTGCGGCTCACCAGCGGCAGAGACTGCGTCTGATAGTTGGTGATGACCTGGTCGCGCTGGCTGGACTCGGTTTGCAACTGCAAGGCGACGTCGCTGACCTCGACTGTGGTGGCCTGAGCCGTGCCCACCTTCAAGACCAGATCGATGCGTTCGCGCGCGCCGACGGAGACGGTAATGGACCTGGCTTCGGCGATGGCGAAGCCGGAGGCGCTGGCGGAGATGGTGTAAACACCGACGCGCAGCGACGGAACTTCATAGTCGCCGGATTGATCCGTCTTGACCACCGTGGCGATGCCGGTGGCGTCGTTGGTAACAGTAACGGTCACGTTCGGAACCGCTGCGCCGCTGGAGTCGTGAATGGTCCCGACCAGGCCGCCCAGGTCAAATTGAGCGAGAGCCGTGCGCGAAGGAAGCATCAACAGAAGCGCCGTGGCCAGAACGATCCAAACGAACCCACGCTTACCGGCCTGGTGCCCTACAGATCGAATTCTCGAAAGCATATTGCCTCCCAATTTTTCTTGTTTCAACAACGGTTAAGTGTCTTCCCTGTTGATCAGGGCTACAGGATTCAGAAGATGCCATGAATAGAAACCATCGCCCTCACTTGAGAGCGAAGCACCGAACCCCGCCATAAAGACAAGAATGGTACCGCAGCTTTCAGCCTGCGGTCATCCTCTTCGGCGGGTGTAGTCGATAAAAAACTCGGAGTTGTCGATGATGCCGAGACGAAAGTGCGCAACAGTATCACTGCCATCCTTTGTCACGTCCGTTAAATTCCCAAGAACGCACTGTGAAAAATCGGCTAAAGACAAAAATCCACCCCAAATCCAAACCTGTTCATCCGGTCTTACTTACACACACGACCAGTATCGAAGAAGCTGCATTTGGCGGTGGATTTCTCTTAGTCTTTTCCGCGGGAGGAAACTAACAAATGTGAAATATGCGTGTCAAGACAAATCTGCACACGTGTGTGGGCAGGCTACTTATCGGATCGAAGAACGACAGGATCGAAGCCCGAAACCCATCAGGCAAGCAGGCTGGCGATGCCTGTCCAGGCCCGGTGCTGGCTTTCGGCCACGCCACGATGCGTGAGCGCACCCAGCCAGGTATTCAGGCCTTCGGCGAGGCCAGCATCCTGGCGGATTGCCTCGCGTGCGCCCTGGTTCGCGATGCGCAAAACATAAGGGAATGTGGAGTTTGTGAGCGCCAGCGTGGAGGTATGCGGCACGGCGCCGGGCATGTTGGTGACGCAGTAATGCACCACGCCATCGACCACATAACTGGGGTTGGAGTGGGAGGTAGGCCGGGCGGTCTCGACGCAGCCGCCCTGATCGATGGCCACATCGACGATGACGGCGCCTCTCTTCATCTGCGACACCATGTTGCGAGTGACCAGTTTGGGCGCGGTAGCGCCGGGAATGAGCACGCCGCCAATTACCAAATCTGCCTCGCGCGTTACCTGGGCGATGTTATAGCTGTTTGAAGCCAGCGTGGAGAGGCGGCCGCCGAAAATGTCTTCGAGCTCGCGCAGACGATTCAGGTTCACGTCGATGAGCGTGGTCTTGGCGCCAAAGCCCAGGGCGATCCGCGCCGCGTTGGTGCCCACCACGCCTCCACCGAGAATGGCCACATGCGCCGGGGGAGCGCCGGGAACGCCGCCCAGCAAAATGCCGCGCCCGCCGCGCTCTTTTTCGAGATAGCTGGCGCCGACCTGCACGCTCATGCGTCCCGCTACTTCGCTCATGGGTGTCAGCAGAGGCAGATTTCCCTGGCGGTCGCGCACGGTCTCATAGGCGATGCCGACGACTTTGGATTCGAGCAGCTTGTCAGTGAGTGCAGGCAACGGAGCGAGATGCAAATAGGTGAAGAGAACGAGGCCTTCGCGGAAATAAACGTACTCACTTTCGATGGGCTCCTTGACCTTGACGACCATCTCGGCCTTGGTCCACGCGTAACCCGCATCGCCCACAATCTCGGCGCCGGCGTTCTGGTACTCGGCATCGGGGAAGCCGGACTGCGCGCCGGCCTGGGTTTCGACCAGGACGGTGTGACCGGCCTCGGTGAGCGCTTTCACGCCCGCGGGGGTGATTCCGACGCGGGACTCGTTGTCTTTGATTTCCTTGGGAACGCCGACGATCATGGTTTCTCCTCTTTCAACTGAGGGGAATTTTACGGCGCGGAGGGCTTCCAATGTGTGCAAACTTTGTGGTAGAACATCCAAATGGGAACGAAACGTGAGCAAGATACGTCTTTAGCGCAACAATCGCCTGAGGCTTTGCAATCCGTAGAAAGCCTGCAAGCAGCGGCGGGACTAGACGAACTGGATGGGGCCATTCTGCGCTACCTGGCGCGCCACGGCCGGGCCACGAATTTTGAGGTGGGCGAGGCGGTGGGGCTGTCGGCTTCGGCGGCGTCGCGGCGCATCCTGGCGCTGGAGGCCTCGGGAGCCATCCGCGGCTACCGCGCGCTGATCGACGACCGGCTGCTGGGCAAGCATATGACGGTCTACATCCGCGTCACGCTGGAGCGGCAGTCGGCTGCGGTGCTGAGCGCGTTTGAAGCCGCCGTGCGGCACTGCCACGACATTGTGAGCTGCCACCTGCTGGCCGGCCAGTACGACTACATCCTGGTGGCGCGCGTGGCGGGGATTGATGACTACAACCGCCTGCACCAGAACGAGCTTTCGCGCCTGCCGGGCGTGATCCGGCTGGAGACCAGCTTCGCGCTGAGGGATGTGCTGGAAGGGAAGAGCTAGGGACTTCTCGGATCGGCGATCAGGCCTTCGACCAATGCGCGGTCCAGCCGCTGACGAGGGCGTCGTCGAGCGCGGCCAACGCCGGCTCGACGTTGCTGCCGGCGTCGATAGCGGCGAGAAGCTGTTGGGCGTGGCTGTCGACCTCATTCGCGATCTTCGGATTCCGTTCCCGCAGGACGGAGGATAGAAATCCGGCCTGCAACGCCGCGTGCACGCGGCGCACGCCCAGCTCGGTGGGCGCGCCTTCGCTGGCCAAGTCAGGATCATCGGCAAAGCTGCCGTGCACAGGAACCTGGCGCGAGGCAGCGCCGGTGGAGAAGATGGCGAAGACCTGCTGCGCGCCCAAGGCAAACGCGAGGCGCGCGGTGATTCCGCCGGACCACATCGGTTTGAGGCCGAGGCCTTTGGCGTGCTGCTCGATCGCGGCGATCTGATCGAGAGTCAAAATGCCTTCGGCGTGTTGTGCGTCGCGGATCAAGTGACGGGCGGCGATGCGGTCGGGGCAGTCGAAGAGCACGAGGCGCGCGCCGGCGGCACGCACTTTCTCCATCCATAAGAACGCAGCTTCAACACAACGCGATTCGTCAAAGACTTCGTCGCCAGTGACGAGCGGCGTGTCGACATAGAACGCCGGAACGGCGGTCCAGCCTTCGGTCCAGCGGCTGATGAGCGCGACTACCTGCTCCTGCTCTTCGAGCGTGAGCGGAATCAGGCCGTATTTGCCCGCGGTGAATCCAAAGGAGCGGGCCGCTTGCAAGCCGGTCCAGACGGTGCGCGCGGCAGAGTCGGCATCCACCTGATAGCGGTAGACGAGCCGTATCTTCTGCTGGCGCGCCACGGCAAAGAGATCGCGGAGTGTGCTCACATCCACGATGTTGAGCAGCGAGGCAACGCTCATGCGCTCGCGCGCGGCCAAGGTCAGGTCGCCGTCGATGGCGACCTCGGAGATGCCGGCCTGCGCGGCGATGGCGATTACGCGCTTGATCTCGGCGACGGGATCGCCCGCGCGAATGACGCCGCCGGCGATCGAGAGCAGCGAAAAACGATGCAGCGAAGCAGGACCGAGGAGCCCCTGACTGCGGCCAGCCTCAAGTCTTGCGACGAGGCGCGCGACGGTTGCGGGCGCGTCGGAGGGTTCGACGATGAGCCGCACCGTGAGCGGACGGGGAACGCCGTCGAGGGTTTTCAGGAAGGGCGTGAACGCGGCAAAGACCCGGGCCAGCCATTTGGCTTCGTCCTGGGCGGCATCGGCGAGGACGAACTCTGGAAGCAGCCGGTAGAGGCGCGCGTTGACGCGCACGCCCACGTTGGTGGAGGCTAGCGTGCGCTCAAAGGCCGCCGCGATCAGCTTCGCGTATTCGTCGGGCCCGATGGGTCCCTCGCCGGCGCTCACCATGCGCTCGCCGTCGATCATGAGGCCGAGCGGCATGGGGCTGGGCGGGTGAAGCGCGCGTGCTTTGGCTGAAGACCAGGCGGCTCGCGCGATGGTCTCGGCATTTTCGCCCTCGTCGCTGACCGCGAGCAGCGGACCGAAGCGAGTGGAGTCATACTCGTCGAGCGGTTTGGTCCACGGAGGGTAGAGAGTGGGCCATTCGGCCATGAGTTCGCGCAGCGCGGCGGGATTGTTGGCGCGCACGCCTGCGAGCGCCAGGGCACGGCGTTCGTACTCTGCGCGCAGCGCTTCGTCCCGTTGCGCAAAGTTGCCGGAGAGATTCTGGGCCGGAAGCGCCGCGGGCGCGGCGAGCAGCGCAGCGCTCTGAAGGAATCGACGACGCGTGACGGCTGAAGATGGTTTGCGCAAGGTCTTACTCTCCGATCCCACTTACCCGGCCGCGACTCAAGGGGAGATTGTAGCGCGATTCCGGGTGGGGATCACGTTGGTTCCCAGGTCTCAGAAGCGAGACCCGGGGCACCCGGCCGTTGAAAAGCAACCACAGATCCTTCGACTTCGCTTCCCCTTCACTCCGTTCAGGGTTCGCTACGCTCAGGATGACAGCGCTGTGGGGGTGATTGAGCGTGATCGGGAATTACTCCGCATTGTCGATCTGCGCGCGCTGCAACTTATCCGAGTAGTCGACGTAGACGGCTTTCCAGGTGGTGAAGAAGTCGAGAGCGCCGAGGCCTTCGCGGTGGCCGTTGCCGGTGTGCTTGACGCCACCGAAGGGCAGATGCACTTCAGCGCCGATGGTGGGCGCGTTGATGTAGGTGATACCGGCTTCGAGGTCGCGCATGGCTGCGAAGGCGCGATTGACGTTGCGCGTGTAGAGCGCGGTGGAGAGTCCGTAGTCGATGGAGTTGGCGATGGCGACTGCTTCCTCAAATGTCGAGAACTCCATGAGCGCGACCACGGGGCCGAAGACCTCCTCGCGCGCGATACGCATCCCGGGCGTGACGCCGGCGAAGACCGTGGGCTCGAAGAAGGTTCCGTGGGTGTGCGCGCCGCCGGCGAGTGCGTGGCCGCCGCAGAGGAGTTCGGCGCCTTCATGCAACGCAATCTCGACATATTTCTGCGAGGTTTCAACTTGCGCCGCGTTCACTTGCGGGCCGACTTCGACGGATTCATCGAGGCCATTGCCGATTTTGAGTTTTTTGGCGCGGGCGACGAATCTTTCTGTAAATTCGGCGGCAATTCCCTTTTGCAGCAGGATGCGGCTGGTGGCGGTGCAGCGCTGGCCGGTGGTGCCGAATGCGCCCCACAAGGCGCCATCGAGCGCGAGATCGAGATTGGCGTCGTCGAGCACGATCTGCGCGTTCTTGCCGCCCATTTCGAGCGAGACCTGCTTGAAGGTGACGGCGGCGCGTTGCGCGACGAGGGAACCGACTGCACTTGACCCGGTGAAGCTGATGGCGCGGACGTCGGGGTGCTCGACCAGCGCATTACCCGCGGCCGAGCCGGTGCCGCAGACGATATTGACCACGCCGGGCGGAAGGCCGGCATCGACCAGCGCCTGAACGAGGTTGTAGGTGGAGAGCGGCGTGTCGGTGGCGGGCTTGATGACGCAGGTGTTGCCGGCAACGAGCGCGGGAAAGAGCTTCCAACTGGGGATGGCCATGGGGAAGTTCCACGGCGTGATGAGGCCGACAACGCCGACGGGCATGCGTACGCTCATGGCGAATTTGTCGGGCAGTTCGCTTGGGGTGGTGACGCCGAAGAGACGCCTGCCTTCGCCCGCCACGTAAAAGGCTTCGTCGATGGCCTCCTGCACGTCGCCGCGCGTCTCGGCCAGCACCTTGCCCATTTCGCGCGTCATTTCGCGTGCGAATTTTTCCTTGTTCTGGACGAGAATGTCGTGAGCACGCAGGAGAACCTCTGCCCGTTTGGGTGCGGGAACCAGGCGCCAGATGGTGAAGGCCTGCTTGGCGGCTGCTACAGCCGCGGCTACATCTTCAGCGTGCGATGAGGGGAAGGCGCCGATGACGTCGGAGTGGTCGGCGGGGTTGAGGTTCAGCATGGTTTTGCCGGTCGCCGCGGCGACCCACTGGCCGCCGATGAAGTTTTGGTAGGTGGGATAGGTCATGAGAGCCTCGGAAAAACAGAGATCAGAGAACAGAGATCAGGGATCAGGGACCAGCGAGCAATGGCTGACCAGAATCCGCAAGACAGCATAACCCCGTGGTTGCGGTTCCGGCTAGCCGAGCGGCCCCCGGTGGGAGTGCCATGGCAGCCAGCGAGGGCCGTAAACGGGGCCGCAGACCGAGTGCCAGAATGGGCGGCCTGGCAGGCCTCCGGTTCCCTTTTCTCCTTGTTTTCGAAGGGTTTTCGCGGCTTCGTTCCACTGGCCGTACAATAGGCGTTAGGGCAAGTTCCATTTTCATCTTTGTTGAGGCGGATCGAGCTTTTTCATGTCTTCAAACGGATATCCTTCGCGCTCTTCGCGTTCCCACGGGTTTCGCTCGCTGTTCAGTATGTTCTCGAGCGACCTGGCCATCGATTTGGGCACAGCAAATACTCTTGTCTACGCGGCGGGCAAAGGCATCGTCGTCAATGAGCCGTCGATTGTGGCGATCAACAAAATTACCGGTGAAGTGGAAGCCGTGGGCAAAGAGGCCAAGGAGATGCTGGGACGCACGCCCGGCAACATTGTGGCCATCAAGCCGATGAAGGATGGCGTGATTGCCGACTTCAAAGTCACGGAAAAGATGCTGAATTACTTCATCCAGAAGGCGCACAACCGCAAGATGCTGGTGCATCCGCGCATCGTGATCGGCGTGCCTTCAGAGATTACGCAGGTGGAGAAACGCGCGGTGGAGGACTCGGCGTATCGCGCCAAGGCCAGCGAAGTTTATTTGGTGGAACAAGCCATGGTGGCGGCGATCGGCGCGGGACTGCCGATTACCGAGCCCTCGGGCAACATGGTGGTGGATATCGGCGGGGGCACTACGGATATTGCCGTGATTTCGCTTTCGGGTATCGTCTACTCGCGCTCGGTGCGCATGGCCGGCAACCAGATGGACGAGGCCATTACGAATTATCTGAAGCGCAAATACAACCTGCTGATCGGCGAGCGCACGGCTGAAGCGATCAAGATCGAAATCGGCTCGGCGTTCCCGCTGGACAAGCCGCTGACCATGGAGATCAAGGGACGCAACCTGATCGAGGGCGTGCCCAAAACCATCTCCATCGACGACAGCGAGATCCGCGAAGCGCTGGGCGAATGCATTGCGGTGATCATGAACGCCATTCGCGTGGCGCTGGAGCGCACGCCGCCGGAGCTTTCCGCCGATATCAGCGACCGCGGCATCGTGCTGACTGGAGGCGGCGCACTGATCAAGAACCTTGACAAGCGCATCCGCGAAGAGACCGGGCTGCCGGTTTCAGTAGCCGACGATCCCCTGGCCTCGGTGGTTCTGGGCACCGGCAAAATGCTCTCGGACTTCAAGCTGCTGCGCAAGATCAAGATCGACTAAAGACAGGGGTCAGGTGTCAGGTTTCAGGGTTCAGAAACTCCCCGCCGAGTGAATTGCATGCATCGGTCCCTGACACCTGAAACCTGACACCTGAAACCTGGCCGCTATGGAATCCTTCTTCGCCCGCTATCGGAACCTTGTGGTGCTGCTGTCCATTCTGATGGCGCAGATCGCCGGCTTGGCGGTGCAAGTGCGCCACAACAGCACAGGCACGAATACGCTCGACCCCAGCGACCCGAGCGGCGTGCGCCTGATCCGGCTGTGGGGCAACGCCGTCATTTCGCCTCCGGAGCGCCTGATCCACGGAACAAAAATCGGCCTTGGCTCGCTGTGGACGAACTACATCGATCTTCGCCACGTGCGCGAGCAGAATCAAGACCTGCAAAAGACGGTGGACAGGTTGCGGCTGGAGCAGGCGGCGCTTCTGGAAGACGCGCGCCAGGGCCAGCGGCTGCAGACGCTGCTGGGTTTCCAGGAGAAATATATTTACACCACGGTGGCCGCGCAGGCTTACGGCTCCAGCGGCAGCGATCGCTCGCATGTCTTCTATATCGACAAGGGCGCGCACGAAGGCCTGAAGCCGGACATGGCGGTGATTACGGCCGACGGCATTGTGGGCAAGGTGCGCGATGTGTTTCTCCACACGGCGCAGGTGCTGGCCGTGAACGATGCCACCAGCGGGGCGGGCGTAATTCTGGAAACCACGCGCATTCGCGGCATTTTGAAGGGCGACGCGCTGGGGCGGCTGGAGGTGGTAGGCATCCTAGCCGATGAGCGCATCAAACCCGGCGAACAGGTGCTGACGGCCGGGGGCGACCTGATCTTTCCGCGGGGATTGCCGGTGGGCGTGGTGGAGAAAGTGGTCCCCGATCCCGACCGGGATTCGTTCATCGACATTCTTGTGAAGCCGGCCGCGCATCTTGAGCGCCTGGACGAAGTGCTGGTGATAACCTCGACCGAGCCGCGCTTCTCGCCCCAGGATCAACAGGACATCGCCGCCAGCGAATCGCAAAAGGACGTCGTGCCAACCGCGATCAAAGACCAGGTGAAGGCGTCAGAGATCATGGCCGAGAAGCTGCCCGGCCTGATCGATCCCAACCTGCCGCCCGACCAGCAGCCGCTGCACGACACCAGCAATCCGAATCCTGCTCCGCCGCCGCCGCGGCCGCTGCATCCCGACGAGTTCTCACCGGGCGCGGCAACCACTCCCGGATCGGAGACCGATACGGAGCAAGCACCCAAGCCGCAGATCAAGAAACCGGTGGTTCCGCATGCTGCTGAAGGCATTGGCGGCAAACCGCAACCCGCAGAGGTTCCCCAACCGCAAACGACGCCGCGGAGGAATCCATAGCCATGTCCCTGCTGAGCGCCGACAGCCGGCGCGATATGGAGATTCGCCGCTATCCCCTGCTGGTGTACGCGCTGGTTCCGTTGGCTTCACTGGTGTTGCAGGCATGGCTGCCGCGCGTGGTGGGACGCTACGACTGGTTCGACCTGCCGCTCGTCATTACGGTTTATTTTGCTTTGGGACGCCGCAGCCCCATCCAGGGCACCATCATGGGCGCGGGGATGGGTCTGTTTGAAGATGCGCTTTCGCACCACGCCATCGGCGTGAACGGCATCGCCAAGACCATGGTGGGTTTTCTGGCGGCTTCTGTCGGCATTCGCATCGAAGTCGAGAACCACATCGTTCGCCTGCTGCTCAATTTCTCGCTTTCCCTGCTTTCGAGTGTCATTTACTTTTTCACCTACCGTTTTATGCTCGGCCTCGCGCTGGAGTGGAGCTGGCTGACGGAGGTGATGCGGGCGGTGGGGAATTCGCTGATTGCTGTCGTACTGTTTCCCTTTTTGGATCGTCTGCAGATGAGGGAGTGAGAAGCAGGGACTAGGGACTAAGGGACTAGGGACTGATGGACCGGGCGGGAACGCGAAGAAATTTGAAGTCAGGGTATTCTGAAGCGTAGAGACATGGTTTTTGGCATCAATCGCGGTGAAAAGCTCTCCCCGGTCAAGGCGGCCGTGGTGCAGTACGGCATTCTTATTCTGATGCTGGGGCTCGCGACCGGCTTGTGGCGGCTGCAGGTGCTGGACGTGGAAAACTACCGCGTTCTGGCCGAGCAGAACCGGATCCGCAAAGAGCCGATTCTGGCGCCGCGCGGCAAACTCTTCGACCGCGAAAACCGGCTGGTCGTAGACGACTATCCGTCGGTCACGTGCTTCCTGGTGCGCGAACAGAGCCAGAATGTGGATGCCGATCTGCCCCTGATCGCGAAGGGCCTGGATCTCGACCTGGATCAACTGCGGGCGACGCTGCGGCGCTATCGCAGCCAGCCGGGCTACCAGCCCATCCCCATCAAGCAGGATGTGACCGCCGACGAACAGGCTTTTATCGCGGCGCATCACAATGAATTACCTGAACTTGAAACGATTGACGAAGAGCGCAGGCTGTATCCGCGCGACGGCTTTGCCGCACACCTGATCGGGTACGTGGGCGAAGTGAGCGAGGACGACCTGAACAATCCGCGGTTTGCCTACTACGAGCCGGGCGACGTGGTGGGCAAGGCGGGCGTGGAAGAGACCTACGACGAGCTGCTGCGCGGACAGGACGGCAGCCGCGAAGTGGTGGTCGACAGCCACGGACGGGAAATGAGCTATTTCGGTATTGAGCACGCGGTGCCGGGGCAGGATCTGAAGCTGACGATCGACAACGACCTGCAACGGGCCGCGGAATTGGCGTTAGGCGACCGGAACGGCGCGATTGTGGCCATGGACCCGCGCAACGGCGAGATTCTGGCCCTGGTTTCGCGGCCGAGCTTCGATCCCAATGCTTTCGCCGTCAAGATCGACCGCGCGGAGTGGAACAAGCTGATCACCGATCCTGACCATCCGCTCCTGAACAAAGCCATTCAGGCGCAACTTGCGCCGGGATCGACCTTCAAGATCCTGATGTCGGTGGCCGGTTTGCAGGAAGGCGTTGCGCAGGACATGCACATTGTGTGCAACGGCGGATGGGGCCCCTACGGATATTTCCATCAGTGCGACCGCAGACACGGACCCGTCGACATTCACACCGCGATTCCCTACTCCTGCGACACGTTCTTTTACATGCTGGGCGACAAGCTGGGCATCGATCGCATTGTGAAGTACGCGACCGCGTTTGGGTACGGGCAGAAAACAGGCATTGACCTGCCGGGCGAACAGGCGGGACTGATGCCGAGCGCGCCGTGGAAGGCGAAGAATTACCACGCCCGCTGGTATCCCGACGAGACGCTTGACGTGGCCATCGGGCAGGGCGCAGTGGAGGCCACGCCGCTGCAACTGGCGCGCATTATCGGCGGCATTGCGTCGGGCGGGCATCTGGTGAGGCCGCACGTGGTGTTTCCCGATCAGCTATCGGCCGATTTCCGCAAGTCGCTCGCGGATAGTTTTCCGGGATCGGGCGACACCTATATTCCCATCGATCCGGAGAACTGGGAAATCATCACGGACGGCATGGCCCAGGTGACGGAGCCGGGCGAGTTCCATACCGCAGGCTCGGCGCATCTGGAAGGCATCGACTTTGCCGGTAAGACCGGCACCGCCCAGCAGATGAGCCACGAGGCGCTCGAAAAGAGCGGCAAGGGCAAGAGCACCAATCCCAACGTGTGGTTTGTCGGCGTCACGCCGCGGCGGAATCCGGAACTGGTGGTTGCGGTGCTGTGGCAGAACGGGGAATTCAGCTACTACCCGGCGCGCATCGGAGCCCAGGTCGTGGAAGCGTACGTGGACAAGAAGCGCCGCCTGGCAGGCAACCTGCCGCCGCCGAAGGCCGCGGCTCCTGTCGAGGTTGGCGCGGTGTGGACAACGCCGAGCGCGCAACCGGGCGGGAAGAACACGGCGACGACGAAAAGCCAGATTCACAGCGGACATTTCTTCGTCGAGAACGGGCAGATTGTGGCTGCGAACCCAGCCGGCGCACAAACCAGCCGCAAGCCAGCGAAAAGCGCAGCGCCTCCGGCGGCGGTGAATGCCCAGGCAAGGCCGACGGAAGTAGCCGCGGCGCTACCCGAGCGCAAGCCTGCATTGAAGCCCGCGTCAGGACTCGAGCCGAGGAGGAATCCGTAGCGTTATGGCTTTGCGCCGTTTCCTGAGCTTTCGCGACTTCGACTGGTGGCTGCTCTGCCTGGTTCTGGTGCTGGGCGTCATCTCTGTGCTTGAGATTTACTCAACCACGGTGCATACCCGCTTTGCGAGCTTCGAGTCGAAACAAATCCTTTTTATTGGGGTGGGCATCATTTGCATGTTCATCCTGGCCAAGATCGACTACCACCGTTTGATCGACTTGTCGCCCTGGATGTATGGCATCTTTATTGTCTCGCTGGTCGCCGTCAGGCTGGTTGGCCACAAAGCCCTCGGCGCGCAGCGCTGGATTGCGCTTGGACCCGTCCAGTTCCAGCCTTCGGAGTGGGTCAAGCTGGTGCTGATCCTTGCCATGGCGCGCTACATCGCCAACATCGGGGGCCGCAACCTGACCTGGAAGGAGATTTTCAAGGCCTTCGGCATGGTCGGTCTTCCCATGATCCTGGTGCTGATCCAGCCCGACCTGGGCACGACGCTTACTTATACGCCGGTCCTCATCGCGGGTCTGTTTTTGGGCGGCATTAACCTAAAACAGGCAGCGATTCTGGTCACTTGCGGTGCGGCACTGGCTGTTGGAGTGTTGTCGAGCGGCATCCTGCAGAAGTTACAGAAGAGCGGAGTCGTGCATTCCTATCAGCAATCCCGCCTGACCAGCTTCATCAACCCCCAGAACGATCCCAAGGGAGCGGGCTACCAGGTGCTGCAATCGGAGATTGCCGTGGGGTCAGGAGGAATCTGGGGCAAGGGCGCGCAAAAAGGCACCCAGACGCAGGGCTATTTCCTGCCCATTCCGTATACGGACTTCATTTTTGCCGCCTTCAGCGAGGAGCACGGGTTTGTGGGCGCGATTTTTGTGCTGCTGCTATACTTTCTAATATTGATGCGTTTGATTCAAAACGCTCAAACAGCCGCCGACCTGCCCGGTTCCCTCATTATCATGGGAATCGTGGCTGTGTTGACCTTCCAGATCGCGGTCAACGTAGGCATGGTCATCGGG